>Ga0134126_10003431_pt1 | contig 19863 bp, 15 predicted proteins | sample KB31752_FD_96881 | JGI IMG/M metagenome (GOLD analysis project Ga0134126, IMG submission 96881) | Terrestrial soil microbial communities with excess Nitrogen fertilizer from Kellogg Biological Station, Michigan, USA - KB3-175-2 | ecosystem: Environmental > Terrestrial > Soil > Unclassified ...
GCTCCACATGGATGTCACGCAGGAGCCCTCCATCCGCACGGGACTTGCGATGCTGTCCGAACGTGGATTGATCCCTGACCTGCTGGTCAACAACGCCGGCATCAATGTGACCGGCGCAATGGAAGAAGTGTCAAAGGAACAAGGCCGCGCGATCATGGATACGAACTTCTATGGAGTGGTCGATATGATCCGGGCGGTATTGCCCAGGATGCGCGAGCGCCGCCGCGGCACGATACTCACCATCGGCTCGTTGGCAGCCCTCGTCGCCCCGCCCGGGCAAGCCTACTACGCGGCAAGCAAGTACGCCCTCGAGGGCTTTCTCGAGTCGCTGCAGTATGAAACGAAGTCGTTCGGTGTCCGAGTGTGCCTTGCCGAGCCGGGATTCATCCGGACCCGTCTCGCAAGCCGTGCAACGGACACTCCGGCCCTATACGCAGACTACGCTGGTATCCGCGCCACATTGAAGCAGCACTGGCTGGCGGCGATTGAGACAGGCATGCCGGTCAATGAGATGGCCGAACGCATCGTCAAGTGGACATTGACCGGACGCACCTTTCGCAAGCGCTTCGGCCTCGACGCCCGGTGGACGCCGATCGCGAAGAAGCTGCTGCCGGAAGCGGTCTTTTTTTCGCTCTCGCGCCGCAAGTTCGGTTTGTAGGCGCCAACCGTGGATACAGAATCGGTCGACGTTGTGGTGATCGGTTCGGGCATTGGCGGTCTCACGGCCGCTCGCATGCTTGCGGAATTTGGCCACAAGCGCGTGCTCGTCCTGGAGCAACACTACACCCTCGGCGGCACTACCCATGAGTTCACCCGGGATGCCCGGTTCCATTTCGCAACCGGAGTCCATTATCTCGGGACGAGTGTTGAGGGTGGATCGCCGCAAGCCATGCTCGACTATCTGGCCGATCGACAACTGCAGTGGCAGCGGTTACCCCATGAATTCGACGTCATTCACCTGCCGGGGCTCGACTTCGGCATACCGGGGTGCGAGGAGGAGTACCTCGCCAAGCTGACCAAAGAATGGCCGCAGGAGGGGCGGAACATCAGGGGCTATTTCAAGGATGTTCGCAAGGCCTCTCGCGGCCTTACATTGCGCGGCTTGGTGAACGGGCTTCCGATCCAGGCACAGGCTCTCGGCCGTTGGCTCCTCGCGAAATTCTTCCCGCTGACGCAAATGACGCTTCAGAGCTATCTGGAGCAGCAGTTTCGCGATCCCACGCTCAGGGCCTTGCTCAGTGCGCAATGGGGTTTGTATGGTCCACCGCCGGCCCTGAGCGCATTTGGCTTTCATGCCCTCATCGCGGTGCTCCACTACAAGGACGGCGCGGCATATCCGATCGGCGGCCCACGCGAGATCGGCCAGTCGATCATCGCGGCGCTACACCGGCGCAACGTGACGCTGAGATGTCGGCATGCGGTGCTGCAGATCCGGGTTGCCGATGGGCGCTGCCTGGGCGTTGAAGTGGAAGATAATGCTGGCGGCAAGGTCTATCTCGTCGATGCACCGTGCGTGATATCCGACGCTGGCGTTCGCAATACTTTCGGCCCGCTGCTTCCTGAAGCGCAGCGCGAGCGATTCGCGGGTGAATTGAGCCGGTTGCCGGCCGAACCGTCGGCGGTGATGCTTTTTATCGGACTGGACGTTTCTCCGGCCCGTTTTGGCGTCTCGGGCGAAAACCACTGGGTCGTACCGGATCCGGACCACGATGCAGGCTATCGGCGGCCCCCGGGAGATGGCGCGTTGTACATCTCGTTTGGTTCGCTCAACAACCCTGCCGCTGGCTGGCACACCATGGAAATGATGAGCCTGGTCGATCCGGCGGATTTCCATCGCTGGGCGGCGCAAACCAATCGAGATTCGGACGCGGACTATCAGGATCTCAAGGACAAGATTAGAAACAAACTGCTTAGCCGCCTTGAGGCGTTACTGCCCGGCATCGGGACCCACATCGTTTTCTCAGAGGTTGCCACCCCTCTGACTTTCAGTACATTTCAACGCAGTGTCGGTGGTGCGTTCTACGGCTTGAGCACATCTCGCGCGAGGCTTCAATGTGCCTTGGCGACCAATGTGACCCGGATTCCAGGTCTCTTTTTGACTGGCCAGGACGCAATGACGCCTGGCATCCAGGGCGCTCTCATGGGGGGCGTCCTGGCAGCGAACGCCGTGCTGGCAGGTCGCGACAAGCTGCGCATGTGGCGGGCGCTGCCGATGCGCAAGCCGCTGCCGCCGCGAGTGCTCCTTGAGCATTGGCAGGGCTACCTCCTCGTGAAAGAAGTCATTGCTCAAAGTCCGACAGTCCAAAGCTTCCGATTGGCGCTCCCGGACGGCGGCGATTTACCATTCAACTTTCGGGCGGGACAGTATCTGCAGGTGGAACTACCGCTGCGCGACGGGTTCGTGCGTCGCGCATATTCGATCTCGAGCAGTCCCAGGCAACGCAAATGGTGCGAGATCACCGTCAAGTACGAAGCACGGGGACTTGGCTCGCGCTATCTTCGCGAGCATGTGACCCTCGGCCGCGCATTGCGAATCGAGGCGCCCCTCGGGGAATTCTGCCTCGATTTGAGCGAGGGTCCAGTGGTCCTCATCGCCGGAGGAGTCGGCATCACCCCGCTTATGAGTATTCTCCGGGATGCTGCTGATCAGGGCTATCAGGGAGCTCTTACACTGATCGCCAGCTTTCGTGAACCTGGCGAAATACTCTTCGCCGATGAGCTCACGGACCTCGGCGCCCGGTTACCGGGGCTGCGGTTGCATATTACGGTATCGGCCCCGTCGGATCGTTGGAGTGGACCGGTAGGACGTATTCGAAGCTCGGTTCTGGCCGACTACGTGCAAGCCGACAGCGTGATCCATCTTTGTGGTCCTGGACCGATGATGCAGGCCTTGCTCGATGATCTCGCGGTATTGGGCGTGCCACGAAGTGCGATTCGTACCGAAGCATTCTTGTCCCCAACCCTTGTGCCCGAACGCCAAACGCGCGCGCGGGCAATCAGCGAGAGGGCCGCTGCAGCTGGAAGGAAAGCCTTTGCCATACGTCTGGCGGACGACCAGACGTTCAACTGCGCGCCCGGCCAGACGGTCCTGCAAGCCGCAACTGCGGCGAAAGTACCGATGAGACAATCGTGTGGAGAAGGGATCTGCGGCGAATGCAAGATACGTCTCAAGTCGGGAACCGTGGACACGGTTTCACGGGGATTGCTGAGTCAAACTGAGGTGGCGGAGGGATGGGTGCTCGCCTGCCAGGCGATTCTCACTAGCGATGTCGAGGTTGCAGCCTGAGCATCGTGAGACTCCTCTGCCCAATCTTGTGCGTGATTAGCCTGCGAAGGCGCGCGACGCGCCCCACTTTTGAGTCGCACGGCTCCTCGAACTGAACGCCAGCGGCCCGTAGGCGATACCCGAATGTGTGCTTTAGGTCGTGTACCCGGATGGACCGAAATCCGTTCGGGCAGGTCGGCGTAGTTCTTCCTCGTGTCGCTCAGCTGCTCGTCGCCGAGCCGCCTTCCAACCTGAGTCATTAATCCTCAGCTTAAGATGCCTCTGCCCATCCTGTTCCTTAACAGTGAACACGTATTCGGTGGTAGTCGAGCGCGTGCGGGCCGTATCGCGTTCATCGAAGCTATGCTATGAAGGGCCGAATGCGCGAATCGCGCTCGTTCGGGTCTGTGAGGGGCGAGGGCCGCGAGGCTTTCGCCTACTCGTAGAATCAGTTGTGCTCGGTTGCGCTTCGTCGTGCAAGTCGCAACGGGCGCCCTTCGCAAGTGATTGCACGTACAACAAATCTCGGGGGTCGGCATCCATAATGCCCGCATACTCACTCTGCTCGGCCAAAGCGCTTCGGGTCGTAGGGCGCCGGGTCAATCGAGGAATAATCGCCCGACACTAAGTCCGTCAATAGTTGGGCAGACCCGGCCGCCATCGTCCATCCCAGATGGCCATGGCCGGTACTGACCATCAAATTCTCGACCTGCATGCGTCCAATCAGGGGAACGCCATCGGCCGACATTGGCCGCAGGCCGCACCAGGACCTAGCAGTCGCAGCATCAAGGTGTGCTTGCGGCAGAACTTCCTTCACCACCATGCCTAATGCACGAACGCGATCGAGCTTCATTGTTCGATTGTACCCCGCAAATTCAGCGGTCCCGGCCACCCTAATACCGGACTCCAGTGGCACAACGACGGCGCGCAACTGCGCGTCGACCACCGGAATGCTCAGCGGCCGAGGTGTCTCCTGGCAGTCAAATGTAAGGGAGTACCCCTTAACGGGGCGGATCGGTAGATGGACACCGATGCGCCGCAACAGCGGGGCGCTATAGCTGCCAGCTGCCACGATGTATCGATCCGCTACGACGGGCCCCTGCTCAGTGACGGCAGCAATTACCCGGCCCGCACACAGCTTCAGCGTAGACACTTCGGTACGGAAGCGAAATTCAACGCCTTCTTGCCGGGCGTAATCCGTAAGGGCCACACAAAATCGATACGCATCGCCCGTCTCGTCGCCTTCATTATAAATCGCCCCGGCCAGCCGCTCTGCAATTGGGGCCAGCCCGGATTCGAGTTCGATCGTTTCCCGCCTCGAGAGCACGCAGATGCTCAGACCCTCACGTAACCACTGCTGCGCGCTCTTGGCTGCGTGACTCCACATGGCCTCGTCTCGAAATATATTCAGGGTTCCGCGTGCGGCGCGACCATAATCAATGCGAGTCTCTCGCCTGAGGGTGCGCATGCGCTCCATGGAATATAGAGCCAGCCGCAAGTTGCAGAGTGCGTTATGCTGAAACATCTTCGGTCTTGAATTGCGCAAGAAAGTGATGCCCCAACCCGCCAGGGCGGGGAGGGCTCGCAGGCGCAATTGCATCGCGGCATTCGAACGACCTAGGGAGGCCAACAGTACCTTCCAAGTCCCAGGGGCGTTCCACGGGCTGGCCATACTTGGGGTGAGGAGCGCGCCGTTGGCGAAGCTAGTTTCCCGACCGGGGCCATTTTCCCGGTCGATCACCGTGACCTCGTATCCGCGCCGCCTGAGGAAATAGGCGGTGGCTACGCCGATCACCCCGCTACCGATGACGACTATCTTCATTTCAATACAAAGCTAAACGATCGCCCATGCGGTAACCTCAGGGAGGGTACAACACCGCAAAGCCCATGCAACTCTTTGCCTTTCTGCGCTCGAAAGTTTTCGGCCGCGCGACGCGAGACCCAACGTTGACGCGGTTTGGCCACTAGCGCACGCTGTCTTCGACCGCCCCACGTGCGACGGAGCTCGTACAACTCAATTGCAAAGCCCCCGAATACATTCCACCAAATCAGCATTGACGTTACGAGGGGCGGTGGAAAGGCGGTTTATGTGTCGGCGCGACCCGGGCAGGCGCGCACCTTCGATGGCCTCAAATCGGCGGAAGAAGCCCTCGCAATGCTCAGCCCAGTTAGGCCCTGCCAACAGTTCCGGTGAAATCGCCAGCATGAACTCGCCGCCCCGCGGTGGACCGCCGTCCTTGTTGTCGCACGCAGCGGCTTCGAAGCTGAACCTCTCATCAATAGCACCGGCTGCCAACAATTCGACTATCAGTGCAATAGCAGACCCCTTATGACCTCCAAACGGCAGCAGCATCCCCTTCAATATCTCATTAGGATCGGTCGTCTGCTTGCCACTGGAATCTAGTCCGGTGCCCAGTGGTACCGACCGGCCCTCGCGCGCAGCAATCTGCAACTCCCCGTGGGCCATTGCTGCGGTCGCCATGTCCACCACGACCGGAAGTCGACCCGGGCGCGGCCAGGAAAACGAGATCGGATTGGTGCCAAACAATGGTTCACGTCCCCCCGCTGGTGCCACGAACGGCATGTAACAGACACACGCCATGCCGATGAGATTTCGTGCAGCGAGGGCTTCGGTTTCCGGCCACAATGCAGCGAAGTGATGCGTATGCGTCGTTGCCATGACGGCGACGCCCAGTTCCTTTGCAGCTTCTGCCAGCGCCGGCACGCCACGCTCAATCGCCAGAGGCGTATAGCCGTCGTCGCCATCAACGCTGACAGTTGCCCGCGTCTTGTAGGTAACCCTTGGGCTGGCCTTTCCGTTGACTTTCCCGCTGCGCAGAGAAGCCACGTACCCAGGTACCCGAAACAAGCCGTGGGAGAGCGAACCGTCCCGTTCAGCAGCAACCACGGTGCGCACCAGTGCTTGAGTGTTAGCCGCGTCGCAGCCGTTCTGCGAAAAGGCGCGCGTTGCGAGTTCGCCAATTTGCTGTAGCGACAAGGATATGGTACTCATGGCTGACCTCTCGTTCGTCTCCATTGGTGCTTAGCGCGAATTTCTGTGACCCCAAACGCGCCGGACGCACCAAATGTAAATGTGGATCAATGCGGGTTCATTGTGAATGTTGCGCAGACCGCTCGTGCCACTTCAATAGTGTGGCGAACAGGAATCCCATGACTCCCAAAAGGCCGAAAAGCCACATCATCGGTGCGTACCCTCCCGGATGCGCCGCGCTTGCGTGGTTACTGTCGTTCAAGTAACCGGCTAATACGTTGGCCAGGGTGAGTCCGACGTTTTGAAGCATTCCCATGAGCCCGTAGGCGGTGCCGCGCTGCTCTGGCGAAACGTAGTGCGCGACTGCCGGCCACAGCACGGCAGGAACGAGCGAGAAGCTCAGGCCTAACAGCGCAGTAGGAATCCACAGATTCACGTTGGCATAACCTACGAGCGGAAAGACTAAAGACAACGGCAACGAGCCCAACATCATCAGCAACGCGTGGCGACCGAAGCGATCGGCCAACGCTCCAAACGCGGGCATAGCCACGATTGCCGCCATGAATACGTAGCTGTTCATGCGACTCGCATCTTCGAGTGTGAGGCCGCGGACCTCCTGGAAATATTTGATTGCGAACGTGCTGCGGAACGGAAAGATGACGGAGTAAAACGTAACGCACAACCCCGTGATGTACCAATACTCGTGACGAAAATTCAGCAGGTTGCGCCAGTGAATTCGGTCGGCGGCCGCTGCAATCGAGAGGGGCCGGTGCTCACTTTCGCGCTTGTCGACCAGCCAGTACACGATCGCGCCAAGAAAGGCTAACCCCGCGACGCCTGCCGCCAGCCACAGCGGGGGCTGCCAACCCCTCTCGTACAGCGGGCGGGCGAAGGACGGCGAGCGGTCCGAGAGGTAGGATCAGAGCCGAGCCAGACTCAGGTTTATTGCAAGCAATAGCGCGAAGTATCGGCCCGCAAACCACTGCGCAAGCGCTACGATGATCGCCACCATCATTGTTTCCGCACCCAAGCCAAACAGCAGCCGCCCCAGCGCCATGGCCCAGAACGAGACCCCTATCGCCGTGAGCACCGCGCCCGCAAAGCAGGTTGCCGCAGTCCATAGAACGACGACACGCGCGCCGAACCGGTCCACCAGAATGCCGCCCACGAGCCCCATGAAGATGTTCGGCAAGCTGTAAACTGCATTGAGCAACCCGATCTGAGTATCTGAGAATTGAAGTTGCCGAGATAGCAGCTGCGCTACTGGGCCGATGGAGTCATAGACGTAGAAGCTCCCGAGCAGAGCAAGGGCGGTGCCGACGAATATGAGGGCTGGGGCAAAGGGCGCTCTCGAACGCTTGGGGCGGCTCACCTACGTGCCACCCGGGATGTCGCCTGCCTGTGGTCCACGCCAATGCTGAGCTCGGCGTGCCGACGGCTCCCGTGTGGGGGAAAATCTTCGTGACCGGTCGCCGCCGCAGACATCCGGTCAAGCATGGCGGTCACGACCGCGGATGCTTGACAAAGCGACCGTCGACCATGATGTGCGTGAGGTGACCACCGTCTGTGGACAGAAGCTCGATATTCTCCAGAGGATTTCCGTCGACCACCAACAGATCTGCGAATGCACCGGGTCTAATCACACCTAATTTGCCCTCCATCTGCAGGATCTCGGCATTAACGGCCGTGGCCGAATGCAAAATCTCGAATGGCGTGAGGACTTCACTCCGAATACTGAACTCCATACCTCGCCGCGTGTGCAGCTCACCCAGCAGATCGGTCCCAAAGCCCATCTTCACACCGGCTCTTTTCATGATTTCCAAGCCCTTGAGGGCGTATTCGTGGAGCTTCACCAGCTTTTGCCGCGACGCTTCGGGCAAACCCATTTGCGGACCATCCTCCATGATTGCAAAAGCAACGGCGATAGTGGGCACGACGTACGCGCCCCGCTTCGCCACGAACTCAGCGGTCACTTCGTCGATAAGCGTACCGTGCTCGATCGAGCGCACACCAAATTCAACGCATCGTCTTATCGCCTCGCTTGGATGACAGTGGGCACACACATACGCACCGTGGCGCGTGCACTCCTCCACAATCGCCCGAATCTCGGCCTCGGAATACTGACATCGATCGACTGGATCGTTAGGCGATAAGACGCCGCCCGAACCTATTATCTTAATGTGGCTGGCGCCCTTGCGAAGCTCCTCCCGAGTGGCTTTGATGCACTCATCGACCCCGTCGGCGTGGACGGCGAGAACATTGCGCTCCGCACCACAGCTGTAGTAGTCCGTAGGTTGAGCCGTCGGTCGCAAGTCGCCATGCCCGCCGGTCTGCGTTAGGCACAACCCGCCGTAATAAAAACGCGGTCCGTCAAATAGCCGTGCGCGCAATGCCATAGCCATGCCATGATCGCCCCCTGCTACATCACGCACCGTAGTGAAGCCGCACCGCAGAATATGCCGCAAAAACTTCTGCGCATATTGCGCGCGGTACGTGATTGGCGGTTCCGGGGGGGTAAGCGTCAAGGACTCCAGGTAGATGTGGACGTGATTATCGATCAGCCCTGGCATCACGGTTTTGCCACGGCAGTCTATACGTTCAGCCCGGGTCGCCTTGATCGGCCGCGCGGCAATCTCCTTGATCACGTTCCCTTCGACCAGCACAAACATCGCATGCGATGGCTCTGGGTTGACGCCGTCGAACAGCGTTGCGTTTTCGAACACCACACACGCCATGGAGTTTCCTTGTCGAGACACGCGTCTCATCGGTGCGGGCTTGCTTGCCAGGTCTCGTAGTGTGGGTAGGGGGGGTGTTGTGGCGCTGCCGGGGCAGGAGTTCTATTTAGCAACTCCAACACGACCTCGACGGCCTTTTCCAGTTGCGGGTCGTGACCGGCACGCACGGCGCTCGGGTTGTTTTCCACTTCGAAGTCTGGCGACACGCCGCGGTTCTCTATGGCCCAACTGCTGCTACTCTCGTAAAACGCCATATTGGGAGTAGTGACCACACCGCCGTCGATCAGGTCGGCGGGAAGCGTGTACCAACCCACGAAGCCGCCCCAAGTGCGCTTGCCAATCAGCGGGCCGATTCCTGCCTCCCGGAACATCCACGGCAAAGCGTCGCCACCGGAGCCCGCCATTTCGTTGATGATCATCACCTTCGGACCGTAAATGGCCTCGACAGGGCTGGCGATGTCTTTGCCGTCGCGCAGGTTGAAGTAACCCAGCATCGGACGCCGCAGATGCTCAATAATATAGTCGGCGAAGAACCCGCCGCCGTTGTAGCGCTCATCAATGATGGCTGCCCGTTTGCCAACCTGAGCGAAATAGTAACGGTTGAAATTCGCGTAGCCGCCCGCGTTGGTGTCGGGGAGGTAAACGTAGGCCACGCGCCCGCCTGTTAACTGATCGACCTTGCGGCGGTTGTCTTCAATCCAGGCGAAATTTCGCAGCGAGGCTTCATCGTCCGCGGGAATGACGGTGACGTCGCGAGAGCCGCTGCCGTCGTATGTCGGTCCAACTTTTAGCACTACTTGCTTTCCTGCCGTTCCTTCAAAGAAACTGTATACGTCACGCGGCGGACGAACCTCGCGGCCGTTGACAGCCAGCAGATAGTCGCCGACTCGCACGTTGACGCCAGCCGCGCCGAGGGGCGCGCGGATCTCAGGATTCCAGGTGTCCCCGCTATAGATGCGCGCGAAACGGTAGCGGCCATTCTCAACGGAGTAATCGGCTCCTAAAAGCCCGGTGCTCACGCGCTTGAGTCGGGGGATGTCGCCACCGTAGACCAGCATGTGGCCGACGGTCAGGTTCCCCAGCATTTCAGCGAAAACGTAATTCAGGTCATCGCGCGTGGAGAGGTTCTCAAGGTAGGGCTGGTAGCGGCTTTCGATCGCCTCCAGTTTGAGCCCGTGCAGTCCCGGGTCGTAAAAGAAATCGCGCTCGTCGCGCCACACTTGTTGGTACATGTGCTTCCATTCGGCGCGCGGCTCTACGTAAATCTCCATGTCCTCAAGCTTAAGCCGGACACCTTCGTCTACAATCGACGACCCTTCGGCCGGTTTGCTTGTCGGGGCGATGAACCATTGGCTTTGCTTGGCATACAGCATCCTCTCGCCGTTGAAGGAGATATCAAACGAGTTGACGCCCTCCAGAATCTGATCCATCTTGCAGGTCCTTAGACTGAACCTGTGCACTTTAGTGGCCGGGCCCGAGTGTTCGATGGAATATGGGGAAAGCGGGTCGACCTGAGGACCCTCAAGTAGGAAAAGGATGCCGGGTTTGCCTGCGAAGAGGCCGTACCAGTTACGTGCGGGGATGGGGAGAGCCAGAATGCGACGGTTAATGTCTTCGAGGTCGATTTCGACCCTGGGGCCCTCCTCCTCCTTCGCCTTGTCATGTCCCGTCTTTTCTGTGGACTTCGCTCCTTCCTCGTCACTCGCAGGAGCCAGGGGGGAGGGCAGAGCTTTCTTGAGCAACATGATGTAGACGCTGCGGGTAACCGGACGGCCCAGCCCACTCATGTCGAACGAGCTCCCGCTCAGGCCAATGTCCGTGCTTGCGGCGAAATAGAGATACTTGCCGCTTTTGTCGAAGACGACATAGAACACATCGCTCATGCCATCGGTAAGCTGATAGCTTTTGGCCTGCTCGAGCGAATAGACAAATACCGCGTGCAGATGATTTTGCAGCTGCTTCGTGTAAGCGATCCACCGGCTGTCCGGTGACCAGGCTTCTTGCAGGCCATGCGCGGGGTTGGGGCTGTCCGGCGGTGGGGGATCGATGTACAGGTCGGTGTCCACGTGCGTTGGCGTTTTCTTATCGAGGTCCACGTACCAGTAGTTCAGGCTTTTGTCCGTGTAGCCGATTTTCTTGGAGTCGGGGCTCCAGGTCGGTGAATAGTAGAAGCTAGGTGGGCTGCCAAGATTGATCCTGCGTACTTCTCCGAGGCCGCTCTGGTTACGGACGTGGAGCGCGTATTCTCCGGATTCGTCGGAGAGATAGGCAACGGACTTCCCGTCGGGTGACCAGGCGGGATCTCGCTCGACCACGTCCGTTGTATGAGTCAAATTACGGATGTCTCCCTTCTCTGCTGGTACCGTGAGTATCTCGCCCCGCACTCCGAAGGCCGCCCGAGCGCCGGTCGGTGAAAGTGCCGCGGATTGGATGCGTTGCGGGTCGACCTTCAAGAAGTGCGGTCGAACTTCAGGGAGGTCACCTGCCGGGCGGATCTCGAGCGTGTGATCGCTCTCGGAGTCGAGGTCCAGCAAATGTAGCGATCCGAGCTTCTCGTAAACGATAGCGTCGGTTGAAGCGGAAGCGGACTTGAGGTCCAAGCCGTCATTCTGCACAATCTGTCTTACCTGCTGCGACTTTAGGTCATATGAGAAGAGGCTCACCGGGCCGTTGCGATCTGAAAGGAAATAGATGCGGTTGCCGACCCACATGGGATCGAAGTCATTCGAATTGTCTCGAGGAATGGTGGCTTCGATGCTGGAGTCAGTTAGGTTGGCGATCCAGATGGGTCTGGTCTGTCCGCCCCGATATCGCTTCCAGGCCTGTTGCGATGGGATGCCTGGCACGTACGCAATGCGCGCTCCATCCGGAGACAACGATGCCTCTGAAGCTCTAGATAACGGCACCGGAGTCGCGAATCCACCTTCGGCAGGAACGGTAAACAGTTGAACCACGGCTCGGGCGAACGCGGCACGTCGCGAGCTGAACAGGATACGTTTCCCGTCGGGCGTCCAGCCCACCACGCCCAGATCGGCCGGATGATAGGTCAGACGGCGCGGCTCACCGCCCGCAGCCTCCATGACGTAGACCGCTCGGGTGCCGTCGAAGTTACCGGTAAATGCGATTTGCGAGCCGTCGGGTGAAAAACGGGGTTTCTCCTCGTGCCCTCCGACGGTCAAACGGCGTGGGCTGCCACCGTCGCGGTTCGCAATCCAAATGTTACCCGCGTAGCTGAACGTAATCTGTGTCTTGCTAACGGACGGGTCGCGCAGGAGCAGAAGCTCATCAGACTGCGCGCCCATTGCAGCCGATGCACGCACGACCATCATTATCAGGGCCAGGGCCACAGGCACTCGCGGCACCAAGCACAACCACGTTCTCATCACGCTCTGCACGCCTATTGCTCTAGAAGGAGATTCCGTCATCCGCAACCACTCCACCTTCCACTCGCCAACGAACCGGAGTACCGGTTTCCCTGCGTTCGGTCATTTGCAGCGGTTCGGCATAGTCCGTTTCGTCCCCCCTGCCGATTGAAGTTCCCCCGTCGGCTGACTTGATGGTCACGAACACTTATCGCTCGCCCTCGCGACACTTCCCGGACTGCTGTCCTTCAATTTTGACGAAGACGGGCCACTCGCTTTGCGAAGCGCATCAAAACGTCTTCGAAAGAGAAAGCCCGACGGTACGTGGCTGAATGTAGTTGACCCCGAAAATAGCGGGCGCCGTCCGACTAACCGCCAGGGCACCTCGCCTGTCCAGGACGTTATTGACGAACAAGTTCGCGGCCCACCCTTCGTAACGCACCCCGGCGCGCATGTTCGCGTCCGCGTAACCAGCCAAAACCAGGCGTGACTGCCGCCGAGACGCGGCGAAATCGCTTTCACGATCGCCGATATAGCTCACTGAACCCGCGACGACACCTATCATGTTGTTTCCAAGAACAAATTCCTCATCGAGCGCAAAGTTGCCTGACAATCGGCTACTGTACGGTAGCCGATCGCCAGCAACACCGATCGCGCTGCTCAAGGGAGGAAGGTCGGCGGTCAACTGGGCGTCGTTCCATGCAACCCAAGCGGAAAGGGCCAAGTTCTGGATGGGTCGCGCAGTTACCGAGAGCTCCGCGCCCTCGCTCTTGGCCCGGCTTCCGTTGGTGTAGTAATTCGCGCCAGTGTTAGGATCTGTCAGTAAGAGCTGGATGTCTTTCCAGTCTATGTAGTAGACGGAACCATCAAAGCTGAACAGGTGCTCGTTTGTGTCGCCCTTGACGCCCAGCTCGTAATTAAGTGTCTTGTCTGGATTGTAGTGATTGGGTAGACCGTACAGCGTGCTAGTTGGATTCGGGCCACCGGGTCGATAACCTGAGGCCAACCGCGCATAAACCATGAGATCAGGCGACACCCGGAAGCGAGGTGTCGCCAGGTAAGTGAAGGCGTGGTCCTTCGTGCGAACGGGTGGAATGATTATAGGCGATGGCAGCCCCAACAATTGATCGAAGGGGCCCGCGATCTGTTCTTCGTAGAATTGCCTGTTCTGACTCTCTCGCCCCCCCAACTGAACGTCGAAGCGGCTTGTCAAGTGAAATGTCAGATCGCTGAAAACCGCATATTCGCTGTACGTGGTCGGGAAGGGATCTGTGAATACTACGCCAGCCGTTGCTCCAGTTGCGGGATTGATCGCCTCGTCTATTTCCTCGGTTGGGCTGCGCTCATGGTTGTAGAATGCTCCCACCAGCCAATCCAATGTGTGTCCTATCGAACTCGACAGCCGAAACTCCTGGGTCACTTTATCGGTCTCATTGGTCATGACGAGCGCGTTGCCCGGCACTCCGAACAGGAGATTCGAGACAAAACCATCGAAGGAGCTGACGTCAGACACATTAGAGTTCGTGTTAACGCTGTACCCGCTAATGGAGGTGAATAGTACGCCGCCCATCTCGCCGGAGAGCGTTGCGCTATAGGCTCTGACGTCATGATGGTAACCGCCGACGTGAGACAGCAATTGAACTTGCTGCAGATCTCCCAAACCGGACTGCAGCGTCACGGCCGACGATCCGCTCGCAGTAGCATTCTGGACAAGTGCCGAGAGCTTTAGAGACCAATCTGCGGATGGTCGCCAGAGAGCCGAGAGTCGCCCGCCCTCGACGTCTACGCGATTGATGCCTTGTTCATGCAGGGCCGCATCGTCGACGTATCCCGGATCTCGCCGAGCGAAGCCGCTAGCGCGAATTGCAAATTGATCGCCCAGAGGGACATTGATGGCACCGCGAAAGCCATATCCGAGGCCATCGCCGTTGTGGACGCCATTGAGGTCCCCCTGCACACGACCAGTCAGGCTGTCCGTGGAGGGGTCGACCGTAACAAACTTCAGTAGTCCCCCGATACTGCTCGCTCCGTAGAGTGTTCCCTGCGGACCGCGCAGAACTTCGATGCGCGCCAAATCGCTCGGGTCGACGTCAGGTATAGTAAACGCCCCGCCCAACGCAGTTGTGGATCCATAGGGAACATCGTCAATCGTAACGCCCACTGTAGGATTGGTTCCTGCGCCTGTAGTCACACCGCGGATAGTCAACGTAACGTTCCCATTGCCTGACGACACCAGACTCAAGCTAGGAACGCTGGCGTAGTAGTCCTGGAATCGCAGCTGATTGCTGTCAAGGAGCGTGTCGGCACTGATAGCCGTGACCGGAACCGGCACGTCTTGAAGGCGCTCGGAACGCTTCTCGGCGGTGACGACAATTTCCTCGACTCGCTGCGGTCTGGGTTCTGACGAACTCCTACTGGGGCTCTGTGCCTCCTCGGGGGTTTCAGTGGCACGGGGTTCTGAAGGGGCACCCTCAGCGATATCTTTGGCCCCCCCTTGGATCGCGGAGAGTGGGTGTGCACTCGTGATCCTGACGGTGTGCTCATTGACGAATTCGTACTTGAGTCCCGTATTTGCGAGCAGACGATCCAGCGCCTCCCGCGCTGACAATTCGCCGGCAACGCGCGGGGCCCTGATACCCGCGAGCGACACACTTTCTGACCGGAACAGGACTTGAAGACCGGTCTGTTCGGCGAATGCTCTGAGCGCCCCGCGTACCGGCTGCGACTCGATATTCAGCATCATCTTGGGCGGTAAGGGTGCCGGGGCTGGGGTGTTTTGGGCTTGCGCCGCGTTGTAGAACAAAGCTCCTGCCGCAAGCGCAATCCACACTCGAGTAGGCAACATGATGATCCCCCGACGTGTTCTACGTGTTTCTGCTTGTCTGGCGCCCAAACGCGTGGCACCGTACCGAGATAGTGCGATCTTGATGGCAAAACCTTGATATGAGATGAAACTAAGGAAATAGCTGGAAGAACGCACTAAGGGAGCAGGCACACGACGATGACGCCTAAATCGCAACGTAAACCAAAGGTGGGCGACCAAGCCGCTCGCCTGGTAGCGCTCGCGTTCCGAAAGTACGCTCCCGAGTTACACCGCTATATTGAGCGCCGCGTGCGGCGCTCCGCGGTCGCGCCAGATCTGACCCAGGAGATTTTCGAGCGCCTCCTGCAAATCGAGGACGTCGATGCCATACGGAATCCACAGGCCTATTTGTACGGAATTGCCTCGCACGTCGTGCGTGAAGCATTGTTCCGCGAGGACAGGAGTCTGGTGTCCTATGACTCCGAAGCGGTAGAAGACGCTGGCGCGCAGCTGGATCACGCGCTACCGGACGATATGGCGGAGCGGCTATCGCTGCAGCAAGACCTGAAGCGCGCCCTCGCTGAATTGCCCGTCATGCATCGGGTGGTACTCCTGCTCGTCAAGCGTGATGGCTTCTCCTATGAGGAGGCCGCGCGGAAAACGCAGCTTCGTGTGAGCACTGTAACCACTTACGTTTTCCAGGCGCGCGCAAGAATCAAGATGATTTTGAAGGATCGTCAGGAGTGACGAGGACTGTCCCATGAAACTCCAACGCCAGATTGATACCCTGCTCGCGCAACGCGCATCTGAGTGGCACCAGATTCTTCAAGGCGCCACCGAGTCCCAGCGTGCCGAATTCGTTGCCTGGCTGAAACAGTCACCGCTGCATGTGCAGGAATACCTGGAGACCGCGTACACGGACCAGGTGCTGCAGCATATAGATCCCGAGCGTGTTGAAGACGTAGAAGGTCTGATCGCGCAGAGCGTGCCTTCGGTTGTCCCGCTGCCCGGAATATCTGCTACGCCGCGTTCACGAAGCAGCCGCCCAGTGCGATGGGCCATCGTTTTCGCATCGGCTGCAATGGCGCTTCTGTGCCTCGCTCTGCTGCCAATTGGCTTGCAACACGTCCCCACCACGGGACCGGAGTATGCGACTACGATCGGGGAGCAAAGAGAGATTCAGCTTGCCGATAACTCAATCGTCACATTGAACGCCGACTCACGAATTCATGTGCATCTGAGTAAGTCATCTCGTGATATCAAACTGGTGCATGGAGAGGCTCTTTTCAAGGTTGCACATGATCCGAATCGCCCATTCACCGTCCATGCCAGGACCGCCGTTGTCGTGGCTGTCGGTACGCAGTTTAACGTTTATGAGCGACCAGACGGCATCCGGGTTTCCGTCTTGGAAGGCCGGGTAAAGATAACGTCGCAAAGTGATGGCACGGGCGTACCCAAAGGAGCGCGCATAGCGGAGAGTCTCGGTGCCGGCGAGGAAGCACAGGTAACGCTCGATGGGTCAATTCAGCGCAATGCACAGGCAGACGTGATGAGAACCGTCGCCTGGCGCGAGCGCCGGCTCATTTTCGAAGATGCTTCCATTGAGGAGATGATCTACGAGTTCAATCGATATAACAGAGTCCCCCGCTTAAGGCTGGAAGGCGTCCCGCGCGGCAGCCATCACTACTCCGGTATCTTCGATGCGGCGGATCCCGATTCTCTGGCCGATGTCTTGTCGCGGGAATCGGATCTCTCAGTCGAACGAATAAACGGGGAAATCATCATACGGAAGCGAGAGTGATTCGACCGTAACCCGACCAAGGGCTTTCGGTTCGCATGAAGAACAACAGATCGTTCCCAGCGGGCGATAGGCGGTGTGACGCCCTGGGGCATAGAAGGCGGAGGAGTCATATGGACGAGGACGTCCGATCGAGCGTGGAGGAGACACTGAGCGGGCTGGCTGGATGCGGCGGCAGAGCAGATCTGCTGAGCATGGCGTTATGAGCACTCGCCGTAGCAAGTGGACAGCCGCGCCGGGCACTACGAGCGCACGCTCGAGCCGAAGGCGACCCCGGTCACGCTGAGAATGCCGACGCTACGGCGATCGCCCTTTGAGACCGCAATCTTGGAGCGCTAAGAAACATCGGAACGCCTCGGTTGAAGAGGCCCTGGGGAGAAACGCCTCGTGGTCAAGGCTCTCCAACAGAGTTCGTGAAATGATACGAGGAGGAACATATGCCGCCTTTACGAAATCTGATCACTTGCTGTTTGTGGCAGATGATGGTGATCGGCATGCTGCAAGCCAACGAGCGCGATCACCATCAGTCCACGGACACCTCGGTCGCAGGAAAGCAGGAATTGGGGGGCGCGCTAAACGAAGAGAAATACGTGAGCTCCGGGTCTATCGTGATCGGCAGGGCGAGGCTCCTGTATCAGGCCGAGGCGGGCCTGCAAGTCATCTATGTGAAGGATCCTAAAGAAGATGGCCCGCCTGGCGATCAGGGTAAGCCAGCACTGATTCCCCCTCAAGCGGCGATGTCCTATGTCGCATATTTCAAAGGGGATCACGAAGATCCGCGGCGGCCAGTCACGTTCTTCTTCAATGGTGGGCCTGGCTCCTCTACTGTGTGGCTTCACATGGGAGCCTTCGGACCAAAACGAGTGCTAACGGAAGGCGAGTCACATACCGCAGCGGCTCCTTACAGGCTCGTAGACAACGAATACACGTTGCTGGATGCCAGTGACCTCGTATTCGTTGATGCACCGGGCACAGGCTTTGGACATATTCGTGGTGTGGACAAGGAAAGAGCCTTCTACGGAGTCGACCAGGATGCGCGCGCGTTTGCGAATTTCATCGTTGAGTTTCTTTCGCGCCATGGGCGCTGGAACTCGCCCAAATATCTGTTTGGCGAGAGTTACGGTACTACGCGCGCGGCCCTTGTCTCATTCATCCTGCAGAGTGAGCACTTCCTTGATATCAACGGGCTCATCCTGCTCTCGCAAAGGCTTTGTTTCGACAATGGAATTTTGCCACAGTTTAATCCGAGCGTGGACCAACCGTACGTGCTGGTACTGCCCTCGTACGCCGCCACCGCTTGGTATTATCACCTGCTGCCGGGTCAACCAGTGACTCTCGAGGCGCTGCTCGCGAACGTAGAAAGTTTTGCCTTGGGAGACTATTGGCAGGCACTCATTGCTGGCAACACGCTATCCGCAGAGCGCAGAAATTCTATAGCGATCAAGCTCCACGAATACACCGGCTTGCCGACAGATTACATCGAACGAGCCAATTTGCGCATCACCGTCGGCGAATTCACCAAGACCCTGCTGGGAGGTGACGCCACGATGAGTCGTCTCGACAGTCGCTTCTCCGGCCCGACGTTCGATCCACAGAGCGAGGAGGCCGAGTACGATCCGGAATTGGCCGCTGTCTCGTCAGCATACGCTTCGGCATTCAATGACTATGCGCATACGACGCTCAACGTCGGCACGCGCATGCATTACAAGGTGAGCTTCGAAGCATGGAAAGTCTGGGACTTTCTGCACCAACCCCCGGGCGCTCCCGTCAAGCTACCTCAATGGACCAATGTTGAGCCCGATCTCGCACTAGCGATGACAAGAAACCCGAAACTCAGGGTGATGATGAACGGGGGATACTTCGATCTCGCGACGCCTTTCTTCGGCGCGCTCTTTGAGCTACAACAGTTACCGATCCGGCCGGCGCTATACAAGAACATCGAGACCCACTTTTACGCCTCGGGTCACATGATCTACGTGAGCGAACCGCAGCTCAAAGCCCTGCACACCAACGTAGCTGGGTTCATCGAAACAACGACCAAGCTGTCATCCCATTGACAATAGGACGGTTGCCAGTCCCGCGGCGCGCACGCACCAAATCGATCGGCTCGATCATAGGCGCTTTCGCCTTGCTTTCCAGGTCGCTGGCGAGCGCCGAGTCTGCCGGGCGGCTGGTGCCCATGGATGTATTCCAGCTGCAGCTGCCGTCCGATCCACAGATATCGCCCGATGGCCGACGCATAGTGTACGTGCGCCAGTTCGCGGACGTGCAGACCGACCGAAAGCGTCACACGAAGTACGGGTATTGACTGAGTAGATGAACGCAGCTAAAGCGAAAGTGTCATAAGTGTTGGCGAATTCCGAATTTGCCAATTGAATGTAAGCAATAGAGAAACAACGTACCGGACCTGCAGTTCACATGCTGTAACCTGAAGCTCGACCCAGGTCCCGGGGTGGTGATGGATGATATTTGGCGAGTGAAAGGCGTCGGCTTCACGAGTTTTACGAAATCCTGATACGCCGCCCCGAAATCCTCGCCCTTTCATGCGGGAGCGGTGTTGCAAACGGCAACTTCTGAACTCAAGCCCGCTTCCCATCGTCAATTTCCGCTACCGAGGCTCGCGAAGACTACCGGAGAAAGTTATGGACCGGCTCACTGAGAGTCTTGTCGGCGAAATACAAAAGCGAGGCATCGCCATTCCGTCGCTTTGCGCCATTGGCGGCGAATCCTGTGTAAGGGTCTGCAACCTGAACCAGCGTAGCCAGCGGTCAGACTTCGAAGCGCTTGTCCAGGCCTGGGAGCAAATAGGTGCCAACCTCGAGGCGGATCACAAAGTCGGGCAGCGCGATAGGATCCGCTGGGCTGCGGCGCCAGGACGATGAGGTCGGACGGACATGAACTGTTGGAC
>Ga0134126_10003432_pt1 | contig 19861 bp, 17 predicted proteins | sample KB31752_FD_96881 | JGI IMG/M metagenome (GOLD analysis project Ga0134126, IMG submission 96881) | Terrestrial soil microbial communities with excess Nitrogen fertilizer from Kellogg Biological Station, Michigan, USA - KB3-175-2 | ecosystem: Environmental > Terrestrial > Soil > Unclassified ...
CCGTCGTGATGAGGAAAATGTGGCGCTGCGCCTCGCAACACGCCGCTTTGCCCAGACCATCGCCATCGACGCACCCGGTTTCGTGCCGGCGGACAACGGGTTCCATCTTGCGCCGGGGCAGGAACGCGACGTCTTGTTGCGCCGGAAGCCTGCAGCACCTCACGATATTGCGCGCGGCAATGTCCGCGCGCTCAATGGCGTCGACAGCCTGGGCTTTGCCTTGCCATGAATGATCACGCGCCAGCGACGACCGCTGACCGCGAGGGCGTGCGCATTCGCGGTGACGGTTACACCGCCGAAGCCGGCTGGTTCGGCCCCGACGATCGCCCACGCTTCGGCTGGCTTTATCGGCCCGACAAACCGGCATCCAACGGCGTCGGTGTCGTGATCGTGCCGCCGTTCGGCCGTGAAGACATTTGCGCCCACCGAACGCTTCGGCATCTCGCCGAAGATGCCGCGCACGCCGGTTTCATCGCATTGCGGTTCGATCTGGACGGCAGCGGCGACAGCGCCGGCGTTGACACCGACCCTGATCGCATCGGTGCCTGGATCAGAAGCATCGGCGATGCCTGCGATCTTGTTCGAAGCAATGGCGCGTCCCAACTGATAATGGCTGGTATACGTCTCGGTGCGACGCTCGCGATCCTTGCCGGGCAGGAACGCAGCGACATCGCGGCAATGGTTGCTTTTAATGCCGTGATTTCCGGCAAGGCGTACCTGCGTGAACTTCGTGCACTGCAGATGGCAATGAACCTCGTTCCACCACCCTTCTCATTCGATGAGAGCGGCCAGGAAACCAATGGTTTTTTGCTCAATTCGAAAGCGTGCGAGAAGCTCAAGGCACTCGATTTGACGGCAACGGCACCAGCCGCTCCGAAGCTGTGGTGGCTCGAACGTGACGACATGGTGGACCGGCACGCCGCCTGGCTCGATGCATGGAAGACCTCCGGTTGCCAGATAGTCCAGAGGCGCGTGCGGGGTTACGCAAAAATGATGGACGCACCCCACGCGAATCGCGTGGCGCAGGAATTCATCGACGCATGCATCGAGTGCGCACGCTCAATAGCTGCCGGCCTGAATGCAGCCCCGAAGAAACGACCGCGGAAACTGCTGGCCTCCATCACCCTTCGTATCGGTGAAACGACGATCAAGGAACAAGCCGTCACCGCCGGAGGCTGCATGTTCGGCATTCTCGCGGAACCATCGAAGCGCGACTCCGAGCGCGCCCTGTTGATTCTCAACGCGGGCGCCATCCGACACATCGGTTCCAATCGGATGTCCGTGCCGCTGGCCCGCGAACTCGCGGCGACCGGCTGGTGCGTGTTGCGGGCAGACTTGCCGGGGATTGGCGACAGCCCCGTGTATCCCGGAGAGGACGAGAACATCGTCTACGGCCCGCACGGCGCCCGGGATGCCGCGAAACTGGTGGAATGGTTGCACGCACGCGGCGGACGGGACATTGCGGTCGGAGGGATGTGCTCTGGCGCGTATCACGCTTTTCGAAGTGCCTTGGTTGCACAACAGGTCGATCGCATCTACATGATCAACTGTGGCGTTTTCGGGGCCACTGTCGATTTCGATCCGGAAAACGCCAATCTTTTCGGCGACGTCGCTCACTACGGCCAATCGGTGAAGTCGGCACGTGCCTGGCGCCGACTGTTGGCAGGGAAGGTTGCCATCGGCTCGGTGATCCGAGTGGCGGCGTGGCATCTCAAGCAACGCTCACTGCGCCGACTTCTGGAAATCGCCAGAGGCCTGCACCTTCCACTGCACGACGACCTAGGAACCCAATTGTTGGCTTTGGCGCGTCGAGGGACGCGGCTGCACTTTCTTTACTCCGGAAATGATCCCGGCCGCACGCTGCTTGCGAACAAGGCGGGTTCGATCCTGCCCCGCTTGTGCAAACGCGGCCGCTGCGACATGCAATTGTTCGAAGGAGCGGACCACACGTTCACCCAACGCTGGGCACAAAACGTGCTGCATGAAGCCCTCCTGAAGTCCTTGCGATAGAAGCAACATGGCCACTGAACATGCCCGGCCCATGCAAGCGGGATTCGACTTCCCTCCCCACCGGACTCGCGGCGCCGGTTTCGTCACGATGGGCATGTGGTTCGGTCCCGATCAACGTCCGCTTGCCGGATGGTGGACAGAGCCAGACCGGCCCTCTCGTGCGGGCGTGGTCATTGCGCCGCCGCTCGGATACGAATACTGGTCGAGCTATCGAAGTTTGCGCGTTCTCGCCGAATCGCTGGCGCAGGCCGGGTGGCATGCGCTGCGTTTCGATTGGGATGGCACCGGCAATTCCGCGGGCGCGGTCGATGACCGGAATCGCGTTGCCGCATGGCGTGCGAGTATTGCTTCTGCGGTCATGGCCATGCGCAAGGCAGGCATCCTGCACGTGGCCCTGATGGGTTTGCGCCTCGCCGCGACCCTTGCCTTGCTTGATGCTGCTGCGCTTGACGTTGAGGCAGTGATCGCATGTGCGCCCGTGATCTCCGGCAAGCGCTGGCTCCGTGAATTGAAGATGTTGGGGATCATCGATCCGGAAAAGCCCGGCACGTTGACCTATTCCGGACTGGTGATCGATCCCGCGACTGCGCAGGACCTCGCCGGCATCGACATCGCCAAGACTGTCCCGCCGAAAGCCAAACGCACACTGCTGGTAACGCGGTCGGAGGGCGCCGATTTCCACTTCATCAATGCCATGCGCGCCGATGGACGTGCACTCGACGTGCGTGCGTGCGGGTCCATGCAGACGATGCTGGATGTGCCCGCGGGCGAAGACGCATTGCCGAAAGACTTCGTCGAGCCGATCGTTCAGTGGCTCGGCATGCTTCCCGCGAGCGAATTCGGTGCTCGGCCGGCGGCGGTCCAGACGGCCGAGATACCATGCTTGCGCGGCGCGGTATCCGCCACATTCGCGACCATTGCTGGCCTTACCGCCGTCTGCAGCAAGGCACGGGATTCCCGGCCTGACACGGTCGTGGTGTTTTTGAACTCCGGTGCCGACCCGCATATTGGACCGGGTCGCGCATGGGTTGAGTACACACGCGAACTGGCCCTGCATGGCTACGCATGTGTGTGCGCGGATTTCACCGCCTTCGGCGAAAGCCCGGACGGCGATCGCGCGCCCGGCAGACCCTACGACCCGCATTGCCTGGACGATACCGTGAGGCTGGTTGCGGAACTGCGCTGTCAATATCGGCGTGTTGTCCTTGCAGGATTGTGTGTCGGGGCGTGGATCGCACTTCGCGCTGCATTGGACATCCATGTGGATGGTGTCTTCGCGTTGAACCCACTGCTGTGGTGGAAGCCCGGCCTGCCAATCATCATCCGGATTCCGGACACTGTTGTCTGGCGCACGCCGATGCGCAAGCGTCAACATCGCCTCAAACAGCTCGGTGTCTGGTCATTGCTTGATGCGTTCGGTATCAGGCCCGAGGCGTCACGCTGGCTGGTCGCACTGAGCCGAAAACGCGTTCCAGTCATGTTGTCTTACGCCGAAGGCGATGATGGCCTCGCGCATCTGCGCGATTGTTGTTCCCGCTGCATTGAACGCGAATCGCAGCGCGGCTATCTGACGCTGGAAGAAGTCGCCGGCATCGACCATCCGATGTTCCGCTTGTGGCAACGGCCCACCATCGTCGAGCAGATGTTGCGCTTTCTCGCTTCCTTGCCTCCGGCGGAAAAGATCCGGTAAATCGATGGACGCACGGGAACGGACAGGCGGCAAATTGCACACGCTCGAATACGGCAACCCCGAATCACCACTGGCCGTCGTGATGTTGCACGGCCGCAACATGCAGGCCGACGATCTCGCGCCGTTCGGCGCATCGTTGGGCATCGACGCGCATTTCATCTTCCCCGACGCACCGCTGGCGGCCGAGCCGGGACGAACATGGTGGCCGGTGGATTCGGAAGCGCGTTTGCGCGAGCAGGGCGCACGCGACCTGCACGCCATGGATCCCGCGGGGCGAACCGAGGCTCGCGCAATGCTGGGCGCACTGTGCGATGCGGTCGCGCACGGCAAGCGGCTCGCACTGGTCGGCTTCTCGCAAGGCGGGATGCTGGCGATGGATTACGTGTTGCATGGCGGCCGGGTCGATGCGCTCGCGCTGCTGTCGTCGACCCGAATCGCATTCGACGAATGGCAGCCCTTGTTGCCGCGCCTGGCCGGCCTGCCCGTGCTGGTCGCGCACGGGCGTGAAGATCGGGAACTGCCATTCGCCGCGGGGGAAGCGCTGCGCGACGCCGCGGTGGCGGGGGGCGCCGCGGTGACATGGCTGCCGTTTGACGGTGGCCATGGAATTCCGCTTCCGGCCTGGCGCGGCTTGCGACGATTCCTGAGCTCGCTTTCCTGAGTCAGGCCAGTGTTCAGCTTCAAACTGCGACACTGATCACGTTTGGGCAATGGCCACCTCCTTTTGGGTGGCCTGAATGGCACGACGCATGGATGCGGCGGGTTACGACATGAAGAAGGATTTGGCCCGCACCCGCTGGGTTCGCGAAGGCTACATTGCCGATGCCGGGTGGTTCGGCCCCGAGTATCGCGCGCGCTTCGGATGGCTGTACACCCCAGATGGGGTGAGCAACCCGATCGGAGTGGTCATCGTGCCGCCGTTCGGTAGCGATGAAACGTGTGCGCACCGGACGCTTCGGCATCTTGCCGAAGCCAGCGCGCGCAGCGGCTTCCTGAGCTTGCGCTTCGATCTCGACGGTTGCGGCGACAGCGCGGGCGACGAGTCCGACCCCGACCGCGTCGGATCCTGGATCGTCAGCGTGCACGACGCGTGCGATTGCATGCGTCGCGCCGGCGCGGCAAGCCTGGTGCTGGTCGGTATCCGCCTCGGTGCCACGCTCGCGGCATTGACTGCGCTGCGCCGCGATGACGTCGCCGCACTGGTGGCATTCAATCCTGTCGTGCACGGCCACCGTTGGCTGCGCGAATTGCGTGCATTCCAGAACGCGATGAATTTGCAGCAACCGCAGACTACGGAAGAAAATGGCGGCCAGGCAGCCAGCGGCTTCTGGTTGAACCCGGCAGCCTGCGAAACATTGACGAGAATCGACTTGACGCGCATCGCCGCGCCCACGGCTCGGGTGCTGCTGCTGGACCGCGACGACTTGCCCGGCGCCGCCGATTGGCACCGGCATCTTCAGACAGAGGGGTGCCAGGTCGAGCAGCGGCGCATTCCGGGCTACGTCGAAATGATGATCGACCCGCACCTCAACCAGGTCGCGCAGGTTTTCATCGATGCATGCATCGATTACGTGCGTGGCATGGCGCGCCACGAGAGGATCGAGCCCGCCACCCACGTCTTGCCATTGCGTCCATTCGAGATGCTGCGCATCGGCGACACTTGGATCGAGGAAGCCGCGGTATCGCCCGGTGACGGCATCTTCGGCATCCTTGCCCGGCCGGCGAATTCACACCCGGATCGCGTGCTGCTGATCCTGAACGCCGGCGCGGTCCACCACATCGGCGTCAGCCGTTTCGACGTCGGCTTCTCGCGCCGGATGGCCGCCTCCGGGATGCAGGTGCTGCGGGTGGACCTGACCGGAATCGGCGACAGTCCCGCACGCGCTGGCGCAATCGAAAATGCGACCTACGGCCCCGACGGCGTCAAGGACATCGGCGTCTGCGTGAGTTGGCTGCGCGCACGCGGTGCGCGCGAGTTGATCATCGGCGGCATGTGCTCGGGAGCAAGCCACGCGCTGCGCGCCGCATTGGCGGGGCTGGCCATCGATGCGGCGTATCTCATCAACTGCGGCGTCTTCCTGCCGCGGCCGGGATTCGATTTCGGCACCGATCGCCGGTTCAACGACATCGCGCATTACAGCAAATCCGTGAAATCGGCTCGATCATGGCGAAAGCTGCTCAGCGGCCATGTCGATCTGCGCCGGATTGCGGTGGTGGCGGCGTGGAAGATTGCGCTGGAAGGCCAGGGCGCCATCCGGAATGGCGCTCGGCGCATCGGCATGCCATTGCGCGGAGACCTGGGCCGCGGCTTCGCCACATTGGCGCGGCGCGGCGTGAAGATTCATTTCCTTTACTCCGACAATGATCCGGGATTGATCCGCCTTGCCGTCGAAGCCGGTCCCCTGGTGCCAAAATACGTTCGCGCGGGGCACTTCAGCATGCGCACGTTCGAGGGCGCCAATCACACGTTCACGCAACGATGGGCGCAGGCCGCGCTGTTGCTGGCCTTGCAGCAAATCATCAAGGCCTCGGCCACCGGCAGCATGCCTTCCGCATCTCCGCAACTCTCGCACGCCCAGCATTGACGCTGGCTGACGAGCATGGCGTAATCGGGCGCGCAACTTGCATGTTCCAGCAAGGGGATCACGCCATCCTCGAGCCGACGCAAGCAGGGCAGGCAATTCCGACCCGTCCTTGGGCCCATTCGCATGACCAACGCTGCCGATCAAGCACGCTCGATCGATCCGGTCCTGTTCCGGCGGGTCATGGGCCGTTTTGCGACCGGCGTGACGGTGGTGAGCTTCACGCGCGCCGGCCTGCCGGCAGGCATGACGGTGAATTCGTTCCTGTCGGTATCGATGGAACCACCGCTCATCCTGGTCTCGGTGCGCAAGGCCTCCAGTTTCGTCGAGCACGTGCGCGTCGGCAGTCGCTGCGGGATCAACATCCTTTCCGAGCAGCAGCGCAAGCTGGGGCCGCATTTCGCCAACCAGCCCGAGCCCGACACCGACGCGCGCTTCCACGATCACGCGGGTACGCCCCTGCTGGATGGCAGCCTTGCCGAAATCGTCGCCCGCGTGGTGGACATCCACCCGGCCGGCGATCACTTGCTGTACATCGCGGAAATCGAGCACCTTGCCCACGGCCCGGAAGCGCAGCCACTGATTTTCTTCTCCGGCCGCTACAAACAGATCCATGCACACGACCCGATCGTGCAGTGGAACGCAGTGGACGGCTGGTGATGGCGGCGTCCCTGCGGCCACCGATGCAGCGCGCCAGCGACCAGACGCGCATGCTGCACGAGCAACTGCTGGGCGCCGCGAAATCGCTGCAACCACTGCTGGCCGAACACGCGGCCGAAACCGAACGCGAGCGGCGCATCGCCGACGCCAATATCGAAGCACTGCGCGATGCCGGCCTGTTCCGGATGCTGACGCCCAAGCGCTGCGGTGGTCACGAAATCGGCGCGCGCGCATGGCTGGACGTCGTCGCGCTGGTCGCCGAATCGTGCGGCTCCACCGCGTGGGTGCTGAGCCTGCTGACGAACGCCGCATGGTTCGCCGGAATGCTGGGCGATGATGCCCGCGCCGAAATCTTCGACAAGAACCCGAATACGCGCATCGCCGGCGTTTTCGCACCCTGCGAGGGCATGCGGCGCGAAGGCGCGGGCATCCGCATTTCCGGCAAGTGGTTCTGGGCTTCGGGTTCGCTGCACGCGGATTGGGCCATGCTGGGCGTGCTGGAGCGCGACGCGCAGGCGCGCGTGATCGACCACTGGCTCGGCTTCGTGCCGATGCGCGAACTCGCCATCGAAAACACGTGGTACGCCTCGGGCATGAAAGGCACCGGCAGCAATTGCCTGGTCGCCGAAAACCTCTTCATCCCGGCACACCGGCTGATGTCGCTTCGCGAGGCCATCGCAGGCACGATTCCGAACACGAATCCGGACGAACCCCTTTATCGGGCGGCGTGCGTGCCCATGATGGTGCTGGCCTTGCTCGGCCCGCAGCTCGGACTGGCGCGCGCCGCGTTGCAGCACGTCCTTTCGGGGGCCGGCCGGCGCAATGTTCCGTACACGATCTATCAGCGCGAGGCCGACTCGCCCGGCTTCCAGATGCAGATCGCCGAGGCTGCGTTGAAGATCGACAGCGCGCATCTGCATGCCTACCGCATTGCCGATGACATCGATGCGTTCGCCGGCCGCGGCCAGCGCATGGACCTGACCACCCGCGCCCGTGCCCGCGCCAGCGCGGGTTACGTCGGCAAGCTCGTGACCGAAGCCATCAATACGCTGATCTCGGCTTACGGTGCGGGCGCCTTTGCCGATGCCAATCCGCTGCAACGCATCTGGCGTGATGCCAATACCGCCGCACGCCATGCGCTCGTGCTGCCGCCCGTGTGCGAAGAAATTTACGGCAAGGCGTTGCTGGGCCTGGACAACAACATCACGCCGTTGATCTGAGCCTTCGGCAAGCCCAGCGACGCGCCCCGCACCGGACGCATCGCCGAACCAGGAATCAGGACGCCGGCGGCGTCGCTCCGCTGAACTTCACCGCGGTAGCGCCGGTAATCGTTCCCGACACGTGCGCCTGGTCGTTGATGTAGAGCTTGACCGACCGTTCGAACGTGAGCGGACCGTTCACGGTGGCGCCGGCGCCGATCGTGATGGTCGGGATGTTGTCGCTGGAGAAATGAATGCCGAAGATGCCGTTGTCTTTCGGCTTCACGACCTTGATGCCGCCATCCACCACCGCATTGCCGGTGATGTCGATGTCGCCATTGACGGTGGTGATGCCCTGGCCGACGTGCGCGCCGTCGATGGTGATGTGGCTGTTGACGTTGGTGAGTTTGCCGTTCACCGCCGAACCGGCGGCGAGGTCGAGCTTGCCGTTCACCGCCGTCACGTCGCCGGACACCGTGGCGTTCTTGTCCAGACTCACGCTGCCGTTGACGGTTTCGACGCTGCCGGCGGTGGCATGCTCGCCGAGCGTGATGCCGCCGTTCACGGTGTTGGCGCTGCCCACCTTGGCATTCTCTGCCAGATGGATCGAACCATTGACGGTGGAAGCCTTGTCGGCCTTGGCGTTGGTCTCGACGTGCACGGAACCATTCACGGTGCTGGCATCGGAAACGCTGGTGCCGGCCGCGACATCGACCGAACCGTTGACGCCGTTGATGCACGCGGCGAGCGGCAGCGCCAGCAGCGCGAGTGCAAGGATGCGGAAACGTGCGGATCGCATGGGAACCTCCTGCGCGGTGCGCTTTGTCCAGTACCGATCGTGCCTGACTATTGTGGTGTCGACAATAGGCCGAAAGAGCCATGACAGTTGTCATGCGATCATCCCTGGTCGCTGCCCGATGGAGGTTGATCGCGGATTCGCGATTTTTCGGTCGCCGACTCCAGAACGGCCATCAGAGCCGCCATCCATGCCGGGAGATCCGTGGCCCGACGTTCCACGAAGCCGCTTCAATCGGCCATCATTAGAATGTATCGTTTTCGCGAACGAGCTTACGCCATGCACACCCTCGTGATGATCCGCCACGGCCAGTCGCTGTGGAACCGGGAAAACCGCTTCACCGGCTGGGCCGACATCGACCTTTCCGAGCAGGGCCGCATGGAAGCATGCGAAGCCGGCGAACTGCTGAAACGCGAGGGCTACGCGTTCGACGTCGCGCATACCTCGGTGCTGACGCGCGCGGTGCACACGCTGTGGGGCATCCAGGACGCGATGGATCTGGCGTGGTTGCCGGTCGTCACCGACTGGCGCTTGAACGAGCGCCACTACGGCGCGCTGACCGGCATGAACAAGGCGGAGATCGCCGCGAAGCACGGCGACGAGCAGGTGCACATCTGGCGGCGCAGCTACGACGTGCCGCCGCCGCCGCTCGATCCGGCCGACAATTTCTGCGCGAACGATCCGCGCTACGCGAAACTCGATCCGGCGCAGATTCCGTTGACCGAATGCCTGAAAGACACCGTGGCGCGCGTGCTGCCCTACTGGCACGAAGTGCTGGCGCCGGCGATCCGTTCCGGCCAGCGCGTGCTGGTGGCCGCGCACGGCAACTCGATGCGCGCGCTGGTGAAATACCTCGATGGCATTTCCGACGCCGACATCACCGGGCTCAATATTCCCAATGGCATCCCGTTGGTGTACCAGTTCGACGACGCCCTGAAACCCGCCAACCACTTCTATCTCGGCGATGCGGATGCAATCGCCGCGAAGGAAGCGGCGGTGGCGGCACAGGGGCGAGCGGCCGCGGGTTAGCCTAGCGAGCGCTGGCCGCGCGAGCCTGGCAACGCCTGTTTGGTCCCACTGCCGAGCTACTCCTGCGCGCGCTTCTTCCACGGCCACGCCGCCGCGAAACTCGCCAGCCCGACCACGCCGATGAGCGCGGGCAGCCAGAGGTGCTGGTGCGGCCCCAGCGCGTACACCAGCGCGGCGCCGATCAGTAGCGCGCCGCCGAACGCGGCGGCAAGAATGCGTCGCTGGATCTCGCGCTGCAGGACGCGCAGGTGTTCGAGCTCGCGCTCGCCGAACTGCAGCGGCCCGTTGCCCTCGGCCAGCTTGTCGAGCGCGCTGTGGACGCGTTCCGGAATCAGCGGCGCGATGCGCAGCCACTCGGGAATGCGTTTGCGCATTTCATGCAACGCGTGGCGCAGGCTGTAACGGTCCGCGACGATGCGCTTCAGCACCGGTTGCGCCACCGACCAGATGTCGATTTGCGGATCGAGCTGACGCCCGAGTCCCTCGACGTTCAGCAGGGTTTTCTGCAACAGGATCAATTGCGGCTGCAGCGTGAGCTCGAAGCGGCGCGCGGTGCTGAACAGTTTCGCGACCACTTCGGCCAACGAGATTTCCGAAAGCGGGCGCGTGAAATACGGTTCGCACACGGTGCGGATCGCGGCTTCCAGTTCGTCCACGCGGATGTGGCGCGGCATCCAGCCGGCCGCGAGGTGCAGTTCCGCAATGCGGCGGTAATTGCGCTCGAACATCGCGATGAAATTTTCCGCGAGCCAGTACTGGTCCTCGTCCGGCAGCGAACCCATGATGCCGAAATCCAGCGCGATGAAACGCGGATCGCGGGTGCGCGTGGGATCGACCCAGATGTTGCCGGGATGCGCGTCGGCGTGGAAGAAGTTGTCGCGGAACACCTGTTCGTAAAAGAGCCGCACGCCTTTCGCCGCCAGCATGCGGCGGTCGATGCCGGCCTGGTCGAGCGCAACGACGTCGTCGGCGGGGATGCCGTGCACGCGTTCCATCGTCAGCACTTTCTCGCCGGTGTGCGACCAGAAGATTTCCGGCACGTACAGGTCGTCGGAGTTTTCGAAATTGCGGCGCAGCAGGCTGGCGTTGGCGCCCTCGTTCTGCAGGTTCAACTCGTTGTGCAGGGTCTTGGCGACTTCGTTGAACATGTCGCGCGGGCGGATCTTGTCGGCCTGCGGGTGCCAGCGCTCGACCATGCCGGCCAGCGCATCCAGCAATTCGAGGTTGCGTGCGATGTTCCGCGCGACGTTCGGGCGCAGCACCTTGACCACGACTTCGCGCGCATGCGCCGGCGGGGCGACGGAAGATGCGTCGATTTTTGCGGGGCTGGCCCGCGGAACGTCGCCCGCGCGGCGCGACATCGGCAACAAGCGCGCCGCGTGCACCTGCGCGATGGACGCCGAAGCGAGCGGCGCTTCATCGAAACTCACGTACAACTCGCCGATCGGCTTGCCGAGCGATTCCTCGACGATCGCGCGCGCGATGGCGCCGGGGAAAGGCGGCACCTGGTCCTGCAGGTGCGCAAGTTCGTCGGCGACGTCTTCGGGAATCAGGTCGCGGCGGGTCGACAACACCTGCCCCGCCTTGACCCAGATCGGACCCAGTTCGGTCAGCGCGAGGCGCAGGCGCGCGCCGCGCGGGAGCGCCGCGATCTGTTTGCGCGGCCGCGGCAACAGCGCGCGCAGCCAGCGCAGCGGGCGCATCCCGTGCGCCTCGTCGATCAGGTCGTCGATGCGATAGCGCACCAGTACCGCGGCAACGTGCACGACGCGCGGCAACAGGCGCAGCGACGTCATGGCTTGGCGTCTCCGAGGCGTGCAACGCGCGCGGCCAACCGCTCGGTGCGCTCGCGCAGCGCGTCGACGTCGTCGAGGAACGCATTCATCTCGGCGGGGGGCACCGTCAGACGCGCTTCATCGCGCAACCAGTCGACGCCGTCGTCGCGAAGATGCTTTGCGCCCTGGCCGATCCATTGCGCGGCGTCGTGCAGCGCGCGCGCGATCGCAGTGCCTGCCACTTCGCCGAACACGGCGGCGAACGCCGCTTCGAAATCCGGCTTGTAGTCGCGCGCGAGCTGCTGCACGCGATGCGCCAGTTCGGCATCCCCCGCGATTTCGACCTTGCCTGCGGGTCGCGCATCGCCATTGCCACGGCCCAGCGCCATCGCCAAAAGCGCGCCCGGCGTCGCGTTGACCTCGAAGTCGTTGGCACTGCCGTCGCTGGCGACACCGGGCGGCGGCTCGATCTGCAGGGTGCCGTTGCGGGCGGCGATCGCGAAGGCGATTTCGGGCCCGCGCAGGTGCACACCGATGCGGCGGCCCTCCAGTTTGCCGATCGCGGCGCGCGCATCGGGATCGAGCGCCAGCAACCGGTTCAGGGCCAGCGTAAGCGCAAGCCCACCCAGCCTGCGCAGCGGATGGGGGATCCAGGCGTTCGGTTCACGTTCGGACATTCCGGAATTGTAACGTCGCGCCATTAACGAAGGCCCGGCGTTGCGGCCGATGCCGCTCGCCGTTACCCTGCCGGCACTCCGTCGGGGAGTAGCCGCGTCCGGCATGCTGCCGGATGGCTCCGCGTCAACATGCTCGGCCGGCAGGCCGTGGCGCGAGCGATCGCATATTCGATTGTTGAAAAAGTGCTTTCCTGCACTTTTTCAACGCGCCAAGTCCGGCGCGTGTCCGGACTTGGCTTCGCCGGATCAAACATTTGCAATATTTGATCCGCGGCGGGTCATCCTTGACCCGCGCAACAGGATGCCAGCTGACATCCTGTCGTGATCGGCGAGACCGGCAGTTCGCATGCGCTGTGCCCGGGCCGGGTCGCGCAAGCGGATTGTCATGACACCCGGCCCCGGAGAAATCCTTGCAAGCCTTCCTGGTTTCACCGTTCCTGATTTCCCTGGGTGCGGTCGCGCTGGCCGAGATCGGCGACAAGACGCAACTGCTGTCGCTGGTGTTCGCGGCCAAGTTCCGCAAGCCGTGGCCGATCTGCGCGGGCGTGCTCGCCGCGTCGCTGCTCAGCCACGCGATCGCCGCCGAAGCGGGCGCCTGGCTGGCGCACTGGATGACACCCGGTGTGCAGCGCTGGCTGATCGGACTGTCGTTCCTCGCGGTCGCCGCGTGGGCGCTGCTGCCGGAAAAGGCCGAACCGCTCGATGCGCCGTCGCGCCCAGGCCACGGCGTCTTCATCGCGACCGTGATTGCTTTTTTCCTGGCCGAACTCGGCGACCGCACCCAGATCGCGACGGTCGTGCTGGGTGCGCAATACCAGCCGCTGTGGCAGGTGATCGCGGGCAGCACCGCGGGCATGCTGGTCGCGAACGTGCCGGTGGTGTTCCTCGGGGCGCGCTTCGCCGCGCGCTTGCCGCTGCGGGCGACGCGTCTCGCTGCCGCGGCGTTGTTCGCATTGCTGGGAATCTGGATCCTGTTGCGCTGAGCGGTCAGGTACTTCCCGGAAAACCCAACTGCCGCCACGCTTCGTACACCGCAACCGCGACCGCGTTGGAAAGATTGAGGCTGCGATTGTCGGGTTGCATCGGCAGGCGCAGGCGCTGCGGTTCCGGAATGGACGCCAGCACCGCATCCGGCAGGCCGCTGGTTTCGCGGCCGAACAGGAATGCATCGCCGTCGGCAAAACGCGTGTCGGTGTAACGCTGCGTCGCGTGGCTGGTGAACGCGAACACGCGCGGGCGCTGCAGCGTCCCGAGACACGCATCGAGATCGTCGTGCACCCTCACGTTGACGAACTCGTGGTAATCGAGTCCCGCGCGGCGCAACCTGGCGTGATCCAGCTCGAACCCGAGCGGACGGATCAGATGCAGCGACGCACCGGCGTTCGCGCACAGCCGGATCACGTTGCCGGTGTTGGGCGGAATTTCGGGTTGGAACAGGACGACGTGCAACACCCGGCCATTATGACCTCGCGCCGCACAAACGGCCGCGGATCAATGCAGGCGAACCACGAACGCGCAAAGGCTGAATACGATCGCCAAGGCCACCATCGCGGACAAGCCGCGCATGATCATCATCTCGGTTTTCATGCTGTTCCCCTGTCGGTATCGGCGCCGGGATGTCCCGGCAGAGGAGAACGAAGCATCGCCTGTGCCATGCGCGGCCGCGAACTGCAAGCAATTGCAAACAATGGATGCGCGTCACGCCTACCAGGGCAATTCGGCGCCGTCGTAGGCCAGGAATTTGCCCGCATCCTGCGTCGTCGCGCGCTCGATCAGGTTCAACAATGCGTGCGCGGAATCGGCCGGCGCCAGCGTGGCGCCGCTGCCGCCCATTTCGGTCCTGACCCAGCCGGGGTGCGCGGCGAGCACCACGATCCCGCGCGGCGTGAGTTCCGCCGCGAGCCGCTTCACGGCCATGTTGAGCGCGGCCTTGCTCATCGCGTAGCTGATGGTGCGGAAGCCGTTCGCCTGCGCGATCGAACCGAGCTGCGAGGTGATGCACAACACCCGCGGCTTGTTGCCCAGCGCCAGCAGCGGCGCCAGCGCCTGCGTGATCAGCATCGGCGCGGTGGCGTTCACGGCGAAACTTTCCGCCAGCGATTCCGCCTTCACGTTGCCGAAGCGTTCGCCCGACACCAGGATGCCGGCGTTGTTGACCAGGAGGTCGACACGTTGCAGGTGCCGCGCCGCGGCTTGCGGCAACTTGTCGATGGCGGCCGGATCGGCCACGTCCAGCGTGTGGATCGCGAGCCGCTCGCCGTGCGCCGACGCCAACGCGTCCAGCACCTTGGCTTGCGAGGGATTGCGACAGCACGCCAGCACGCGCGCACCGCGCTCCAGCAACTGGCTGACGAAGGCCAACCCGAGCCCGCGGTTGGCGCCGGTGACGAGGCAGCGTTGCATCGTGTTTCCCTGGCTTCCTCCAAAACAAGGCCATCGACGGCCAAGGTAGAGCTGACAACTGGCGAACCCACGCTCTTGCCCAACCTGCAACGAAGCGGCGAGCACGGATGCGGGCAAATTAGAGTGTAAACCCGCCGCCGCCGCCGTGCCTTTCGTCCCGTTGCTTTATCCGTGGGGCCCGGCTACGGTTCGGCGACAACTCAACGTCCTGGGGAGGGCTTCAGATGCGCAAGCACTGGTTGGGATGGTTCGCAGCAGTGGGTCTTGCTTTGGTGGCCGGGCTTGCCCAGGGCACCAACGCAGGCACCAGCATCGATATTCCGTACACCCGTTTCACCTTGCCCAACGGCCTCACCGTGGTCGTCAGCGAAGACCACAAGGCGCCGATCGTGGCGGTGAGCGTGTGGTACCACGTGGGCTCCGCGTACGAGCCCGAAGGCAAGACCGGTTTCGCGCACCTGTTCGAGCACCTGATGTTCTCGGGCTCGGAAAACCACAAGGGCAGCTACTTCAAACCCTTCGAGCTGGTCGGCGCCACCGGCATGAACGGCACCACCTGGCTGGATCGCACCAATTATTTCGAGACCGTGCCGACCACCGCACTGGACATGGCGCTGTGGATGGAATCCGACCGCATGGGCCACCTGCTCGGCGCGATCGGCCAGAAGGAACTCGATACCCAGCGCGGCGTGGTGCAGAACGAAAAGCGCCAGGACGAGAACCAGCCCTATGGCCGCGTCTACGAAAACATCCAGGCCAATGCGTTCCCCGCCGACCATCCGTACCACCACGACACCATCGGTTCGATGGCGGACTTGAACGCCGCTTCGCTCGGCACGGTGAAGCAGTGGTTCCGCGACTACTACGGCGCGGCCAACACCACGCTGGTGCTGGTCGGCGACATCACGCCGGCGCAGGCGCGCGAGAAGGCCATGAAGTATTTCGGCGACGTCCCGGCCGGCACGCGCGTGCCGCGGCCGCAGGCGTGGGTCGCGCCGAACACGAAATCGTCCAGCGGCACGATGACCGACAACGTCGCGCAAACCCGCATCTACCGCGAGTGGAACACGCTCGGCCTCGACGCGCCCGGCAACGACCGCTTGATGCTGGACCTGGCCGCGCAGGTGCTCGGCGGCAGCAAAACCTCGCGCCTGTACCAGCGCCTTGTCTACAAGGACAAGCTGGCCGACGATGTCTCGGTCTACAACATGACCTTCGAACTGGCCAGCATGTCGATGCTGCAGGTGGACGTAAAGAAGGGCGTCGATCCGGCCAGGGTCGATGCCGCGATCGCCGATGAATGGCAGAAATTCCTCAAGGGCGGCCCGAGCGCAGACGAATTGAAGCGCGCGCAAACCACCAACCAGGCCTCCACGATCCGCGGCCTGGAACAGATCGGCGGCTTCTCGGGCAAGGCGGTGACGCTGGCCGAGGGCCAAGTCTATCGCGGCGATCCGGGCGCGTGGAAGAAGGACTACGACACCACGATGGCGGCGACGCCCGCCGAAGTGAAAGCTGCCGCCGACAAGTGGCTGGCGCAGGGCGATTACACGCTCACCGTGGTGCCGGGCAAGGTCGAGGCCAAGGACATGGCCACCGAAAGCGGCCGCGCCGCGATCCCGGGCCGTCCCGCCGATCAGTTGTCGCCCAAGGGTGATTACAAGGTCACCAGGAGCGACGTCGACCGCAGCAAGGGCGTGCCGCAAGTGGCGGCGTTCCCCAATCTCACGTTCCCGAACCTGCAGCACGGCAAATTGAAGAACGGCATCGAGGTGGTGCTGGCCGAGCGCCACTCGATCCCGGTGGTGCAGGTCGAGGCGCTGTTCGATGCAGGTTACGCCGCCGACCAGGGCCGCAAGCTCGGCACCTCCAGCTTCACGATGGGCATGCTGGACGAAGGCACCAGGGATCTCGATTCGGTCGAAATCGCCAAGCGCAAGCAACGGCTGGGCGCCGAGATCGCGAGCGGTTGCGACCTCGATACCTGCAACGCCTGGATGAGCGCGCTCGATTCCAATCTCGCCGATTCGCTGGCGCTGTACGCCGATGTCGTGCGCAACCCGGCATTCCGCGATGCGGACGTGTCGCGCTTGCGCGGGCAGTGGCTGGCCGGCATCGCGCAGGAGAAGACCCAGCCGACCGCGCTCGCGCTGCGCCTGCTGCCGCCGATCCTGTACGGCAACGGCAACGCCTACGCGATTCCGTTCACCGGTTCGGGCACGGAAAACTCGATCAAGTCGCTGACCACGGCCGACATGCGCGGTTTCGTGCACGACTACATCCGTCCCGACAACATGAAGATCCTGGTCGCGGGCGACACCACGCTGGACAAGATCATCCCGCAACTGGAAAAGGTGTTCGGCGACTGGAAGGCACCGTCGACGCCGGTCCCGCCCAAGAACCTCGCCAAGGTCGCTTTCCCGGCCAAGTCCAGCGTGTACCTGGTGAATCGTCCGGGCGCGCAGCAGTCGGTGATCATCGCGGGACTGGTTTCGCCGTCGACCAAGGCGCCCAACAATCTCGAGATCGGCACCATGAATGGTGCGTTCGGCGGCACCTTCACTTCGCGCCTCAACATGAACCTGCGCGAGGACAAGCACTGGGCCTACGGCGCTTTCAGCTTCAGCCCGAGCGCGGTCGGCCAGCGGCCATTCCTGATGTACGCGCCGGTGCAGACCGACAAGACCGCGCCGTCCGCGGAAGAAGTGCTGAAGGAGGCGCGCGCGGTGATCGGCGACAAGCCGCTCACCGACACGGAGATCCAGAAGATCAAGGACAACGATGTCCGTTCGATGCCGGGTGAGTACGAGACTTCGCGCGCGGTGCTGTCGGCCGTTGCGGGCATCGTCAAGTTCGACCGTCCGGACGACTACGTGCAAACGCTGAAAGGCCGCATCGAGGCGCAGAAGGACGCCGCGGTCAATGCAGCCGCCAAGGAAGTAATCCACCCGGATCAGCTCACATGGGTGATCGTGGGCGACCTTTCGAAGATCGAGCAGCCGGTGCGCGCGTTGAATCTGGGCGAAGTGCACGTGATCGATGCGGACGGCAATCCGGTGAAGTAAATTCATCACGTAGACGCAACCTGGAACCCCTCGCGAAAGTGAGGGGTTCTTTTTTGCCCGGCTTCCGTTGAACTCGCCTTAGAATGGCGACATGAGCGCATCGAACACTCCCGGCACTACCACGCACTTCGGCTACCGCGAAGTGCCGGTCGCCGAAAAACAGAAACTGGTCGGCGAGGTGTTCTCCTCCGTCGCCGGCAAGTACGACGTGATGAACGACCTGATGTCGTTCGGCGTCCATCGCTTGTGGAAGCGGCATTTCGTTGCGACGTCCGGCATCCGCAAGGGTGACCGCGTGCTCGACCTCGCGGGCGGCACCGGCGACATCGCGGCGCTGCTGTTGCCGCGCGTGGGCGACAAGGGCGAGATCGTCGTCGCCGACATCAATGCGGAAATGCTGCGCGTGGGCCGCGACCGATTGCTCGATCGCGGCATGTTGCAGGGCCTGCGCTGGGCGCAGGTCAACGCCGAGGCGTTGCCGTTTCCGGACGCATCGTTCGATGCGGTCACCATCGCGTTCGGCTTGCGCAACGTCACCGACAAGGACAAGGCGTTGCGCGAGATGCAGCGCGTGCTGAAGCCTGGCGGTCGCGCATTGATCCTCGAGTTCTCGCGCGTCAACCAGGGCTGGCTTGCGCCGCTGTATGACTTCCATTCGTTCCAGGTGCTGCCGCGCATCGGCAAACTGGTCGCGCACGATGAAGGCAGCTACCGCTATCTCGCCGAATCGATCCGCAAGCATCCGGACCAGGCGACGCTGAAGGGGATGATGGAAGCTGCCGGTTTCCGCAACGTGCAGGTGCGCAACCTTTCCGCCGGCATCGTGGCAATCCATCGCGGTTACAAGATCTGATCCACGTTCTTTCAGGGGGAACGATGCGTTACATCCTCGCGTTGCTGTTGCTGCTGGTCTCGTCCGTCGCTTCGGCGCAGGTCTACAAATGCACGCACGGCGGACAGGTCGCGTACCAGGACTCGCCGTGCGCCAAGAGCGAACAGGCGGTGCAGATGCACGTCGGCGCGGAATCGATCGACGACCTGCTGGGCTGCTTCAGCGTGACGCCGCAAAGCTGGGGCCGCGACAACGCGGACTTCATGATCCAGGTGCGCCAGACCGAGGACGGCTACCAGTTGCGCGCGATCGGCAGTTACTGGGGCTCCTACTCCAGCGTGTTCAAATTGCGTCGCGCCAACCGCGATGAACTCGACGCCGTCGGCGAGTCGTCGCACGCGCACTTGCGAGCGGGCCTGACCGTGCAATGGAACCCGGACCAGGAACCCGCGCCGGTCGGCATCTACCGGGGCACGGACGAACACGGAGCGATGAAGTACATCATGTCGTTCCGCAACACCTGGGGCCCGGCGCTGAAGATGGCCTGCCCCTGAGTGCCGTTGACCGATGCGCGAGCTGTACCCCGAAATCGAACCGTACCGCACCGAACGATTTTCCGTCGGCGACGGTCACACGCTTCATCTCGAAGAATGCGGCAATCCCGACGGCTTGCCGGTGGTGTTCCTGCACGGCGGTCCGGGTGCGGGCTTGTCGCCTTACCACCGGCGATTCTTCGACCCTGCGCGCTGGCGTGTCGTGCTGTTCGACCAGCGCGGCGCGGGAAAGTCGACGCCGTTTGCCGATCTCGAAGACAACACCACGCAGCATCTGGTCGCCGACATCGAAAAAATCCGCGAACATCTCGGCCTCGAACGCTGGCTGGTGTTCGGCGGCTCGTGGGGCTCGACGCTGGCGCTCGCCTACGCCGAAGCGCATCCCGATCGCGTCACCGGCCTGGTGCTGCGCGGCATCTTCCTTGCGCGCGAAGAAGAGTTGCGCTGGTTCAACGAAAGGGATGGCGGTGCGCGCTGCATTTTTCCCGAGCGCTGGGCGCGCTTCCGCGACTTCATTCCGGAAGCCGAGCGCGGCAACATGATCGAAGCCTACTGGCGTCGCCTGGACAGCAGCGATGAAGCCGTCCAG
>Ga0134126_10003433_pt1 | contig 19861 bp, 15 predicted proteins | sample KB31752_FD_96881 | JGI IMG/M metagenome (GOLD analysis project Ga0134126, IMG submission 96881) | Terrestrial soil microbial communities with excess Nitrogen fertilizer from Kellogg Biological Station, Michigan, USA - KB3-175-2 | ecosystem: Environmental > Terrestrial > Soil > Unclassified ...
ACCCGGCAGGTTTTGGAAACCTGCCGGGTTTTGAATTTAAATTAATCTTTTATCTTTGACAAAAAAATAATAACATGATACGCACCGCTATCTGCTCGGCAATTATCCTGGCAACTTTTATTTCCTGCCAAAAACAACCCGCCGCTACCAATAACTCAAAAACGGTGGCCTGTTTTACTTATACACCTCAGAATCCAACAAGCAGTGATAATGTAGTTTTTGATGCAGGATGCAGCAAAAACGTCACGAATTATTTCTGGTACGTTGATAATCTGTTGGTGAATGCAACTGATTCAAAACAAACTGCAATAAGCGAAAAATTCAGCACGGGCAGCCACCGCATTTCTCTTTTGGTAACAGGAACAGGCTCAAACTCTACAGATTCCATGAGTGTAACAGTAAATGCTGTGGATGTGAAACCTAGCACTTCTATGTCTGCTACCATCGGTAATACATTCTGGACTGCAAGTGCTGTCTTTGCCTTGAATTCTTCTGGTATAATCGCTATTGGAGGGGACGATCCGGATGGCTCCGCTATTGAAATAGAAGTGCCTTCTGCTACCGTAGCCGGTACGTATAGTGTTACATCTTCTGGATATAACTATACGGTGACTTATTCTAATAAAGCAACTGTAAATTCCATGACAAATGGTACTATTGTCATAACTTCTAATGCTAACAAAACTATTTCAGGGACTTTTTCGGGTACACTCACTAATGCAGGCACCGGCTTTACGGTACCTGTTTCTAATGGTTCGTTTACAGCTACCTATCAATAACTTTTCTCCCAGATCGCCATCCTTATTTACATCCGCAAAACCTGCCGGTTTTGAATTAATTAACCCTGTTCGACCCTTGCAGGGTCGTTAGGTCTTTTGGAACTCACCTTCTATAAATATATCACCCCTCGGGGGTGGGGGGAAATTCCGGTTTGTCAGAAGACAAACCGGGAAAGAGGGATAGATAAAACATTTGTACTTTGATATGACTTCCTTATATTTGCTATAAATAAGAACTATGCCAGTCATTTCAATGTTTCATGGATTAATTATCTCCATGTACTATCTTGACAAAAAGCGACACCATTTGCCTCATATTCATGTAAGATATGCAGAAAAAGAGGCTGTATACTCTATCCCTGATGGTGACCTTATTGAAGGTGGCCTTCCAAAATCAAAAGAACGATTAATACTTGCCTGGATTGAGTTGCGAAAGGAAGATTTAATAACGGATTGGGCATTAGCAATCAAGGGCGAACAAATATATCCGATAGATCCCTTAAAATAGTATCGTAATGACTCCTAAAGTAATAAAAGTAAATCTTATCCCGAATTATAAGCTTGAACTCCTTTTTAGCACGGGCGAATTAAAATTTTTTAATGTGAAGCCCTATTTTAAGTTTAACGTTTATAAGCAGTTGAAGGACAATTGGCCGAATCTCAAACCTTGCGTATGTAACGGAACAGTTTGCCTTGATGAAAAAGGATTTATAGACTTTGACCCCGACATACTATACCTTGAAAGTGTGATCCAGGCTGAAAAGCAAATCTAAAAAGTATTTCTATCTCGCAGGTTTCCAAAACCTGCCGGGTTTTGAAATAATCTTTTAATATTTTAATCTTTCAATTTTTTAATTAGCCCTACGTCTGCAACACCCCCACATTAAACCTCTTCGTTATCGGTGCATGATCTGCGGCTTCAATTCCTTTGGAAATCCACTCGCGTGTGTCGAGAGGGTCAATGATAGCATCAACCCAGAGGCGGGCTGCGGCATAATAGGGCGTAGTCTGGCTTTCGTAGCGGTCGGTGATGGTTTTTAAGAGTTCCTTTTCTTTATCCGGATCAATGGTTTCACCTTTGGCTTTGAGGTTGGCTACCTGTATTTGTAATAATGTTTTAGCAGCCTGGTCGCCACCCATGACGGCTATCTTTGCTGTGGGCCAGGCAACAATAAGCCGCGGATCATAAGCCTTGCCGCACATGGCATAATTGCCTGCCCCATAAGAGTTGCCCAGGATCACTGTAAACTTGGGCACTACAGAATTGGCTACGGCATTCACCATTTTGGCGCCGTCCTTTATAATGCCGCCCTGCTCACTCCGCGAGCCAACCATAAAGCCGGTAACATCCTGCAAAAATACCAAGGGAATTTTTTTCTGGTTGCAAACCATAATAAAACGCGCAGCCTTATCAGCAGAATCACTGTAGATTACGCCGCCAATCTGCATCTCGCCTTTTTTGCTTTTGACTGTTTTGCGGTTATTGGCTACTATGCCAACCGCCCAGCCATCAATCCGGGCATAGCCACACAAAATGGTCATGCCATAACCATCTTTATATTGTTGAAAATCGCCGTTATCTACCAGCCTCTCGATAATCTCGAGCGTATCATAAGGCTTGGTACGCTGCACGGGGAAAATGTTTAGAATATCTTTAGGGTTTTTGACAGGAAGCGCAGGCTTAACTCTGTCGAACCCAGCTTTTTCAAAACTGCCTATTTTGTCCATCATTTTTTTGATGGCGTCCAGGCAGCTTGCATCATCTTTGTATTTGTTGTCGGTAACGCCCGATATTTCAGTTTGGGAAGTCGCGCCACCAAGTGTTTCAGCATCCACGTCCTCTCCTATCGCAGCTTTTACCAGGTAAGGCCCGGCCAGAAAAATAGAACCCGTTTTATCCACGATCAAAGCCTCATCGCTCATGATAGGCAGGTAAGCGCCACCCGCCACGCAACTGCCCATAATAGCAGCAATCTGTATGATGCCTTCAGAAGACATCATGGCATTGTTGCGAAACATTCTTCCAAAATGCTCTTTGTCGGGGAATATTTCATCCTGCATGGGAAGAAATACCCCGGCGCTATCTACCAGGTATATAACAGGCAGCCTGTTTTCCATGGCAATTTCCTGGGCGCGCAGGTTCTTTTTGGCAGTAATGGGGAACCACGCCCCCGCTTTTACAGTGGCATCGTTCGCCACGATCATACATTGCCGACCCGAAACAACTCCTATGCCTGCCACCACGCCACCTGCCGGGCACCCGCCTTCGGCTTCATACATTCCATAACCTGCAAATGCTCCTATCTCAAGGAAATAGCTGTCTTTATCAAGGAGATATTTTATCCTCTCGCGCGCCAGCATCTTGCCTTTTTCTTTTTGTTTGGCAGCGCTTTTCGCGCCTCCGCCCTGGGCTATTTTTTCCAGCTTCTCAAGGGTTTCTTTATAAAGTTCTTGTACGGTAAGCTCTCCTGAGACAGCAACTGTTGGTTTTGCCGGATTGGAATTTTGTTTCGCCATGCCCGCAAATTTAGGCATTAGTTATTAGGATGGAATGTTAAAAGGATATGAAATCAAGCTCTAATTGAAACCCAGGAATTTCTTTAATCTTGATAAAAAACCAGTTTTCTTATTAGAACCATTCACAATGTGTTCTGCATATTTTTCGTGAGCTTCAAATCCGTTTGCTTCAGGATTATTAAGATCAATGAAACCTTCAAAAGCAGTATCGTAAATCTGCCAGCCATAAATTTTGGCCAGTTCGACTAAGGCTTGCAATGCCCCCTCTCCATAAAGATTTAATAGTATATTTCCTGAAGGTTCGTTTTCATAATAAACTATTGAAAAGCCAGGTTTTTCAATTGTGCTTGAATTTTCTTCCTTTATGATATTTTTAAAATGCTTTGCAAAAGTTCCACCAAAATCAAATGGTTCTAAATCAGCAACGCTTTCATCATTCAAATCAATCTCTTCTTTTGAATTAAACAAAATAACATCCCAACTCATATAATTTTTTGCCAAATATCGGGATTATTGCATTCAATCCTATTAACGGTTTGGGGATGATATGTAAACCGTTGAAACGGTTAAAACGAATTTGCGTTTCCAAATCCCCACGGTTGAAACCGAGGGCTAAGTTAAAACCGAGGGCTACCGATAAATGATTATTTTCGCCTTTTAAAAATAGAACCATGTACGAGCTGAAAACCAAAATAAACGACGCCAGCGTCAATGCTTTTCTGGATACGGTGGTAGATGAAAACAAGCGGAAAGACTGTTATGCAATCGCCGGCATCATGCAGGAAATAACCGGGGAGCAGCCTAAAATGTGGGGCGCCGCCATTGTTGGTTTTGGAAGCTACCATTACAAATATGCCAGCGGCCATGAAGGGGAAATGTGCACAGTCGGTTTTTCTCCCAGGAAGGCCAATATCACTGTTTACTTGTTCCCCTATCTCGTACAGCAGGAATCGTTGATAGCAGGGCTTGGCAAATTTAAAACAGGCAAAGGCTGCCTCTATATCAATAAGCTGGAAGATATATACATCCCTGCATTTAAGGAACTCATCCGGAAATCATTGGAGATGACGAGGGGAAATTTTGGTGAGAAAAGTGGAGCATAAATATAGATATTGACGAAACTTTAAAATGGGGTACTCACCTTCTTGCCTAAAAAAAACTGACGCCTGATGCCTGATGCCTGACGACTATGTCTTACCTTTGCCGCGGGTAAGCTCTGTACGACCAGCTCCCTCCGCGTTTTCCCAGGTTCGGAAGGAAGCAAGAAACAGTTGGTTGAGCGGTGCGATGCAGTAAGCTTGCCCATTTTTTGTTTTTTTTATAGGGGTCAGGAATCAGAAAAAGAGCTGAACGATGTGCAAGCCAATTTTCAAATTGCCTAATTGCCTTATTGTCTAATTTTCAAATAATTTTTTCCCATGAAATTTTTCGCCGATACCGCTAACATTGAAGCCATCCGGGAAGTGAACGACCTCGGAATTCTTGACGGGGTTACTACCAATCCTTCTCTCATGGCCAAAGAAGGCATAAAGGGTACGGAGGCGATCTATGAGCACTATAAAAAAATAGCAAAAATATGCGGCACAGGCCCTGTAAGCGCTGAAGTGATCTCAACAGATTATAAAGGCATGATGGATGAGGCGTATAAACTTGCAAAGCTGGCAGATAATATCATTGTAAAAATCCCGATGATAAAAGACGGCGTGAAAGCCATAAAAGCCCTGCACCTGGAAGGGATAAAAACCAATTGTACTTTAATATTTTCATCGGCCCAGGCAATCCTTGCCGCGCGGGCAGGGGCATCATATGTTTCGCCTTTTATGGGAAGGCTGGATGATATTGCCCAGGAGGGAATTGACCTTATTGACCAGATCGTGACTATTTTTAGCAATTACGGATATACCTGCGAGGTACTGGCCGCTTCCATCCGCTCTACACTCCACATTGTACAGTGCGCCGAAATTGGCGCTGACGTGGTAACCTGTCCGCCAAATGTAATCATGCAGATGCTTAACCATCCGCTTACTGATATTGGTTTGGCCAAATTTTTGGCAGACCACGGGAGGCTGAACGGGTAACCAGCCGCAAGTGCGATAATTAATAATATTCTATTATTGTGTTTCAGAATATAGGAACCTGTTTAAGCTTTATCTTTGTTAGAGTTTAAGTCGTTATTATGAAAGATTTTGAAAAATATATTTCAATTGACGCTGCAATTCGTTTTGGGAAGCCGTGTATCAAGAATACGCGTATCACAGTTGAAGATATCTTGAACTGGCTTTCGTCAGGCATGAGCTTTGATGAAATTCTCAAGGATTATCCGACCCTCGACATAAAACAAATAAGGGCTGCCTTGGCTTTTTCGGCCCATCGTGAAAGTATTTCAAAAATTATAGCAGCCTGAAATGAAATTGCTTCTGGATGCCAATGTTTCCTGGCGTTTGGTTAAATTGCTCGAAGATAAATTCCCTGGTACTGAACATGCCGACATGCTCGACCTTTCTAAACCTCCAAAGGATTCTGAGATTTGGGAATGTGCTTTGACAAATGGTTATACGATAATAACAAACGATGACGACTTTAATATTTTGCTCCAGCGAAAAGGATTCCCTCCTAAGGTAATAATGCTAAAAACAGGAAATCAAAGTACAAAATATCTCTCAGAAATACTGAAAAAGCACGCGGAAGAAATTTCTGATTTCATCAGTAATCCTGAATATGGGTTGTTAGAGATATATTGATGGCCTTATACAACCGGATTAAAGTATTACGCACTGGCAATTTATTAGAACTCTAATTCAATTTCTCCGGCAACGCTCCTTCATAAATCGCATCATAGCCAGCCACACTTCCAAAATTTTCTCCATCTATTTTAATGGCATTGTCTTTGGTCACTTCTCCGAGTAAGCTAAATGGAACACCTTTATTTTGAAGTACTTGAGAAAATGGGGCAACCTGTGATGGCTTTACCGACACTACTATCCGGCCCTGTGATTCTCCAAACAGGAAAGCATCTTTCCGGATGTTTTTATCAGAAGTGATTTCAAAACCAAGATTATTCACCATCGCCGATTCCAGTAGAGTAATAAACAATCCTCCATCCGAAACATCATGGGCTGAAACCAGTAATCCTTTTGAAATCAAATCCATTACAGCCTTTTGGACTTTATATTCTTCATCCAGGTCAAAATAAGGGGCAGGAGAATATTTTACCTTGAGATATTTGATAAGGTACTGTGATGAGGCAATGTCATTTTTGGATTCTCCGATCAAAAAAACCTGATCGCCTGATGTTTGAAATGCAAGGCCGCACCTTTTGTCTATATCGTCTACAATACCCAGCATCCCAATGGCAGGTGTTGGCATTACAGGCCCGCCATCGGCGCTCTGGTTATAAAAGCTCACGTTGCCGCCGGTAACAGGGGTATCAAATTTCAGGCATGCCTCGCTCATCCCCATGATGGCTTCGGTGAACTGGTAATAAACTTCGGGGTTATATGGGTTTCCAAAATTGAGGTTGTTGGTAATGGCTACCGGTATCCCTCCGGAGCAAACAATGTTCCTGGCTGCTTCGCTTACGGCAATTGCGGTTCCTTTATGGGGGTCTGCAAATACATAAAATGGGTTGCAGTCCACTTTGAGCGCCAGTGCCCTGTTGGTGCCTTTGATCCTTACCAGCGCTGCATCTGAGGGTGAATTGGTGGAGGTATTGTTTGTCTGTACCATGGAATCGTATTGCTCATAAACCCACCTTTTCGAAGCAATATTGGGTTCTGCGCAAAGAAATTTCGCCACTTTCTGCAAATCCGCCGGAACGGGGACAGCGGCCATGTCAAATTTTTCAATCTCATCAAAATAGTCCGGCCTTTTGGTTTCGCGTACATAAACCGGCGCTCCGCCACCCAAAACGAGTGGTTCTGCAGGTACATCGGCCACAAGTTCGCCATCCAGGTAAAATTCTATATTATTTCCATCAGTTACCTCCCCTATTATGGCGCAATGAAGGTCCCATTTGTTAAAAACATTCTCTATTTCTTTTTCCCTTCCCTTTTCTACTACAACCAGCATCCTTTCCTGGCTTTCAGACAGAAGGATTTCAAATGGTTTCATGTTTTCCTGCCTGGTAGGGACTTTATCCAGCCATACTTTCATCCCTGATTCGCCTTTCGCCGACATCTCTGATGTAGAGCATGTTATCCCTGCTGCACCCATATCCTGCATTCCAACAATTGCCCCGGTTTTTATAGCCTCCAGGGTGGCCTCAAGAAGCAGCTTTTCCTGGAACGGGTCGCCCACCTGCACAGAAGGCAGGCTTTGCGCGGAATTTTCATCCAGGTCGCCCGATGCGAAAGTGGCGCCATGGATACCGTCTTTTCCTGTTGAAGAACCAACTATGTACACAGGGTTCCCGGCTCCTTTCGAAATAGCAGATACTGTTTTTCCTGTTTCCACAATCCCGGCTGACATGGCATTCACCAACGGGTTCACATTATAGCAATCATCAAAATATACTTCCCCGGCAACGGTTGGCACGCCAAATGCATTGCCGTAATTGCCAATTCCCTTTACAACCCCCCTTGCAATCCATTTGGTTTTTTCGAGGTCGATATTGCCAAAGCGTAAAGAATTTAATGCTGCTACCGGCCTGGCGCCCATCGTAAAAATATCCCTGTGGATACCTCCCACCCCTGTTGCGGCGCCCTGGTATGGCTCTATGGCAGATGGATGGTTATGTGATTCAATTTTAAAAGCGCACGCAAGGCCGCCGCCAATGTCCACCAGGCCAGCATTTTCTTCACCGGCCTCTGCAAGGATCCGTGAACCTTTTTTGGGGAGTTTTTTTAACCACAGAATGGAGTTTTTATAGCTGCAATGCTCACTCCACATCACAGAAAATATACTCAGTTCAGTAAAATTGGGCTCCCTGCCCAGGATTTTTAATATGCGCTCATACTCCTTCTCAAGCAGCCCAAGTTTAAGCGCGGTGTCAAGGTTTGTTGTTGCGGTCAACTTTTTTCTGCAAAATTAGGGCTCATTTTCAGTATTTTCGCTAAAAGAAAAGAAAGAATGTTTAACTTCGTATGGCTTTCAATGTTATTCAGGAATATATAAATTTATATGCGACAGATAAAACCAGTTTTATTCAACATAATATTTATAACTGTCTTCTGTTTTTCCATTCAAAATAATGCGCAGGCGCAACGTAAGTACGGCAACGAGTGGATCAACTATAGCCAGGCCTATTATAAAGTGAAAGTTGTTCAAAATGGGATTTACCGTATCTCATATAGCGACCTGCAAAACGCAGGAATGAGTGTTTCCAGTTTGGACCCTACCCACCTCCAAATGTTTTTCAGGGGTTCAGAAATCCCGGTTTATGTTTCTTCGGGCGCTAAAACTAATTTTGGGGCAGGCGATTACATAGAATTTTACGGCCAGAAAAATGATGGTGCATTGGATTCTGTGCTTTACCTCAACCCCAAAAACGATATCAACAAAAGCTACAGCATGTACACTGATACTGCTGCATACTTTCTGACTGTTGGGCCGGCTGCAAGTAGTTTTCGATATACTTTTACTGACAAAAACTATGGCGGCAATCCGCAATCATTCTATACTTGCGAACGAGATACTTATCCGCACACTAACTATTATTTTGGGGTTCCTGTTGATCCTGCACTTAATTTTTACGGTTCAGATTATGTTGCAGGGTCAGGCTGGATGGGCAGTGGCATTACAAGTACCTCCTATGGCAACCCGGCATTTCATACCTATCCAATAAATTTAACCAACAGCTACACACCTGCAGACACAACGGGTTTGCCCAAACCGGAATTGGAAATCCTTGTTTACGGCGAAAGCGACGTTTCAAGCCAAAATCCTGACCATCACCTGGTACTTTTGGCAGAACCCAGCAATATTGTAATCTGGGACACCGTCTATAATGGTTTCCAGGTTATTCATAAATACTTAAAACGCCCCTGGTCTGACGTGGCAGGCAAATCCCAGGCGTCTTATAATTTTGAGGTTGCAGGGGTTAAGCCAGCTTCCGGCACTTTGACAAGCGATGAACAGGTAGTATCTTATTTAAGGATACGCTATTTAAACGGGTATGGCATTAACCCAAATAAGCCTTACCTGGCTTTTAATTTTCAAAATCCTTCTGCCTCTGCCCAAACCGACTTCAATTTTACAGCTTCATCTGCCCCGGCTTCAGCCCTGAACCTTGTTTTATATGACCTTACTAATAAAAAAAGAACAACCAGTTTCTTAATGACGGGCAGCAATGCAAGCTTTGGCATAGATAACTACGGTGATTCCACGAACTATATTCTCTATGATACATCACACGCGCTGAAAGCGCTGTCCATCAGTTCTGTCAGTTTTGTAAAACCCGATTATACACAGAATTATAATTATATTATAGTTACACATAAAGCGTTTGCCAGCGGGGCGCAGCTGTTTGCAAATTACAAGGCAACATTGGCGATTGATTCGGCAGGGGATAAATTTAACCCGTTGATAGTTTATACCGACGACCTGTACGACCAGTTCTTTTATGGCGTTCACCACCCTGCGGCCATACAGAATTTTATGGCTTACCTGTACAATAATGCACCACAAAAACCACAGTACCTCCTGTTGCTCGGCAAAGGGATTGACAACGCGAATGAGCGAAATTATTTCAGTTCAGACTATGTGCCAAGTATTGGCTATCCCCCAGCGGATGTTATGTTCACCGCTGGGATTGACATAGGTTTCCAGGGCAGGGACAAGATTATTGACCCTAAAATGGGAATAGGAAGGCTTCAGATTTTGAAGAATAGCGATATATTAACCTACCTGGCTAAATTGCAGCAATATGATGCCAGCCTGAAAAGTGAACCCGCTTATTTAAAAACCGCCATTAACGTGGACGGCGGGGACAATGACCAGATTACGTATATCCATAATTTTATGGACGCGCAAGCAGGAGTCCTTAGTAAGCCTTTCACCGGGCTGAAGGTAAATTCATATTACTCGGTGGTAAACACTGCTACAAACGGGACACTCCAGGATAGGATCCAGGAAAACATAGAACAAGGTACCAGTATGCTTTCATACCTGGCCCATGGAGCCGCAGAGCAGCTCCAGGTAAGTTTTGCCGATACTGCCACTTTGCGCAATAACGGTCGCTACCCCATCATGTTTCTCAACGGGTGCAACCTGGGGGATGCTTCCCTGCCGCCAAACCAAAGCAGTTATGGAGGTTTTTTTACCCTTGCCCAAAATAAGGGATCTGTTATCTGGCTTTCGCAAAGCAATGAAGCGCTTGATAATGTATTGTATTCAGAAATGGGCGCGTTTTTTAAGAACGTAGCCGTTAATAATTATGGCAAATCAATAGGCAGTACCTGGCGAAAAACCATAACCGACCTCAAAAGTTTTGATGGCAATAACGATTACAGGGCTTTACTTTATGAATGGGTCCTGCAGGGTGACCCTTCCGTAATGTTCCCCTCCCAGCCAAAACCTGATTATGCTGTCTATGATTCCTCGCTTTCCATGTCGCCGCATGATGTTGTCGCTTTGTCACCTTCTTACGAGGTTGTCATCCCGGTTATCAATTTGGGCAAGACAAACCCGGCACCGCTGAAAATAGAGATAAAACAAACATTGCCAGATCATTCTGTGCACACTTTTGATACCATAATACCTGCGGTAAATTATGTTGACTCATTTCATTTTACAATAAACCGCAATAGTTTAAACATCCAGGGCATTAATAAATTCGATGTGTATGTGGACCCCGACAGCGCCATAGACGAGATAACGTATGCAAATAACTATGCCTCTTTCTCCTATTATTTCCAGGGAAACAGTGCAAGGGCATTGTTCCCAACCGATTTTAACATCATAAATACCGATACCCCGGCGTTGGTTTCCCAATCAAGAAACCTGCAGAATTATACAACGGGGGTTTACTTTGAAATTGATACCACGCCCAGGTTCAGCAGCCCTTTAAAACAGGTTTCACCACTTTTGAAAGGCAGCAGCTTAATAACCTGGCATCCAAAACTTGATAACACTGATCAAGCAGGAAACCAGGTTGACAGCACGGTGTATTACTGGCGGGTCCGGATGAACCTGCCGGCAGATTCCGGCGGTGATTGGGACATGCAATCGTTCATTTATTTATCAAACGGGCATCCGGGTTGGTCGCAGAGCCATTGGGGCCAATATGGAAATATAAAGTCTGATAACCTGATCATAGATACAAGCGCAAGGAAAATAAAATTTTTGAGCCAGTATTTAGACGTGTTAATAACTGCCAGAGATAGTGGCAAAGCCAATATAAAACCAGATAATGCCCTCAACCTTACCGCGTGCACAGCTAATCTAACCACCCTTATTTTTGTTGAATATGACAGAAAGACCCTTACCCCGGTTGGTATAAACAGGGAAACAGGACTTCCCCTGATACTGCCGTATGCCTGCAACGGCTTTTCAAATGTTTTGAAATATTATCACCAGTTTGATATGTCCAGGAAATCGCAAAGGGATTCGTTCAGGCGCGCCATAGCTTTAGTGCCAGATGGGAATTACATTTTACTTGGATCAGAAGCGGAAGGAATCTATCACAGCCAGTTCGTCAATCGGTTTGAAGATTCAACTTTCAGGGCATTCGAATCCTTTGGTGATACCATGATGAGGCATTTAAAAGATAGTATTATAGCCTATGTGATAGCGGGGGTTAAGGGAAGCCCTAAAGGCCAATTATTGGCAGAAAAATCTGTAACCGGGCCTAATAGTAAGCTTGCGTCAATCACAGTTCCGATGCAAGGTGTTGCTGCAGATAGCGGCAGCATTATTTCGGAAAATATTGGCCCGGCCAGTAAATGGCATGAGGCATACCAGAATTACCGTTCGGCCGATATAAAAAAAACCTACGATGCCTATATGAGCGTTTACGGAATACGGCAAAATGGAGCCGATACTATTTTATATAATTCCATCAGGGCAGATTCTTTTGATATTTCTTCCATTGATGCGCAAAAATATCCATACCTGTACCTGCGGTCGTACCTGATAGATACTGCAAGTATCGTACCGCCGCAATTGAGGCTGTGGCAGGTAGAATATGACGGCATACCCGAAGGCACCATTATAGGCGACAGCGAATCTGTGTATCCAAAAAGTTCATACACTGCCGGAGATTCAATACATGTGAAAATAAAATTCCAGAATATAAGTGGATGGCCAATGACAAAAGTACTTGTAACCCTTGCATTCAAGGATGCACTTTACAATACAAAAGGCACCGATTCCGTATTTTATAAACCCCTGCAGCCCGGTGAATATTTCTGGATCGACAAAGAGATATCAACTAAAAATTTATTGGGAACAAATTATTTGGCCGTATTTGTCAACCCGGGCTATCAGCAACCTGAACAAACACTTGATAACAATTTTATTCAGTTCAAATTTATCGTGAATGGAGACCGGATAAACCCTTTGATGGATGTAACTTTTGATGGTACACATATTACGGATGGACAGGTAATATCGCCAACTCCTGATATCAGGGTAAGTGTAACGGACGAAAACAAGGTTTTGCCCCTGAATGACACATCTGATTATAAATTAAATTTACAATACCCTGATTCGCAGCACGTACAAAATATTTACTTCAGCAATCCCAAAGTTGATTTTACGGGCGGCGATTCATCGAATAATAATAATAATTCGATTATAAATTACCGTCCCGGCCCGCTGCCAGACGGGATGTATCTTTTCAGTGCACAGGCCACAGATATTTCACGGAATTCTTCTGGCCCCACCCCCTATTCTATTCATTTTAAAGTGGTAAACCAGCCTGCCGTTTCCCTTTTTTATTTTTACCCTAATCCATTGACAAATGTTTCGAGGTTTGGGTTTACCATAGCCGGAAATGAAATACCCCAGACAATAGAAATCAATATTTTTGACGTTACGGGTAAATGTGTACGTACATTAGATTTAAGCGGTTCGGGAAACCTCCACGGAGGTGCAAACGAAATAAGCTGGAATGGGACTGACGATGCCGGGGCCGTGCTGAACCAGGGAGTGTATTTTTACAAGGCCAATGTAATACTTAATGGCGCCCAGGCAAACTATTACCCGTTGCCTGCGGATATTCAGCTGCAGCCTGGATTTGGCAAAATCGTCATTTTACGTGAGCCGTAAACCATTGCATATCCGGCTGTTGAGGCATGGTATTGTCTTAACCGGAGGCGCAATTTTTGAAGAGTTTTTTATTGATGCCATTGAAAACGAACTCATCCACAATTCGCGTGGGGTAAAAAAAGATAAAGTTGTCTTTGCACGCTTATTTCATGGTATTCAGAATGTGGTTTTAATGGCTAAAGGTTTTTATTATTGCAATGCCGATGTAAATATCGTTACTGCAAGGCTTGCATTGTCATCCCTTTTACGGAATCTCTTCTCGAACCGCAAAACAGTTGTTGTTTTATATAATTTTGACACTAATGACGCTAAAAGTTTTTACCTCAAAATTTACTACCGTTTGCTGTTCGGGATCCTTAGCCTTCATTTAAAAACGACCTGCATCATTTGCCAATCGCCTTATTTTCTGCATTTTTTTCGGGATCAGTTCAATAAGACGCCTGTTTATAAGGTTCCAAACCTGTTTCAGACAGAAAGGTATAAGAAACGTGTTTATCGAAATCCAAAGAAAATCCTGCTTGGACAATATTCACTTAAAAATGATGCGGCTGTCTATAAACTGGCAAAGCAATTAAGCGGCTCAGGTTATTATTGCTATTTTTTGACTCTTAACAGCAGCTTGTCAGGGAAACATGCTGACTATGAAGTTAAATCTGTTTCTTTCGAAGAATATCTGGATGAAATGGCAACTTCCTATTGTTCAATTGCTTTTAGCAAAGTTAAAGAGGGCTGGAACCGGATGGCGCATGAAAGTATTCTTGTAGGTACCCCTGTTATTGGCTACAACAGCGGGGGCCTCGGTGATATGCTCAGGGAATCGGACTCTTACATCGTTGCCTCGGCGGATGAAGCTTTTGATCTTATTGTAAACCAAAAAGTTGAGTACAGGACCTCACCTGCATTCATTGAACGGTATGATATAATAAATGCACCAAAATACCTGGAGCCGGTTATAAAATTTATTTCATCGGACTTAAATTAGGCTCATGAACCTGCAAGGAAATTCTTTCCCTCGTTTCGCCAGTACTGCCATAAAGATGAAAAGCCGGTTTCTGCTGCTAATTGAATGCACATCCAAGCAAACGCAGGGAAATTTTTCTTTTCTAAAAAAGCATATTTGATAAGCCTAAGCCTGTGCGAAAAAATAACGGCACGGAACGGGATATTGTCAAAAATCCTATTTTGTTTATTCGCTTCAAAAATTCTTTTTAATAAATTGTCCAGCAACTTATATTGCTCCGATGATACCTCAACCCTGCCCCTGACAAAATGATGAAGCATGATAAAATCGGCATCGTCAAATACAAGCCCGAGCGTGCTGAGCTTATCCCTGGAGTAAGATTTAAGGGTTTCAACCCTGGCAATGGTATTGGAAGGATGGCTCATCTGGTTCCCAGACTGCCTGTAATGCAATAAAATTTTGCTCAGGTTTGCGATACTTACACCGCTTAGGGCAGCCCTGTACCAGAGATCATAATCGCCCCCGCTCTCATATTCAGTATTATATGAAAGATTATACCCCGAAAGGATTTTCGTTCTTAGCATAACCGTTGGTTGTGCAACGGGGTTTTTGAAAAACATGAAACTTTTTACATATGCGGGATCTTTTGGATAGTGAGTATAGTACCAGGAATTTTTGTCAAAAAAAATAATCTGGCCCCCAAGAATTCCAATTTCAGGATGCTTTTCAAGGTACTCATACTGTATAGCCAATCTTTTTGGGACTGAAATATCGTCGCTGTCCATGATAGCGATGTATTTTCCCATGGCGGCATTCATGCCCCGGTTCCGGGTTACTGTGTTGCCGCAATTGGTCTCATTTTTTAAATATTTTATTCTATTGTCCCGGTATGAGTTTATAATGTCTTCAGTGTCATCGGTTGAACCGTCATTAATAATTATAAACTCGAAATCCTTAAAAGTTTGCCCAAGAATACTGTCAATTGCTTCACGCAGGTATGCCCCGTCGTTATAGGTAGGCATTACCACACTGATTGCGGGACCCGCGAGGGGGACATTTGACATATTTTAAAAACCAGCTATTGACAGGTTAATTTGCATCCTCAATATCCCCCGGAAAAGAAATACGAAGCCTTAGTGCCATCAGTATTAATGCCTTGTATAGATACAGTTCCGCCGGCATTTTCAAAGGCTTTTTCTAATTCCTTCGGGTCGGTATAAGACTGGTTGTTGAGGGATGTAATAACAAACCCGTCCTGGAGGTTAAACCTCGTGATCATCCCGCTCTGGTTTGAAACCCTTATGCCGCTGCCTACGTTGTATTTTTGCATTTCTATTTTAGAAATGGGCGAAAGATCGGCCCCGAGATATGCGGAATGATAAACGGCGCTTTTTTCCTGCCCAAGCGTGCCGTTCATATTGGTGAGGGTTACTTTTATTTGGCTCAAGTCATTTCCTCTTTTTATCTCAAGGCTCATTTTGTCGCCCGGGCGGTGATAGGCAAGCTGTTCCTCGAACTGCCCCAGCGTTTCAATGGTTTTATCGTTGGCTTTCACAATAACATCGCCCTTTCTAAGGCCGGCTTTATCGGCATTGCCGTCTTCTATGACGCTCCTCACATACACGCCGCTCACATTATCTGTTTTTATGGTCGCAGCAAGGTTTTCATCAATATCCACCACATCAGCTTCCAGGAAGGCCCGCTGCACATAGCCGAAATCTTTCAGGTCGCCAATTATTTTTTTCACAATATTGGAAGGTATGGCAAACCCATATCCTGCGTAAGACCCGGTCTGTGACATGATCGCGGTATTGATACCTACCAGGTTGCCATCCACATTTACAAGGGCCCCGCCGCTGTTCCCGGGGTTTATGGCAGCATCCGTCTGAATAAAGGATTCTATAGGGAATTGATTGCGGTTCAGGCTTATGTTCCGGCCTTTGGCGCTTACAATTCCAGCTGTTACGGTAGAAGTGAGGTTAAAAGGGTTCCCCACTGCCAATACCCAGTCACCGATAGGAAGATCATCTGAGTTCGCAAAAGTAATGAACGGCAGCCCGGTGGCATCTATTTTCACAAGCGCCAGGTCGCTTGAAGCGTCAAAGCCTACTACCTTGCCAACAAAGGATTTTTTATTATTATTCAGAATCACTTCTATCTTCTCGGCATTTTTTACCACGTGCGAATTGGTAACAATATACCCGTCAGAAGAAATAATAACCCCTGAGCCCGAAGAACTTACCTGCCCCATGGTGCCAAACGGGTCCCAAAAAAAGCTTTGAACGCGCTGCTCTGACTGTACTTTGATATATACCACGCATGGGCGCGCAATTTCTGAAGCCTTTACAAAACTAACCCCTCCGCCCGGCGGAACTAACGGAATACAAGATGAACGGGTTGTGCCTGCGAATAAACTTACTATTACCAGCAAGAAATATTTTAATACTTTTTGCCTTTTCATCATATTTACTTTTACTTTTTTGGTTGGGGTCCTTTGAGGCTTATGTTGCTTACAATTTTCAGGGTATATTCCGGCGTTACCGGGTCATTGCTGTAGATTGTTATCTCCTTTTGATCTTTTCCGTTATGCCCGGCAGAATTGAACGTAACCTTGATAGAACTGCTTTCGCCCGGCTTCAATTTTGATTTCTGCGTTTCTGAAACCGTGCAGCCGCAGCTGGTTTTTATTTTATAAATATCAAGCTCAGATTTTCCTTTGTTGCTAAAGACAAAATCGGTAGTTACCGCGTCTCCTTGCTTTACGTCCCCAAAATCATGTTTGCTTTCAGGGAAAAATATCCGGGCAGCCCTGGCCTTTTCTTCATCATTCATAGGGGGCACATACTGGTGTATGTCGGCAAGCAGGTTTACTTTTTTGTCCGGCACTTTATCATCGGTGGTTACCAGGGTAAATTCATCATATTTTATACCATAGTCATGTGTCTCGGCAGCATTGAAATGGATCGGCAACATCACCCTGGAATGTGGCGGAACGGTAAAGGGCAGGTCCTTGGCAAATATATATGGGGCGCCCTTTGTGGTCAGCTCTTTGATAACGATCGGGGTGTTCGCTGAATTTAGCATGCTCAGGTACCCGATAGTATCTGTAACGTTATTGGTAATGCGGTTAAAATTCACGCTGTTTGAAGCAAAACTTAGATTTCCCGACTCGAATGGGAAACTGTCTTTTTGTGTTTTCACATGGGGCAGAACGGTTCCACTAAAAGTAAGCAAAGAAATTTTTTCTTTTGTATTGGAATATATGGTAATGCTTTTATTAAAAGCGCCCGGGCGGTGGTTTACATCATAAGTAGCGTCAACAAACCCTTCTTTTCCCGGCGCTACCGAGTCTCTTGTCCACTTGGAAGTAGTACACCCACACGCGGGCTGTACTTTGGTAAGGATCAGGTTAGAAGTGCCCGTGTTGGTAAATTTAAAACGGTAGGTAACCGGCCCATCATCTTCCTTAATAGCCCCAAAATCATGGTGGTTTGTTTCAAAATGAAGCACGGGCCCCTGGGCAAAAGCAACAGCGCTCATTAACAGCCCGGCAAAAAACAGTGTTATTTTTTTCATAGCAGTTTCTCGAAAAATGGTTTCAGCAAAAATAATGAAAATTATCGTTCAGTTGGCCTTTTACATACAATTGGTATGCCAAACCAATCACGAAAATACGAAATTTTCAGGTTTTATTTAACAGTGAAGAGTCGTTGAGGGGATTTTGACGGGCTATTCAAAATATCGGTTGCACTTAAAGAATACCGGCACAGGAACCTAAAAAGCAGGGTCGACTAACCTCTTTGCAAGCATGATGCAATCTGCCGAAAAGCTTAATTCTATCATTGCAAAAACATTGCTCTTTTTATTGCTAATTTTGAATTAATATACTGAATATGAACTAAATAAACGGAATTAAAAAATTATTTTTATTTTTTTGAGGCAGCAACAACCCCGGGCGCAAGCCCAATTCTTAATTATTAATTCTTAATTGGCCTCAATGCGCTCCTGCCAAATCAGCCGCCGGGTTATCTTTGGGGGTTTTCTGGAGAATAAGCAATGGCACACAGCACAATAAGAAAAGGCCTACCACGAAAAATGCATCCATGTAAGACAACAACGCTACCTGTCTTGACAGAAGGCCTTCCATGGCGCCGTTTGCCATTTTGGAGGCAGTGGCAAAGCTATATCCTTTTGAAACAAACGCTGCGGTCATAGTTGATAACCTTTCCTGGACCGGTGTATTATAAATATTGAAACTGCCCAAAAGAATCCCCCTGTGATAGGCAATCCTACGTGCTAAATAGGTAGTCATGAGCGCCACCCCGAATGACCCGCCAAGCTGGCGCATCATATTGTTGAGGCCTGTGCCCTGTGCTATATCTTTTGGCGGCAACGGGGCGATGGCAAGCGTAGTAAGGGGAACAAATAACAGGCTTAACCCGATTCCCCTGATAATAAGCGGGGCAAGGAAATCCATTTCACCGGATTGAAGGGTGGATTTGGACAGCATGTACATGGAGATAAAAAACAGGATAAACCCGGCTGCCGCCATAATCTGGGGCGGGAATTTCTTTTTCATCATGATACCAACAAAAGGCATCATGATAATGGTAGCTATGCTTCCAGGCATAAGCAACAGCCCCGATTGTTCTGCGGTAAAACCCAGCAGTTGCTGTGCAAAAAGCGGAAAGGCGAACACAGACCCAAACAGGCCCAGCCCAAGTATGAACGTAAAAATAGCGCCGACAAACAAAGAACGGTTGCCCAGTACCTTGAAATTGACAACCGGAAATTCTATGCTGAACTCCCGCCATACAAAAGCAATCAATCCTAAGACAGCGGTAATTGCAAGGACAGAAATATATGGAGTGGCAAACCAGTCTTCAGTCTGGCCGCGCTCCAGCACGGTTTGCAGGGACCCCAGGCCTACAATGAGCAGTCCTATCCCAAGCCAGTCACTTTTGCCCACCTTCATGGCATGTATGGAATCCTTTACAAATGTGAGGGTCATAAATGCGGCAATAAGGCCCAGGGGAATATTTATAAAGAATATCCATGGCCATCCGAAGTTATCTGTAATATACCCGCCAAGCGTAGGTCCTATAGTGGGCCCGAATATCACGCCAATGCCGAAAATAGCTGTAGCCATGCCCGCTTCTTCAGCAGGAAAAGTCTCAAAGAGAATGGCCTGCGAAGTAGAAAGCAAGGCCCCGCCGCCAATACCCTGGATAAAGCGGAACGTGACAAGCTCCCATATCCCGGTTGCATTGCCGCAGAAAAATGAAGCTGCGGTAAACAGCAATATTGAAAAGGTAAAATAATTGCGCCGGCCAAATTTTGCCGATAACCATCCCGTCATGGGCACAATGATAACGTTTGCCAGGGCATAAGCTGTTAC
>Ga0134126_10003434_pt1 | contig 19860 bp, 19 predicted proteins | sample KB31752_FD_96881 | JGI IMG/M metagenome (GOLD analysis project Ga0134126, IMG submission 96881) | Terrestrial soil microbial communities with excess Nitrogen fertilizer from Kellogg Biological Station, Michigan, USA - KB3-175-2 | ecosystem: Environmental > Terrestrial > Soil > Unclassified ...
ACCAAGCACTTCCACCGGACCGGTCATCCGGTGATCATCTCGGCCGAACCGGGCGAGAAATGGATGTGGTGCTACCCCGACAATTTGTTTGCCGAATATTCCTGAAAGGGTAGTAAATTCGCGGAATTCTTTGGTAATGAAGATTCTCATTGAAAACGCGCGTATTGTCGACCGCAACTCCCCGCATCATGGAGCGATAAGGGATATCCTCATCGAAGACGGCCGGATCATTTCTATTGGTGACAAGCTGGCCCCCGGTGTAAAGGCCGACCAGGTCCTCCGCCAGCCGGGCCTCCATGTTTCCCCGGGCTGGGTGGATGTCTTTGCCCATTTTGGCGATCCCGGCTACGAGCACAAGGAGACACTCGAAAGCGGTGCTGCCGCTGCTGCCGCCGGCGGCTATACCGATGTCTTTGTCCTGCCCAATACCAAACCGGTGGTGGACTCCAAATCGCAGGTGGAATACATCCGGCGTACGGCCGCGACCCTGCCCGCCCGGATCTGGCCGCTGGGCAGCGTTACCCGCGGACTCGAGGGAAAGGATCTGGCGGAGATGTACGATATGCGGAACAGCGGCGCGGTCGCCTTTAGCGATGGCACGAGCCCGGTACAATCCGCCGGCCTGCTCCTCAAAGGATTGCAATACGTCAAGGCCTTCGACGGCGTCATCGTTCAGGTCCCCGACGACAAGACCGTGGGCGCCAGCGGGCTGATGCACGAAGGCATCGTCTCCACCCGGCTGGGACTCCCCGGCAAACCCATGATGGCCGAAGAACTTATGGTCGCCCGGGATATCGAGCTGGTACGCTATACCGGGTCAAAACTGCATATCACGGGCGTCAGCTCGCCCCAGTCGCTGGAATACATCCGCGCCGCAAAGACCGCGGGTCTACAGGTCAGCTGTTCCGTAACGCCCCATCATCTTTTTTTCACCGACGCGGATCTCACCGATTATGATACCAACCTCAAGGTCTATCCGCCGCTGCGCGATGCCGCCGCGGCACAGACGCTGAAAAAGGCCGTACAGGAAGGGCTGGTCGACGCCATCGCCTCGCACCATCTGCCCCATGAGTTCGACAGCAAGATTGTAGAGTTCGAATACGCCAAACCCGGGATGAGCAGCCTGGAGACGGTCTACCCCGCCCTGCGGACGGCCCTGCCCGAGCTGTCACCCGAACAAACGGTCGATCTGCTCAGCCACCGTCCCCGGCAGCTTTTCGGGCTGGAACAACCGAGCATCGCCGAAGGGCAGACGGCCACGCTGACGCTCTTCGATCCCGCCGGCACTACGCAGCTCGAAACGGGCACTACGCGCTCGCGGTCGAAGAACAATCCTTTTATCGGCAAGACCTTAAAAGGCCGGGTCATCGGGACGTTCAGCAACAATGCCCTTCATCTCAACCAACCCGGACTATAGCCGATGATGCAACGAAAACCCATTCCGGTCCTGTTATTGTTTGGTGGAATTGCCACCGTGGGCATGATCTTGGTCACCTTTGTCACCTACAAAGCCGGACCACAAACCTTCCTTAGCCTCGAGGTCGATCTGATGTACCTGATCCCGATGATCTGTGCCGTCATCGCGGCAAACATCGAACGCAAACGCCAGGGCGGCTTCCTGGAGTTTCGTAACGCATTGCGCATTATATTTGGCATCCTGGTGATGGCGACGGCTTTGCAAGGGCTCTTTACGTGGTTGCTCATGAATGTGTTCGACACGCATTTTGCCCAGGCGGTGCGCCCCGTTTGGCTGGCCAAATCCGAAGCAGCTCTACAGAGTATCGGGATGACGGGGGATCAACTGGACAAAAACGTAGCGGCGTTGAAAGATTCGGACCCATTTAGCCTGGGAGCGGTCTTGTTTGGGCTGGCAAAGTTTTATATCCTTGGATTCCCGGTATCCGTCCTGCTGGCGGCGATCATAAAACGAAAAAAGCCGGCCCAACAGCCGACAACAACCTTATAATGGAAATTTCAGTCGTCATACCCGTTTACAACGAGGACGAATCCCTCCCCGAGCTGCTCGCCTGGATCGACCGCGTCATGCGGGAGAACGGCCTCTCCTATGAAGCGATCCTCGTCGATGACGGGAGCACGGATCGCAGCTGGGAGGTGATCACCGAACTGCGGCATAACAACCCAAATATCAAGGGCATCAAGTTCCAGCGCAACTATGGCAAATCCGCCGCGTTGAACGAAGGGTTCAAGGTGGCCCGCGGCGAAGTCGTCATCACCATGGACGCCGATATGCAGGACAGCCCGGACGAGATCCCTGCACTCCGGCGCATGATCCTGGAGGAGAAATACGATATGGTCAGCGGCTGGAAAAAAGTACGGCATGATCCCGTCTCCAAAACGCTCCCCAGCAAATTCTTCAACTGGACCACGGCCCGGGTGAGCAAGATCCCGCTGCATGACTTCAACTGCGGTCTCAAGGCCTATCGCAAAAAGGTCGTCAAAGGCATCGAAGTCTATGGCGAGATGCACCGTTATATCCCGGTGATCGCGAAATGGTCGGGGTTCCGGAAGATCGGCGAAAAGGTGGTGGAGCACCGCGCCCGCAAATACGGCTATACCAAATTCGGCGGTCTCGGCCGCGGTCTCAAGGGTCTGCTGGACCTCGCGTCGATCACCTTTGTGGGGAAATATGGCAAACGCCCCATGCATTTCTTCGGTCCGGTGGGCGTGCTCGTCTGGGTCCTCGGCTTCGCCGAGTTCGTCTCGCTGGTGATCCAGAAGCTCGGGAACAGAACGACCTTCACACTGACCAACAGACCTTCGTTCTATATTGCGCTGGCGAGTGTCATAGTGGGCACCCAGCTGTTCCTCACGGGTTTTGTGGCCGAGCTGATCTCCCGCAACTCGTCCTCGCGGAACGCCTATCTCATCGAACAAAAACTGGGGCTGGAGAATCCATGACGGCACCCACGCAGCCGCGAGGCACGGTGGTCATCATCGGACCCGGTTACCCGCTTCGCGGGGGCCTCGCCACGTTCGACCAGCGGCTGGCCCGCGAATTCATTCAGCAGGGGTTTGACTGCCGCATCTATTCGTTCTCGCTTCAATATCCCGATTTCCTTTTCCCCGGCACCACGCAATACAGCACCGATCCTCCCCCGGAAGGGCTCACCATCCTGAGCCGGATCAACTCCATCCAGCCGCTGAACTGGATCTCGGTGGGCAACGAACTGCGGCGGCTGCACCCCGATATCATCGTCGTCCGTTACTGGCTGCCGCTCATGGGACCGGCGCTGGGTACGATCCTGCGACGGGTGAAAAAGAATCATCACACGCGGATCATCGCGATCACCGATAATGTTATCCCGCACGAGAAACGCCCGGGAGACCGGCCCTTCACCCGGTATTTTTTAAAGGCCTGTGACGCCTATATCACCATGAGCGAAAAGGTCATGAAAGACCTGCGAATCTTCCAGCCGTTAAAACCCGCGCGCCAGGTCGCGCATCCGCTGTACGACAACTTCGGGGAACCCATCTCCCGCGAGGCAGCCCGACAACGGCTGCGGGACAAAGGGATCGCTATCGGCGACACGGATCGCATCGTGCTTTTCTTTGGGTTTATCCGCAAATACAAGGGTCTGGACATCGCACTCGAAGCCATAGCCGATCCCCGGATCAGGAATGCGGGCATCCGGCTGCTGGTCGCCGGCGAATTCTATGAAGATGCGGCGCCTTATAAGGAGCTGATCGCGCGACTGGGCATTGAAGATCAATTGATCCTGCGCACGGATTTTATCCCCGATAGTGAAGTACGCGATTATCTGTGCGCCGCCGATGCCGTGATACAACCCTATCGCAACGCCACCCAAAGTGGAGTGACTCCCCTCGCCTATCATTTCGAGAAACCCATGATCGTCTCCAACGTGGGCGGTCTGCCGGCCCTGGTGCCGCACGAGCAGGTGGGTCTCGTCGCCGAAGCCGAAGCTCAGACCATGAGCGATGCGATCCTGCGTTTTTTTACCCTTGGCGAAAGCTATTTCCTCCCCGCCCTGCGACGCGAAAAAGAAAAATACTCGTGGAGCCGGCTGGTGGAGACCATTCTCGGGCTCGCTGAAGGTGCGAACGATTAAACACTATGCTGAACCTCCAACATATCGACTCCACGTGGACCCTTTTCCTCGACCGGGACGGGGTGATCAACGAGGAAAAAGAAGACAGCTATATCTTTCATTTCGGCGAATTCCGCTTCTACAACGGCGCGCTGGACGCCCTCCAACGCTTCGCGGAGGTCTTTGGACATATCGTGATCGTGACCAACCAGCGCGGTGTCGGCAAGGGCCTGATGACCGTCGCCGATCTCCAGGACATCCACGCTCAGATGATCGCGGCGATCACCGCGCGAGGTGGCCGCATCGACCGCATCTATTTCGCGGATTCGCTGGACAACGCCCATCCCCTGCGGAAACCCCAACCGGGGATGGCCCATGCCGCCCAACGGGACCTCCCGGGAATCGACTTCACGAAGTGTGTGATGGTTGGCAACAATATCAGCGATATGGAATTCGGTCGCAATGCGGGGATGTACACCGTCTTCCTCCGGACCACCAGCCCCGACCAGCCCCTGCCCCATGCTTATATCGACATGGCATTCAATTCATTGTACGATTTTGCAAAACATTTGCAATAGGCGTGAAATTTTAGGAGCAAATTTGCCGTTTCCCGTTGACGGGTCGAAACGTTGTAACTTTGAATTATGCGAAGCAAGCTAACCACCGTGGTTGTTCTATTGATGATGTGCTGGTTGTCGGGACTGTCCCTTGCGGCCAGCGCCCAGCAGCATCTTACTGGTGCCGAGGAACAGTTCTTTCAAAAACACGAAGATAGCCTGAAAGGCTACGCCTATAATATCGTGAACGCGGAGACTGCCACCAAGCGATTTATCGCCGACAGCTCGTTCATCCGTTCGCTGGTACGCGCGCTGCGCGAGCCCAACTCTTTTTATTATCCGTTCGACTCGCTCCAGACGATCTCCCGGCTATACGCACCCGATAGCACTTTTCGCATCTTTACCTGGGAGTTCAAAAAGGACGATTACATGTATCTCCAGGAGGGCGCCATCCAGGTAAAACAGGCCGATGGCTCGCTCAAGTTGTTCCCATTGTTCGATTGCTCGATGTTCACCGATAAACCGCTTGATTCGGTACGCACGCGTCGCAACTGGATCGGCGCCATCTATTACAAGATGATCCTGAAGACCTGGCAGGGCCGGAAATATTATACTTTGCTAGGTTTCGACGATTACAGCTCCACCGCCAACAAGAAATGGATGGAAGTCCTCACCTTCAACGAGCAGGGTGAGCCGCAGTTCGGCGGGCCTTATATCTCCTTTGCCCAGGATTCCGTTCACAAGCCCATTCAATATCGCTTCGACATCGAATACAAAAAAGACGCGGCAACCCGCTTCAACTACGATCCGGATATGGACATGATCGTATACGATCACCTGGTCCCCGAAGGGAATCAGCCCGAACAAAAGGATAGTTACGTGCCGGACGGGGATTTTGAAGCCTTTCAGTGGAAGAGCGGGCACTGGGTACACCTCGAGAAGGGCCTGTTTACCATGAAACTAAAGGATGGCCAGGCACCGCAGGACGCCAAGGTGCTCGACGACCAGGGCAATATCAATGAAAAGCAATTGCAGGACGCCTCCGACAAAAATCTCAAGAAAAAAGTTCATAATTAATGGCCCAGCAGCCGGTTCTTCGCGCGGTTGTATTCTTCTTCGGACAGCGCCCCCTTCATCTTCAGCTCAAATAATTTCTCGAGCTCCACCGCGATCTGCGGCGTCTCGGCACGGGGGGCCGCCCCCCCGCCGGCATGCCTCTCCATCGACGCCGCCATCTGCTCGGCCTGGTTGCCGAACTGCCAGCGCTGGAAATCGGCCTGTGCCGCGGTGATGGTATCTTTTAATCTTTTGGGGTGATTGACATTGTAGTAATCGGTGGCGCCCACCTGCGCAGCCGTCTGGATCTCGACATGACCGAAATTGAAGAGCCGTCCCATCACCGTTTGGTCGTAGGAGACATTGTTGATCTTATCCAGCGGACTTTCCTTTGCGAAGTGATTCAACAAACCGGTCTCGTCGATGACCCGGAAATTGGTCACCACCCAGATATTCACCTTCCAGCTATAATACCGGATCAACCAATAGCCGATGCCCAATATGGACAAGAGCCAACCCCAGACCAAACCGAAATGTGCGACAAGGAAGATACCCAGGGCAATCGCGATGAGGGCAAAAAGCACCCAAAGGACCAAAGACGTCCAGCTGCTATACGTGACGAGGAGTATCTTCTCCCCTTTCTGCAAGGGAGTCCGCATGAATTATGATTTTTATCGGTTGGGTGTTCGCGTTGGTCGTTATTCGTCCAGCTTCAGCACGGCCAGGAACGCTTCCTGTGGCACTTCTACGGAACCGATCTGACGCATCCGCTTCTTCCCTTCCTTTTGCTTTTCGAGGAGCTTCCGTTTACGGCTGATATCCCCGCCATAACATTTCGCGGTTACATCTTTGCGGAGGGCGCTGATGGTCTCGCGGGCGATGACCTTTGCGCCGATGGCGGCCTGGATCGCGATCTGAAATTGCTGCCGGGGCAACAGCTCCTTGAGCTTCTCACACAGCTTCCGCCCGAAGTCCGAGCTTCGGCTGCGGTGGATCAGGGCGCTCAGGGCGTCGACCTTATCGCCATTCAGCAGGATATCCATCTTCACGATATCGCTATCCCGCTTGCCGATGGGATGGTAGTCAAACGAGGCATAACCCCGCGTCTGGCTCTTCAATTTATCATAGAAATCGAAGACGATCTCGGTGAGTGGCATCTCGAAGATCAGCTCTACACGGGTCGTCGTGAGATAGCTCTGATTGATGAGGATACCCCTTTTCCCGAGGCAAAGCGTCATGATATTGCCGATATAATCGGGCTTGGTGATGATCTGGGCCCTGATATAGGGTTCTTCGATCCGTTCAATACGAGTGGGGTCGGGCATCTCGGCGGGGTTGTTGACGATGATCACCTCGTCCTTGCTGGTATAGGCCACGAAGCTAACGTTGGGCACCGTGGTGATCACCGTTTGGTTGAACTCGCGTTCCAGCCTTTCCTGGATGATCTCCATATGGAGCATGCCCAGGAAGCCGCACCGGAATCCAAAACCCAGGGCCTGCGAGGTCTCCAGTTCGTAAGTGAGCGACGCGTCGTTCAGTTGCAACTTGTCCATACAATCCCGCAACTCCTCGAAATCGTCCGTATCCACCGGGAAGATACCCGCGAAGACCATGGGCTTGACCTCCTCGAAACCCTGGATCATCTGCGGATTTGGATTACCGGCCAGGGTGATGGTATCCCCCACCTTGACCTCTTTGGCGTTCTTGATACCCGTGATAATATAGCCTACATCACCGGTTTTCACCTCTTGTTTGGGGTCCAGCGCCAGTTTCAGGACGCCGACCTCATCGGCCTCATAGGCCTGGCCTGTGGAGACAAATTGGACCATATCGCCTTTTTTGATGCTGCCGTTGAGTATCCGATAGTAGACGATGATACCGCGGAACGAGTTGAATACGCTGTCGAAGATCAGCGCCTGCAGCGGTGCGTCCGGGTCTCCTTTTGGCGCCGGGATGCGGGAAATGATCGCTTCCAGGATCTCGGGTACCCCGAGACCGGTTTTAGCACTGGCCAGCAGGATATCATCCGGTTTGCAGCCGATGAGCTCGATGATCTGGTCCTTTACCTCATCCACCATCGCGCCATCCATATCGATCTTATTGATGACAGGAATGATCTCGAGGTCGTTCTCGATGGCGAGGTATAGGTTAGAGATCGTTTGAGCCTGAATGCCTTGGGTGGCGTCAACCAGCAACAGGGCGCCTTCACAGGCGGCCAGGGCCCGGCTGACCTCATAGCTAAAGTCGACGTGACCTGGGGTATCGATAAGGTTCAGGACATATTTCTCGCCTTTGGAGGCATAGTTGATCTGGATCGCATGGCTCTTGATGGTGATACCTTTCTCCCGTTCCAGGTCCATATCATCGAGGACCTGGGCCTGCATATCCCGGGCGGAAATGGTGTTGGTGGTTTCGAGCAGCCGGTCTGCCAGGGTACTTTTTCCGTGGTCAATATGCGCAATAATGCAGAAATTCCGTATATTTTTCATTTCGAAGCAAATTTACCAAAATGATGGCGTTTTTCACGAAAATACTGGGGCGGTTCTGGCTGGGCAGGGTATATAAAGTGGATAAACCCGTGTTTTTTGTCCTGGTGCTGTTTTTTTCCGGAACCATCGGCTTTAATCTCCTGAAACTGCAGATAACCCCGTTCTTTCTTTGGGGTATGTATTCCCTGAAAGTGCCCGTGGCCGCCACCTATCCCTATCTCGAGCTTACCTATGATCATGGTCACGTTCTGAACCTGCGGCATACCTGGAATGAGCCTCAGAAGACCTATCTCTATGGACCGCTGGGGCGATATGTTTACGATAAGGCCGACGCATCAGCCGATCCTTTCACGATCTACATGGAAACGGTATGGCGAAAAAAACATCCCCGGTTCGCTGGTTTGACGCAGGGACTCACGATGACCCAAAACGAACTGGATCGCTATCCTTCCTGGCTTTGTTCTTATGTGTCTACGGTGACGGGTACGCATGTCGATGAAGTCACTGTCTTGCAAAAAAGAGTTAGCTTCGACGCCTCAGGCGCCCCGGTCGAAGTTTCATCGGACACCGTGCTACATATTGATCATCCATGAACGAACATCAACGGATCATCCTTACCAGGTTAGTCACCGGCTGTCTGCTGTTCCTGCTTACGCTCCGGTTGCTGGAACACGCGACGCTCTGCGGTCTGGGCGCCCCCACCCTGTTTCGCGTCGACCTCGATCTCACCTATTGGTTTTTTAAGCATTCGGGGTTGCCGGACTGGCTGATGCAGCACCGGGCGGCAACCGTCGTCTTCGATATATGCCTCTTCACCAGCGGTGTCCTGGCTTTTGTGTTCCCGTTGAATCGAAAGATGATCCTCGTTTTTGCCGTGCTGCTCGTCGTGTACACGCTGACCTTCGAGCTTTTTGCGATGGAACATTTGGGCCAGATGAACGGGTACATCCTCGTCCTGCTGCCTTTCCTGGTTGCCGGCAACCGGCGGTTCACGCTGGCGTGGGAGGGTATGCGCTATCTGACCTGTTTGATCTATTTTCTGGCCTTTCTGTGGAAGACGGTGTGGGGCAATTCCTTCTATTATCTGCACCAGGGTGCGAGTACGTTCAAATCGAACCTGGCGGATTATCTGTCGTTGAATCCCGGGACGACGATGACGGCGATCTACGAATGGTTCCTGCGGCATCCCTGGCTGCTGAATGCCGGCGAGAAAGGGGTGGTGCTGCTGGAAGGCATCATGGTCATCGGCTTGTTTACCAAAAGATACAACCGGTACCTGATCTGGGGACCGGTGATCATCCATGTGGTGACCTATTTCTTTTCGGATGTATTCTTTATCGAACTGCTCGTGCTGGACCTTTCGTTCCTTTCCGCGGCCGCGCTCGACCGGCTTACGCCGATCCTGGGTTTCCCGGCCGCACCCAAAAAGCCAAAAAAGGAGAGCATACCCCACTGAATTTATAAGCATCCACCGCCAGCAGGATGTTGTAGACAAGGGTGCCGGCCAGCGTACCCACGGCCCCGCCGGTGAACCCCCATACAGGCACCAGCACCCCATTCAGCACCGTGAGCAAGATCACAAAGATCACCAGCGAACGCACGGCCTGTTTTTCCCGGTTCTGCATCATCAGGATCGTATTAGCGGGACCGAACAATGAATAGAGGAACTGTGAAACACTCAGCAAGATCAACGCCTTATACCCCTCTGGGAAGGCTTTTCCAAACAGACCCAGAAAGAACTTTCCGCCCGTTATTTCTACAACGAGGAGCGGCAGCCCGAGGACCGTCATGAGTTTGGTCGCAGAACTGTACAACGATTGTTTGTAGGCGGTTTCGGCGGAAGTATGCCGGGCAAAAAGCTGGGGCAGCACCGCATGCATCAGAAAGAACGGATAGATCACCAGATCCGCCAGCCGGGAACAGATATTGAAGATGCCGATATCCTTTTGCATCGCGAAATAGGGCAGGATCAGCATGCAGATCTTCGTCGTGAGCAGCTTCAGCTCCGTGATCAAAAAGAAATGCATGGTCTTTTTCGAGAATTGTTCGCGCGGACCATGCCGGTCTTGGCGGATGGCCGTCCGGTGGGCCGTAAAAAAGCCGCGGGTCTTGCCAAGCACCAGGATGCCCAGGATGACGCAGGCCACGCCCAGGCTTGCTTCCGCGAGGAGGATGAGCGAACGGCTGTCGGCGGAATGTCCCACGAGCAGCGCGATGCCAAGGAAAACGATTAGCAGGAAAGGCCGGATCAACCGTTCCACCACCTGGCTTAGCCGGATATAGTTCAGCGTTTGCAGCACGCTTTGATTCACCGTGAGAAAGGCGGTGAAGTAGACTGCGCCGCCGGCGATCAACAGCTCATACCGGTATTCGTGCAGCGTGGGTATCGGAAAAACAAAGATGAGCGTAAGGAAGACGAGGCCGATGAGCAAAGCAGCGAGGAGCATGTGTCCGTTGATCCGGCGGATGAACCAGCCGATCCGGCCGTCCATACCCGTAGTATGATAACGCGAGATCTCGGTAAAGGCCAGGTCGTCGCGTCCGCCGATCACGGCCACGCTGAGAAGGCTGACCCAGTTGAACACATGCACATACTCGCCATAAGTGTCGGCACCCGCCCATCGCGTCAGGAGGAGGTTGCCCGCAAAGACCAGGACGATAGAGCCCCCCTGGATCAAAAATGAATCCATTGTCCCCCGGAAGATCCTTTTCTTCTCCGGATCGGACCATCTGCGTTGAAGATCTGATACTATATTCCTCATCGGCATCGAGCCGGCCGCCGCTATTTTAAGGACCGGATGATCGTGGCGAACTCCGACGCATTCAACGAGGCGCCGCCGACAAGGCCGCCATCCACATCGGGACAGCCGAACAGCTCGCTTGCATTTGCTCCCTTGACACTCCCGCCATAGAGAATGGGAATTTCATTTGCCGTAGCTGCGCCATACTTCGTCGTGAGAAACTCGCGGATATGCTTGTGCATCTCCTGCGCCTGTGCGGCTGTTGCCGTCCTTCCAGTACCGATGGCCCAAATGGGTTCATAGGCAATCACGATCTTACGGATGGCGTCGTCGGCGAGGCCAAACAGCGATTCTTTCAACTGCGTCGCCACAAATTCCTGCTGGGCATTGGCTTCCCGGATATGCAGCGGCTCGCCGCAACAAAAAATGGGCGTAATATTATTTTCCAGACACAGCAGCGTTTTTTGCGCGAGCATCAGATTATCCTCGCCAAAATATTCTCTTCTTTCGCTATGTCCCAGCACACAATAAGGGATATTGATCGATTTGAGCATCTCTGCGGCTACCTCGCCGGTATAGGCGCCCGATTTCTTATCCGAACAGTTCTGTGCGCTGACGGCATAGCCTTTTTTTCCGCTGAGCTTTTGCGCCGCCATGATCAGGTAAGGAAAAGGAACGGCGAAGACGGCCCTTTGGTGGTCCTTCAATGCGATGGCTTCTTTCAGGAGGACGTCCAGGAGTTGTTCGCCCTGCTCGTAGGTAAGGTTCATCTTCCAATTGGCTGCCGCTATTTGTTGTCTCATTCCGTTTTGATTTTTTATAAGGCCTCAAAAATATGTTTTAATGCCAGTATTTCGGGTTCCGCGAGCGTCCGATTTTTCAATTTCTTCCAATTGTCGATATCCCGCAACGCTTTTTCCCATTGATAACGTTCGGGTTTTGTCGTTCCCCAGGTAAAATCGGGAACATATTTCGCCGGTAGGGCGCCGTCGAAGATATTGCAACAGATGCCCACGAGGGTGCCGGTATCGAACGCCGTATTGATCGCCGCGCGCGAGTAGTCCCCCATCAATAACCCGCATTTTTGCCCGGCATTGAGCCAGCTGTGTGATGCCGGATGATAGACGCGAATGTCGGCGGCATTGTTCTTGAGATTGGAGGCCGTGACGCCGGCGCCCAGGTTACACCACTCGCCGATGACGGCATCGCCGAGATAACCGTCGTGTCCTTTGTTACTATAGCCAAAGAATACAACGTTCTTGATCTCGCCGCCGGCGACGGTCGAGGGGCCAAGCGTAGTCGCACCATAGATCTTCGCACCCATCTTGACGACGGCACCTTCGCATGCCGCAAAGGGTCCGCGGATGAGCGCCCCTTCCATGATCTCGGCATCGCGGCCGATGTAGATCGGTCCAGTGGAGGCATTGAGCAGGCAATGGCTTAGCTTCGCGCCTTCTTCGATAAAGATGGCGGCGGGGTTCGCAGTCTGCACGGTCGCGGGGATGGGTTGTGACGTCCGGCCCGCGGTGACGAGCTCGAAATCTTCGAGCAGCGCTTCGCCATTATGTTGAAAGAGATGCCAGGGATAGCGGATCAGCCGGCCATGGGTGATGACGCGATCGATAGAGGTCTGCGTCAGCGGACCGCGGGTCAGTTCTTCGCGGATGCGGGCTGCCAGCGCGCGTGTCGGCAGGATGTTCGCCGGCAATGCAGGGCCTGTGGTGAGCGGCCCATCGGCAAAGGTTGCTGGTCCCAGCAGCCTGGTCCATTTTTCCCGGAAGGTGAGGATGCCCAACCGGAGATCCAGCACCTTTCGAATCGCGGTAAAAGGGAGCAGATCATGAGTACACGAAGTATCTTCCAGTGTGAGCATATCCGTAAAACTAAAAAATCCCCGCCACTCGGCAGGGATTTTCATGTTTAATAACGTTCTTATTTCGTTTTCTTCTCGTAACGTTTCTTGAACTTATCGATACGGCCGGCCGTGTCAACCAGTACGTTCTTCCCGGTAAAGAAGGGGTGAGAAGTGTTGGAAATTTCCAATTTGATCAGGGGGTATTCGTTGCCGTCTTCCCATTTGATGGTCTCCCTGCTCTGAGCCGAAGATTTGCTCAGGAAGGATTCGCCATTACTCATGTCTTTAAAAACAACGAACCGGTAGCCCTTGGGGTGGATATCCTTTTTCATAACTTGTTCTGTTTAAAGGTTGTACGGATTTGGCCGTACAGTTTTTTTAAAGTTTGCACCTTCGGGCTATTGACCAAATTTAGCCCTGCGGTGCAAACCGCGTTGTCGGGCCTTCGGCCAATGGACCCTTGGTCCATTTTCGGGCAGCGAAGGTACGGATTCCGGCGAGCTGATCCAAATAAATTTGGATCAGCTCCGCATATTCACATATTGCAACGCGATACCCAGGTTGGCGCCGGTACAGAGCTTGATCACGGCTTGCAGATCATCTATCTTCTTGCCCGTGACCCGAACCAGATCGTCCATGATCTGGGACTGGACCTTGAGCCCGGAGTCTTTGATCAATTTGACCACCTTTTTGGCATCTTCCTGTTTGAGCCCATTGCGAACGGGCACCTCCTGCCGCGTGACCTTTCCACTTGGATAGGGGTCCTTGCTCATGTCGTACACCAGCGGATCAAGACCCTGTTTCATGCTCCGGCTGATCAGCACGTCGACGATCTGCTTGATCTTCATGTCGCTTTCGGCTTCCAGATCGATCTTCATGTCCTTTTTGTTCAATTCGATCTTTACCGGAGAATCTTTGAAATCGAACCGGTTCGTGATCTCTTTTTTTGTTACGTTCACCGCGTTGTCGAGGACCTGCGCGTCTACTTTGCTGACGATGTCAAACGATGGCATATACGAGTAGTTGTTCAGCAAAGCTACGCAATTCCCGCTGGTTGCCAGTGCGCGACCTGCGGTTACTGGTTACCGCCGGTCTTGACGCGGTTTTCCTCATCGCCGGCGCCATTGTGATGGGCATTGGCACCCGACATTCCCTTGAGCGGTTTTCCGAAATTCCAGGTAAAGGTCAGCGACACGACCCGGCTGTCCCGGCGATTGTAGAAAGTGGCATCCGTCTGCTGAAAATTAATATACCCATGGACCTGATTGGTATAGAAGAGATCCCGGATCGACGCCTTGATCGACGCCTTGTTGTTAAAGATCTTTTTGCTGACGGCAGCAGAGGCCTGGCCCATGGGATCGACGATCACCTGCCCTTCCACCCCTTTGGTCCGGTAAAATCCTGAGATCTCCCCGCCCCAGCCTTTGGGCAGGGTGAATTGACTCGTCATGTTCAGGAGCAGCGTAGTGGCCGATACGTTGATCTCCTCACCATAAAGCATGCCACTGAACTTATTGTAATTCATGTTACTGTATAGCATGGCGCTCCACCATTTGGCCACGGGGATCTGGGCGCTGACCGCGATGCCCGCATTCTGGCGGCTACCGATATTGCCCTGCCGGACGATGGTGGCTTGACCGGACTGCTCAAAGGTCTCTGTGAAGAAATTCTTCGTATAGCTATAGTTGACGGTCGTATTCAGCCAGTGGTGAAAACTATGTCCCAGCTCGACGTTTTGCGTATACTGCGGCTGCAGATAAGGGTTCCCCGCCTGATAGGTATACTGGTCGAGGAAGAAAAGGAACGGGTTCAGATCCTGGTAAGCAGGTCGGTCGATCCGGCGTCCATAGCTCAACGTGAAGGTGTTCTTGTCGTTGAGGTCATAGCTGAAAAAGGCCGTCGGGAACAGGTTCACATAGCTGCGGGTAAAGGAGGAATCCTGGTTGATCACCGAAACGCCATTGCCTAGCTGATGACCGGAATAATTGGTATTCTCCAATCGGACCCCCACCTGCGCCGTCAGTTTCTTATATTGCTTCGTCATGTTCACATAGGCCGCATTGATGTTCTCCCGGTACAGGAAATGGTTGGTCTTTGTCGTATCCACTTCGGCGACCTTATTCACAAGATCATAATAATCGGCCGTGTTATCGGTGTTGACATAGCTCAGCTTAATCCCCGTTTCCAGCTTGTAGCCTTTGTCGAGCGGCCGGGTATAGTCGGTCTTCGCCGTATAGATATTGATCGTGCTGGGAAGATGACCGGTGAGGATGTTCTCATTCAACAGGATCATATCGGGGTTATAGGTCTGGTTGTCGAAGTATTGATTGCTGACGCCGCTATATCCTACGTAATCCAGGTCGGCGGTAAGTTCCCTGCCCGCGGAATCATAGGTATGCCGGAAGTTGAGGTTCGCAGACCCGTTCTTCCACGAGGTCTTATTGGTATTGGGCGACCTGACGATGGAGTCCAGCACATAATCCGGCGAGAGCAGCTGGATATCGCTCGACGAGATATTCGTTTCCGTATTCCGGAAACCACTGATGACAAAACCCACCGTGGTCTTTTGGGTCACATAGTAGTCCATCCCAAATTTCACATTGAACTCGGGATTGGTAAAATGCATATTCGTCTTCTGGGAAAAGATCGAGTTGATCGTTTTGCTGTCCACGTCGAAATATTTGCGGCCGATGGTCAGCTCCTGGAACCCTTCCCAATGCGCGTAGCCGGCATTCAGAAAATAGTTGAATTTCCCGTTTCGGTAGTTGAGGTTGACGCTGCCGCTGGGTTTTGCATAGATGCCCTGCCCATAGGTCAGGTTCACATTGCCGTTAAAGCCTTTTAGCTTGTTCTTTTTTGTCTTGATGTTGATGATCCCGGAATTGCCGGCGGCGTCGTATTTCGCGGAGGGATTGGTCATGATCTCGATCACGTCGAGGGCGGAAGCCGGCAGGCTCTTCAGATAGTCCGCCAGCTGCGAGGCGCTCAGATAGGTTGGCTTACCATCGATCATAATGATGACGTTCTGCTTGCCTTTGAGACTGATGTTATCGTCTTTATCCAGCGTGATGCCCGGAGATTTCTCCAGCACGTCCATGGCCGTCGAGCCGGCGTTGGATGGTGAGGCATCGACATTTATAATGGTCCGGTCCGCCTTCATCTCGACAAACGGTTTCTTGCGGACGACGGCGATGGTCTGCAGATCGGTGCTGGCGGGAGCCAGGGCAATGGGGGAAAGACTCTTTGTACCGGTGATAGCCAGATCGAAGGGCACGGACCACGACGACATATATCCTACGGAGGAAGCCGTGACCAGGTATTTGCCGGCCGCGACATGATCGAACCGGAAATGGCCGGTCTTGTCGGCGGCGGTAGCCTTGACGCGGGAGGAATCTTTCGCCTTTAGCAGGATGACGGTGGCGGCTTCGATGGGTTGGCCTTTCGAGTCCCCCACCATCCCGGAGATATGGGCATCGGACTGCGCAAAGGCAGGTATTCCGATGATTATCAGGAACAAGAGTGTTAGTGTGTTTCTCATAATAGGTGCTTTGCTTAGTTCTTAGTTATAGCTGATACAATACAAAGATCAGAACTATATATTACATAGTACATGGTTTAGTGGCAATCGGCTTAATAGCCTGATAGCTGGTGTACATTTCCATTGGATGTAAAACTAGCCAGGGGTGACGATGCCGGCTATATAACTTGACGCATGTCCCGGTTTCGGTGACGATTAGCAAAAACCATGTACAGTCGGGGGTATGACGGCGCCCGGATAGGTTGGGTTACAGCCATTCCGTAGTTCATGATAAAAGGATCTCGGGAAGGATGGTAGGCGTTCTACTCCGTGTGCTGATCCGAAACGGTCACCGACGCTTCACCCATGCCCGCCGAAGGGCCTGCGGGCGGAATGCCCCGTTTTTTAAGTTGGAAATAGAGGATCGCTCCACTGATGACGAGCGCTGCGGAGATCAGCTCGGCCTGGGTGGGATGCAGTCCGAAGATATGGTATTGCGTATTGACCCGGATCTTCTCGACAAAGAACCGTTCTATTCCATTGACAACAAGGTAAATGGCAAACAAGGTCCCGGGGATTTTCAGCCGTTTGCGCAGGCTCCAGAGCAGGAAGAACAGCCCCAGACAGACCAGGGTCTCATACACCGGAGTGGGAAAAACGGGGATAGGTAGCTGGCTGCAGTACTGACCATTGCACTCGGGTATCCGGACGCCTTCGCTGATCACATTATGAGGATAGGAGAAGGCAAATAGCCAGTCTGGCAGCCAAGATGGGGCCTTGAATGCCAGATGGGGGACTTTGTCGAGACTTCCGAACTGCGGGAGATAGACCTCTTTATATTGCTGCAGAATGGTGGCGTAGTCGCCAGGGTTACTGGCCATGACGGCCTTACCGCCCGCATTCGTGGTGTAGGCGCTGTTGAGGATGCCCCAATCCCCATCGCCGGAGACCTGGCAACCGATGCGGCCGACGGCGTACGCCAGCATCAGCCCCGGTGCCGCGGCATCATTCAAATGCCAGAAGGTAATGCCATGCTTGCGGGCATACCACCAGATCGCCAGGGCGGCGCAGATCAAACCGCCGTAAAAGGTCAGACCGCTAAAGGAAAAAAGGGAGTCGATGGGGTCATGGACGAAGTCATTCCAGTTTTCGAGGCTATTGAAGATCTTGGCGCCGATAAATCCGAAAATAAAGGCATAAAGGGTCATATCCCCTACCCTGTCATGCGGCCAGATACGCACCTTCTTCTCCTGGGGCTGCGGAAGTTTCTGTTTGTTCTTTTCGTACCACTTCAAACCCGCCAGGAGCAAGCCCAGGACGATACCGGCCGGCAGATTGCCCTGCAGGGACATCATGTAATCCTGCACATTGTTCGTCAGCGCGCTGTCGGCCGTGATCAACCCGATCAATTTGAATCCCAGGATAAAACCAAGGATAAAATTCAGGGTGAGTTCGGTAGGGCTTGCCGGTTTTCCGATCAAGACCATTTCTTCGCGGCTGTATAAGAGTCCTTCCCGCTCCTTCCGCATCAGCTCTTTGGTCAGTGTTACGGCCGCGCCAATAAAACTCAGGGCCACAAAGAAACCAAAGCTGTTCACGAAATGAAGAAAAGGCAGGGATATACCAAAAAGATCCTTGAGAGCGTAATATAGATTGGGATACATAGTGGCCTACTTCGGATATATGAATAATGGTTGCAAACCTACGGTTTTAACGGCGCAATTCCTGCGTTGGAGTTCGGATGGGTTCTGTAATTTTTTTTTAAGCGACAGTAATGTGCCGGGTTTGCGGCCGCCATCGCCGGCTTAGGCTTGTCGCTGAGCATCTTATCCACACTACGACGACCCGCTGCCAAAAATAATTGTCCACATGTACAATATTCTGTGAGTTTCAGTTCCACAAAAGTGTTCCACGGGGAACATTTTTTCAGCTGATCGCCCGTCCCTTGGGCTTTTTATAGCTTATCCACAGGCTGTGGACTTCTTTTGGCCCCAATAGGCTTATCCACAGTTATTCACGCAGTTCGGGAACGTCGGCGCCGGCCTGTCCCGCCGGGGTCCGGGCACAAAAAACCCCTTTCCGCAAAGCGAAAAGGGGCTTCTTATTTATAGCAGGCGACTATATTATTGGAAGGCTGTCCTGTCGGACGAACCGCCGCCGGGGGTTCAGCAAAACTCGTCGAAGGCGGCGATCAGGTTATGGGCGATCAGCTGCGCAGGGCGGCCTTCGATCTGGTGCCGTTCGATCATATGGACCAGTTTTCCATCCTTAAACAGAGCGATTGCCGGAGAAGAAGGCGGGTAAGGCAACAATTTCTCGCGAATCTTATTTACCGCCTCGACATCGAAGCCGGCGAAACTGGTGGTCAGATAATCGGGCTTCTTGGAACTGTTCGAAACCGCCATCAATACGCCCGGCCGGGCCATACGGGCGGCGCAGCCGCAAACCGAATTTACCACGACGAGCGTGGTACCGGATTTCTCTAACTGGCTATCAACTTCGGAAGAGGACAGCAGCTCCTGAAAGCCATTGTCCGTTAATTCCTCCTTCATGGGTTGCACTATCTCTTGAGGATACATCGTGTATGTGATTGTGTTTTGATGAAAAGTACAATTAAAACACAAAACTAATTAAAAAGTTCAGGATTCGAACCAGGTGGGTTCTCGGGACCGGGCGCACCGCGTTTCCGGAAAAAATGTCAATAAAATACGCGCAAACCCGAAATTATGTCACCCGAAACGAGGGTAAACTTGCCAAGTTTTCGGGAAAAAGGGTCAATTGGCCGGATGGTATGCGGTTTGATCCTTCCTCCGCGTCGAACGACATTTAAAAAACGAAAAAAGGATCTATATGACACTCGTAAAAGTAAACAACAACGGCCACAGGAGCCTGTCCAATTTTGTAGACGAATTCTTTCAGGGTTTTCCTGCCGGCGTCAGCCGCGAAGAAAGCTTTGGCTTTCCCCCGGTAAACGTCCATGAGACCGCCGATGCCTATCATCTGGAGCTCGCCGCACCCGGTCGTACCAAGGAAGACTTCAAATTGACGGCCGAGAATGGTCAGCTGACCATCGCCTTCGAAAAGAAAGAAGAAACCAAGACCGAGGACTACAAGACCATCCGTAAAGAATTTTCTTTCAAGAGCTTTAAACGCAGCTTCAACCTGGATGACCGGATCGACGCGGGTGGTATCCAGGCCAAGTATGAGAATGGTGTCCTGAAGCTCCTCCTTCCCAAGAAGAATGAGGTCAAGGAAGCCGCTAAACAGATCTCGGTTCAATAAGTATAGTTGAACGTTTCATAAATATTGGTTGGTTGGTTTTGGTTGAATAAAAGCAGCCTGGCTCCGCGAGAGCCGGGCTCTTTTGTTTTTGGCCCTTCGCCCGCCCGGCTTCCGCCCCTCTGGCTTGGCGAATGTCCGGCTTACGGTTTTCCACGAACGGCCCCAGAGACCCTAGAACGGGTACATTTTGGTTTTTTATGGGTTTTTAGGCAGGTTTTTTTTAATTTCGGGGCTTCCAAACGACCAGAGGTTGCATCTTTAACCCATTTTTATCCAGGAATATGAAAAAACCCTTG
>Ga0134126_10003435_pt1 | contig 19858 bp, 13 predicted proteins | sample KB31752_FD_96881 | JGI IMG/M metagenome (GOLD analysis project Ga0134126, IMG submission 96881) | Terrestrial soil microbial communities with excess Nitrogen fertilizer from Kellogg Biological Station, Michigan, USA - KB3-175-2 | ecosystem: Environmental > Terrestrial > Soil > Unclassified ...
ATGGCGCTTGGCATCGGAGCCAACACGGCTGTCTTCAGCGTCGTGAACGCCGTGCTTTTAAAGCCGCTTTCGTATCGCAATCCTGATCGAATTGTGACTCTTTCGGATTTTTCGAAAACCCGCGAAGCCGCTACTACGCTTTCGAAACAGGTTTCCATCCCCGATTTCCAGGACTGGCAAAAGCAGAGTTCTGCCTTCGAGGCAATGGCCTACTACGCCTCGCGGGAAACCGCGGTGATGCAAGGCGCCACGGCTGAATACGCACGGGTCGCCAGCGTAAGTGCTGAGTTCTTTCGCGTCTTCGCCATTGAACCGGCCGCGGGCCGCTTCTTCACGGCGGAGGAAAGGAAGCCGGGGAGTGGCGGAGCCGTGATGATTAGCTACGCTTACTGGCAAAGCCATTTTGGCGGCAACCTTCACGCACTGGGCCAAACCGTTCGTGTGTATGGATCGCGATCCATTGTTGGCGTGCTTCCGCCGGGATTCGGTTTTCCGGATAGGACGGATCTCTGGATTCCGAAGATTAGCGAGGCAAAACCGGAACCCCGCACAGGGCAAAATTACCTCGCTATCGCGCGGCTCAAACACGGTGTCTCTCTCGAACAGGCGCAAGCTGAGATGACTTTAATCGCCAGGCGGCTTGAACAGCAGTATCCGGAAAGCAACAAGGGCCTGAGCGTTGCCGTGATGCGGATGCGGGATGAAATGGTGGGTGACGTTCGCGTCATGCTTTATCTCTTGTTAGGCGCCGTAAGTCTGGTGCTTCTGATCGCGTGTGCAAATACAGCGATCCTGCTGCTCGGTAGGGCCACGGCGCGCATCCGCGAAGTCGCCGTTCGGGCTGCCCTGGGGGCGAGCCGACAGCGCATAGTCAGGCAATTGGTCACCGAAGGCTTGCTACTTGCGTTTATCGCGGGGGCCTTGGGCCTTCTGCTCGCTTATTGGGGATCGAAGGCGCTGGTGGCGCTAGCTCCTGCCGACCTGCCCCGGCTTGCCGAAACAGGCATCGATCGATGGGTGCTCGCCTTCACGTTTGGCATTTCGATGATCACGAGCCTGCTATTCGGTCTGGTTCCCGCGCTCTATGCGTCGAGAGCCGACTTGAACGACGCCCTGAAGCAGGGAGCAACTCGCTTGGTGAGTGGCGCCGGAATGGTCCACATGCGTGGAGTGCTCGTAGTAATGGAGATTGCGCTCGCCATGGTGCTTGTCTCCTCGGCAGGTCTGCTGATCAAGAGCTTTGTGGCCTTGCAAAATGTGGCTCTGGGTTTTCGGCCTGAAAACGTGCTGGTGATGCGGGCGACTGTGCCGGCCCCGTCCGCCGTTGGCATCGCGCGAGCGCGCCAATTCTTCAAAGATATGCTCTCTCAAATTGATGCGCTACCCGGCGTGGTGGCGGCCGGCGCTACGATGGCGCCACCCGGATACGTCGATTCGACGGGAGCGTATCTCATCGATCAATTGCCGGCGCAACCGGATTGGACTCATGCCCCTAACGTGGTGCTTTCCATCGTCGCGCCCGGCACATTTGCGGCGCTGGGAATTCCACTGAAGAGCGGACGCGACTTCAGCGATAGCGATACCTCGGACCGGCCCTTTGTCGCCGTGGTGAATGAATCGGTGGTTCGAAACTCGTTTCCCAACCAAAACCCGCTCGGCAGGACAATCTTTTGTCCGTTCGATTCTTTAAAGGGCATGACGATCATCGGTGTAGTCGGTGACGTGCGGCAACGTGGGCCCGCTCGCGAACCGATGCCGGAGTGCTACATGCCGTACGAGCAACACGCGTTCAACGGATCGACTTTGAGCGTGGTCGTGCGGACCGTAGGGGATCCACACGCGCTGGCGGCAACAGTGCGGCGGCTCGCGCGGGAGCAGTCACCGGATGTTCCGATGAAGTTCACAACCATGGAAGCCCTGCTTTCGGAAAATGTGTCGGCGCCGCGATTCCGCACCTTGTTGTTTGCGGTTTTCGCCGGTCTGGCGGTATGTCTGGCCATGGCCGGCGTCTATGGAGTGATGGCGTATGCCGTAAGCCAGCGGTTCAACGAGATTGGCCTACGGATCGCCTTAGGAGCCACCACGGGCTCCGTGCTCAGGCTCGTCCTCAAAGAGGGGCTGGCCCTTGCCTGTCTCGGTCTGGCTTTAGGTTTGGCGGCGGCGGCCGCCGGCACACGCTTGCTGGCAAGCATGCTATTCCGAGTGCGGCCCAACGACCCTGTCGTCTATCTCGCCGTCGCGGTTCTGCTGGGCATAGTGGCGCTGGTCGCTAGTTACGTTCCGGCAAGGCGCGCGTCCAAAATCGATCCATTGGCTGCCATACGACAGGAATAAACGCCACCGAGCCGGGAGCGTAAGCGACATGATCCTGGCGCAGATCAACAAAGCCTGCTAACTCTGGAATTTCCGAACGTGAGTTAGAAAGCGCCAACGGCCGAATCGAATCTAACAGGGCCGTTCTTTTCCAGTGCACTTTCCAGTCCATCCCACTTTTATCGGAATCACGGCCTGTTCCCCTTGCATTCACAGGGAAGCTGTGAGAAACTCCCCTAGGAATCAACAGGGAGGCGCATGGACAAAACCCAGCTCGAACTGGTGCGAGGCACCTTGGACGTCTTGATCCTCAAGGCTCTGGTCTGGGGCCCGTTGCACGGTTACGCGATTACCAGTCTCATTCGCCGCCAGACCGACGAAGCCTTACTGGTGGAAGAGGGGACTCTCTACCCGGCATTATGGCGCCTGGAGAGCAAGAGCCTGGTCGAGGCGGAGTGGGGGCTTTCGGAGAACAATCGTAAGGCCAAGTTCTACCGGCTCACCCCCGCCGGCCGCCGTCATCTGCGGCAGGAAACCAAGACGTGGGAAGCCTATGCGGCGGCGGTGGGTAAGGTGCTTAACGCCACCCGGCCTCCCTTGGCGGAGGAGCGGTAATGGGACGGATACCCTTGTGGCGTCGCTACGCGCGCCTGTTTGGCGCCGATCCAGCGGGTGACGTGAACGACGAATTGCAATTTCACTTGGAAGCCAAGGTGGGAGACCTTATCGATCGGGGCTGGCCCCCCGATACCGCGCGACGCGAGGCTGAGCGGCAGTTCGGGGATATCCAGGCAGTGAGAGAGGCGGGGGAGCGCATGAGCAAGGAGAAAGAGCGAGACAAGCAACGCCGAGACTACTTGGGCGCCTGCGTGCAGGACCTTCGATATGCGTTTCGTACATTGCGGCGGGACCGTGGCTTTACGCTCATCACGGTACTGATCCTGGCCCTGGGCATCGGCGCAAATACCGCAGTCTTCAGCGTCGTGAATACGGTACTATTGCGGCCGCTGCCATTCCCGAACGCCCAACAGCTCACATGGTTCACATCCGGGCGAAGTCTGAACTCCGGCTTGCGCGAAGCCGCCGGACTTTCCGGCGTTACCTACACGGTGGCCGCGTATGAGGAGTTCCAGCGTCATACCCGGTCTTTTCAAAGCGTGACCAGCTATGACCCGTTTTTCGGAGACGCCGAGTACACGCTAACAGGCCGCGGCGAACCACAGCCTGTTGCAAGCGTGCGGGTGGCCGGAAACTTTTTCGGAACCTTGGGCGTACAACCCGCCCTCGGGCGGTTCTTTTCGAAAGAGGAAACTCAAAAGAATGGCCGGCCCGCGGTTCTGTTGAGTTACCCGTTCTGGCGGCGTCAGTTTGGCGGCGACCCCACGATTGTCGGGCAGGCGATCACGCTCAATAAGCAGTCCGTAATCGTTGTCGGCGTACTCCCAGCCAGTTTCGATTTTGGTTCCGTATTTTCGCCCGGCATGAAGGTCGACGCGTATGTTCCGGCCGTTATGGATAACCTTCGTAATTGGGGGAATACGCTTGCCATTGTTGGCCGCTTGAAACCGGGAGTATCGGTGACGCAGGCGCAGGAAGAAGCGGATATTCTCTTCCCGCAATTCAAAGCCGCTCACCCCGAGTGGTGGGGCGATTACACGTCGACAGTCACGGGTCTTAAGGATTTTGTTACAGGAAAATTGCGACGGTCGCTGATTGTCCTATGGTGCGCCGTGGGAATGATTATGCTGATCGTCTGCGTCAATCTTTCCAATCTGCTTCTGGCGCGCGCCGTTGCGCGAAATAAAGAATTTGCCATGCGCAGAGCGTTGGGAGCGGGCCGAGGAAGACTGTTTCGTCAACTGCTGACAGAAAGTCTGGTCTTGTCGAGCGCCGGCGCGTTGCTCGGCCTGGGCTTCGCCTATGCCCTCACGCTCTATATCGCCCATCAAGGATCGATTGCTCTCCCCTTGTTGAGTAGTGTGAGAGTGGACGGCGCCGCCCTGACCTGGACGCTGCTCATCACGGTGTCCGGCGCAGTTTTCTTCGGTCTTGCTCCCGGACTCAAAGCATCGGCCGGAAGCCTTCAGGACACGCTTAAGGACGGTGGCCAGGGAATGAGCTCGGGACGGCGGCACGAGCGCTTGCGCTCCGTGCTTGTGGTCTCCGAGATGGCGCTGGCGTGCGTGCTGCTGGTCGGCGCCGGTCTGCTGCTGCGAAGTTTTCTCAACGTCCTGGATGTGGACCTGGGATTCCAGCCAAGCCGGGCAGCCGTGATCAAGATAGCCTATGACGATGGGAACAGCCGTGCGAGGCGTGGGGCCATCCTGCAGGAGATCTTGCGGAACATCGATTCGATTCCTGGCGTTGAATCGGCGGGCATTACGGATATGCTTCCACTGGGCCGTAACCGAAGCTGGGGACTTAAGGCAAAGGGAAGGGCGTATCGCAAGGGCGAGAACCTCAGTGCTCTCGTTCGTATTGTGACGCCAGATTACCTGAGCGCCATGGGCATGCATTTGCGAAAGGGCCGCGATTTCACCTGGCAGGACACACCCAAGAGTGCGCAAGTAGTCATTATCAACGAAGCTGCCGCTCGCCGTTTTTGGCCTGGAGAAGATCCGGTTGGACGGATTGCTTTAGTCGAAGGCGAGACCCGAGTGATTGGCGTGATCTCAAATGTCCGGGAACATAGCCTGGAGGTTCCGGCAGGTCCGGAAATGTATTTGCCTGTAACACAAGCCGATCCCGAAGGAGCGGAACTGGTGGTGCGGACGAAACTTCCACCCGAAGCGCTTGATTCGAGCGTCATGAAGACGCTGCGGTTGCTGAATCCGGCCCAGCCCGCCGCGGAGCTGCGTCCCCTCCAGCAGATCGTCGATCACGCCGTATCGCCGCGCCGCTTCTTTGTCCTGCTGGTCGTGAGCTTCGCCGTTTTGGGACTCGTTCTTGCCTCGCTGGGAATTTACGGTGTCATCTCTTATTCCGTGACGCGGCGGACGCAGGAAATCGGCATCCGTATGGCTCTGGGCGCCACCGCGCCTCAAGTGCAATTCACCGTGATTGCAAAAGCGCTACGGCTGGCTGTCATTGGAATTGCATTCGGAACTATTGGATCGTTTGTGGTCGCAAAGTGGATTGCGTCACTTTTGTTCGGAACCAGGCCAGCGGACCCGGCGACCTTTGCCGGCATCGTTCTTCTGCTCGGCGTTGTCTCGCTCATTGCTGGTTATATTCCGGCGCGACGAGCCTCGCATATCGATCCGATGATCGCTCTGCGGAACAATTGACGAATCGAAAAGCATTGAAGGGAAGACGGTCGAGGCTAGACCCTACAACCGTTATGAACTTCGTGTAGGGGACGGCATGCCCGTCCCGAATATAATGCTGGAATTCTCGAAAGTGAGCCGCAGGGCGTCGGCGATCAGATACACAAATTTACCGCAAATGAACTTGTTAGTTGCCGTTCTTTCATGTATATTCCGAGAACTGGAAATTTATGAACGGACTTTTGGGTTCTACCGTCCTGGAACTGGCCATCGGAGTTGTTTTCATCTATCTGCTGCTGGCGATTGTCTGCACTGCGGTAAATGAATGGATTGCACGATTGTTTCAGACGCGCGGCGACCTGCTGAAGCAAGGTATACTGCAACTCCTGGCGCCTCGGGACGGCGCGGCCGGGGGCGCCGCGGCGGCAGGCGCCGATATCGTCGCCAAGTTTTACAATCATCCACTTGTCAAGGCGCTGATGGGGGATGACAAGCATCCGTCGTACATGCCCGCCCGCACCTTCGCCACCGTTGTGATGGATCTGGCTACGCCCCGCGTGCCGGGCAGCATCACTTTCGACGACCTGGAAAATGGAATCAAGAACGATCTGCCGCCGGGAAGCTTGAGAACCTCTCTGCTTGCCGCCATACAAAGCACCGACAGAAACATAAATGACGCTCAGCGTGCTATCGAAGGATGGTATGACGACGGCATGGACCGCGTCACAGGCTGGTACAAGCGGAAGACGCAAACGTGGACGATGGTCATGGCCATCATCATCACGATTGCGGTCAATGCCGACACCGTGCACATTGCACGCCGCCTTTGGCTGGAGCCGGCCCTTCGCGCGGAATTTGTGGAGGCGGCAAGCCACCCGCCGCCACCGCAGGCGTCAACTTCCGCTAATCCCGCGGGCCAGTTGCCGAACGGCGATAACGGTTCAAGCGAAATCACCAGCCAGGCGGAGAATACGCTCGGCCTGGTTCTGGGCTGGCGCGATGCCGGAAATCTTCGCGATCCCCTGACGTGGTTTGAGCGGATCATCGGCTGGCTGCTCACGATCTTTGCGATCTCGCTGGGGGCGCCGTTCTGGTTCGACGTGCTGAACCGCTTTATGAACCTACGTTCGGCCGGCAAGTCTCCGGAAGAGAAGGGCAAGCCCCCGGAGAAACCCAGGATGCCGCCCACGAATCCATAACCTCGTTTCGGATCGTCGGCTCAGCGCTTCCGGGCTATCCACCGAAACACCTGCCCGCTGAGCGTGTTGAGGCTGTTAGTCAAGCGGTCTGTCTCGATGTCCACCAGAGCGTAGCGATCGACGCCGGAATCACCGGCCTGCACTAACCGGCGATGATCTTCACGGAGATCGGGCAGGCCCTTGCGAACGTTAGCGGAGCCGCGCAGGGCTGAGGCCAGCAAATAGAGGGTTAACTCCACGTTGGACGCGAATGGAAAAAACGCATCTCGCGGAGCGGCTGGGCTGCTGGTTGACAAGCCCGAATCGAGAGCCATGCAGGCTTCGGCGAACCGCCGCGAGGTCGCGAGGATCGCCGCGAACAGGGCCATCTGTTCGGCTGTCATACCGGGCTCGGCGGCGATCCGGTCTACCGCTGCTTCGAAATTAGAACGTGCCAGGCGGGTGCTGAGCCGAACGGAATCGAGATTGGCGGGATCGGTTTTCCCGGGAGTTTTATACATGCCGGCAATACCCTGGAAATAAGCGCGGTATCCATCGAGCATCTGCGCGAGTGTTTCTTGGATCTGAGTCCTCTCCCAGGTTGGCCAGAGAGCATAGGCCAGCAACGCAAGGGCGCCGCCGGCCCCGGTAGTCAGTCCGCGGGCAAGAATCACTTGCTTAGGAGCAATTCCAGTCATGGCAATTAGCAAAACGATCAGAGCGCTGATACTTACGACTAAAATCCCGTAGTTCGCGGGCCCGAGCCAGCGCATTAGATAAGCAAATACGGCGATTAGCATGACCTGCGCGCCGGCCGACGGATTGACGAAGTGATAAAGCGCCGTGGCGAGCAACAGGCCCACAAAGGTCCCGCTCAGTCGCAGCGTGCCTCTGCTGAAGGTGGAGCCAAAATCGGGTTTCAAGACAATGACGGCCGTCATTGGCAGCCAATAGGAACGCCGCCAATCGAATGCACGCCCCACGCCGTCCGCGAGCGCCACGCACGCGGCCAACCGGATGGCATGACGGAATACCGCCGAATTGAGCGACAAGTTGGCGCGCAGGGTAGCGAGTGCGCCGGCAATCCTCAATCGATACGGGCGCTGCGCTTGCCGTTCGGCAAACTTGGCCCCGCCGGCCACGGTCGCGTGGGTTGCAAGATCGGCCACGGCCCGAAGCTGTCCTTCGATGGCGCTCAATTGGAATCGCGCGTCCTGAATCATTGCCACAATAAACGTCGAAGACTTTTGCCAGTGCTTGGCGTAAAATTCACCGGTCAGCCGTTCGATTTGTTTCAGCCATCCGGCGCCGCTGGCGCTTAGTTCGGGATTCGACAAAGAGCTTGCCACTTGGGCAAGGACGCCGGCGCTCAATCCTGCGAACTGATCGAGTATCGTGGCAGCATCCCCACCATCGTTGTCGCGCCGCATGCGTCTGCGCAAGCGCGCCAGAGTCAACAGGCCCAGCCGGAGCCGCTCCGCTTGATTAAGTAAGGAACGGTAGCGCTCGCCCTCGACCGAATGGTCCTGCCCCAGGGACGCAAGCGCCGGTTGGTTTAACGCTGCCTGTGCGAAGACGATCAGCGAAGCATTGGATTCGACCGAGGCCGCCGCCATTTTCGCAAGCTCCCGATAGACAGAAGCAAGCGCGGCGCGTTCCGGCGCGTACCGTTGCGCCGGCCACCACAGGAGAGCCAAGGCCGTCTGAAGCAATCCGCCGCCAAACGCGAGCAGTCCCGCATAAACGGCGCGTTCGGTCGTCAGGGCTTGCGCGGAGTAAACCAGCAGGATGACGACGCTAATGACGCCCAGATCCGCTGCAGTCGTGCCGAGGGCCACCGCCATGCCGGATGCAAAGGCCCACGCGGCCGCAATCAACACGGCTCCCGCGTAGTGCCGCCCCAGAATGCCGCCGAGGAAAACCGCGACCGCGGTGAGCGCACTAGACGCCAGCATGCGCTGCGCGCGCTGCCGGTAAGGATCCTGCCCATCCGAAAACGAAACATTCAGCGCTCCCGATCCGACGGCAAGGCCGCCGAGTACGTGTCCTGTTTCCAACCCGATTGCGATCGGCAGCAAAATGCCGATTGCGTTGCGTAAGGCAACCCAAGGTATGAGTTTGTTTCTGTCAAAACGAATGACATTGCGCCAGAATGTCTGCCAAGGCCGTGGAGTTGGCAGGAGATCTTGAGCGTCGTTGGACCGGATCGGCTCGCCGGAAGACGCCTGCATAGGGCCTGAAAGCATCTGCCGATTAGGATAGTCGACCGCCTCATCGATATCGCGCTGAAGTCGATAGTCCGAGCCGGCCAGTGGCTTTACCTGTTTGTATTTCCAGTTCGATAAACCATCCGGAGGGCGTCCACCATTCAGCGCCACAAAATGAACGCAATCAGGGACATCATTTTAAACGGCCTACTGATCGCCGTTATCGCTCACGGCCTTATTGGCATTTCGTTGATTTGGGACAAAGTCCTCCTGAAGAGGCCTGGCACAAAAAATCTCCTTTCGTATGTGTTCTGGCTCGGGGCTATCAGCGTTTTCGGGCTTGTGCTGATTCCGTTCGGCTTCAAGATGCCGTCCTGGAAACTTGCGGGAATGGGTTTCGCCGCGGGCCTGCTAGACCTGATTGCGTCCTATTTTTACTACTCTGCTTTGAAATCGGGGGAGGCATCGGAGGAGCTGGCGGTCATGGGCGGCTTCGCTCCTGTCGCAACAGCGCTGATAGCGATTCCATTGCTTCGGGAGCCGGTGGGTGGTGAGTTGGCCGGGTTTATTGTGATGACGATCGGCGGTTTCGTTATGTTCTTCGCCGAAAAGCAGCCGCTCAAGAAAATGCTTCCAAAAATCGTCCTTGCCTCAGCCGGGTTTGGATTGATGAACGTGTTCCAAAAGATTGTTTTCAACAGTACGAACTTCGTGAGCGGGTACGTCTTCTTCACGTTCGGAACGTTCGTGGGGTCGATCGCGCTCCTGGCGCCTCCAAGCTGGCGGCGGCAAATTTTCGAGCATTCCGAGGAAGCTACCCCTAGCAGCAAATTCTGGTACATGGTGAACAGATTCGTCGCCGGCTTGGGCTCTTTTCTGGTCATATTCGCAATTAGCCGGGCGAATCCCGCGATTGTGGAAGCCATTTCCGGCGTTCGTTACATCATCATTTTTCTTGGCGCCTACGCCATCACGCAGTTGAAACCATCGTGGTTTCGAGAGGATTTCCGCAAGCCGATATTGATTGCCAAGGCGACAGCGACGTGTTTAGTGGTGATCGGGCTTGTTCTGGTTGCCCTAAGTGGAGGTGGCGGCGCCGCCTCCGGACCACAGTGATCAGACGGAAATCAAAACGATCCCGATCGCGACCATAACGACGCCTGCCCACCGCCGCCAGGTGATTCGCTCGTTCAGATACCATTTGGCGCAGACCGTCTTGAGGATGTAGCTTGATGCGGTCACGGGCACGGCAAAGCTCAGATCGGATACGGACAGTAGCGCCATAAATGAGAAGAACGCAATCGCATTGCAAAAGATTCCACCGGCGACCAGTGGGTGCGTGACGACGTAGCGCATGATCCGGACGAGACCGCGTGGCCTGAAATCGTCGAGCTCGCCATGCAGCGACATGCCTTTCGCGCTGACGAGATCGCCGATCGTGCCAGACAGAACGGTGACGAGAACCCACACCCATTTCATCACTGGTCGTCTCCGGTTTCGTGTGGCGGAGTTTCGGAAACGAGAACGACTCCGAACGAAATTAATGCAATTCCCAGCCAGCGGGCGATTGAGACTGTTTCGCCCAGAAAGAATTTCCCGAGAATAGCCGTCAATACGTATCCTCCGGCCGTCACCGGGAGCACATAGGTGAGATCCGCCCAGGTGAACATCGAAAGTTGGGCCACCATCCACACGACCAGCAATGCAATTCCAAAAAAAATCCAGAGGTTTGTGAACAGTGAAGCCGTATAGCCCATCACCGAAGTGTTGTCGAAGTCGGGCATCTGCTTCATTCCGACGGCAAGCAGGACGTTCCCGGCTGCATTGGTCAGGACCACGATGGCAATGAAAATCCGGTTCTTAAGTTCTGATTTCCGTTCCGCCTGCATATGCTCGCTGTTCACGACGGTTAGACGCTTAAGGAGTCTACAGAGAAATAATGGATGCTATGGCTAAACCTCGAAATGTTTCTAGATCATATCGAGTAAACGACGGCCGCGGCTTTCGGTTAAAGGATTTCGATCCGGGAGACACGGGCGGAATACAGTCACAAGAGGAAGCGCGGGACCTAATCGAGGGCGGCCTTTCATCGTTGCGCGATTTGCAAGAGAAACTCTATGCACAGGACCAATGGGCGGTTCTCCTGATTCTCCAGGCGATGGACGCAGCCGGGAAAGATAGCCTGGTCAAACACGTCATGTCGGGTGTGAATCCCACGGGATGCCGGGTTTACTCTTTCAAGAAGCCTTCGATCGAAGAATTGGATCACGACTTTCTGTGGAGGACGACAAAGAGCTTACCGGAGCGCGGAAAAATCGGTATCTTCAACAGGTCTTATTACGAAGAGGTTCTTATGGTCCGTGTGCATCCGGAGGCGCTTGCGGAGGAAAAGATCCCCTCTTCGTTAATTACAAAGAAACTGTGGAGGGAGCGGTTCGAGGACATTTGCGCGTTTGAGCGTTACCTTGCCCGTAACGGAGTGGTTACGCGAAAATTCTTTCTTCATGTTTCCGAGGAGAAACAGAAGGAACGGTTTCTCAGCCGCCTTGATAATCCACGGAAAAGTTGGAAATTCGAAGCCGATGACGTAAAGGAGCGGAAGCACTGGCGCGAATACATGCGCGCGTACGAGGAAATGATCCGGAACACGGCGAGGCCACACGCGCCGTGGTACGTAGTCCCGGCCGATAACAAATGGTTCACGCAACTCGTGGTGGCCGAGGCGATTGTGGAAACGCTGGAAGAACTGAACCTGGAATATCCCAAGCTCGACAAGCAAAGAAGAAAGGAATTGCACGCGGCCCACGCCCAGCTTTCAAAACAAAAGCACTGATGCGATCTCGCGAAGACAGCGGCTATGACCCGGCCTCCGCCAGTGGAGCCGCCCCAGTACTTGTAGTACTTTAATGGAACTCAAAATGTTTATTGACACTAAAAGGAATGATATTTTGAAAAAGTACAACTTAATTGGAGAAGGGTCTCTCGAATTGTTTGCGTTTCGAGCGCAAAGGCAGAGGCCGCCTATTGACAGAGTCTTTTAAGGGGCATTTCTGAACGTGGTTAACGCTTCTAATGCCTTGTTGGCCGTCCTGCCAACGAAGCCGACCTTCAAGTTAATTTACTAGAGGATTCTACGAGAGTTCTTGGGTTTCGCAAAACGCACATTTGCGGGACTTTCTGAGGGAAGATTATATGCGCGCGTCGATTTGGCCGTCCGAACTTAACCGTTTAGCGGCACTCCAGCGATACAGAATACTGGATACACAACCCGAAGACTGCTTCGACACGATCACGCGTTTGGCGGCTCAATTCTTTAGAAGCCCAGTGTCATGGATATCGCTCGCGGATGTAAATCGCAATTGGTTCAAATCGGTAGTAGGTCTAAATATTAGGGAATATCCGAGGGCGGGGAGCCTCTGTGCGCGCACCATCTCAACAAACGCCCCGTTCGTGATCCGCGATGCCTCCGCTGATTCCAGGTTCGCGGATAACCCGCTCGTCACGAGTGAACCGCGCATACGGTTCTATGCCGGGATACCATTACAAACGCTGGACGGATTCAACGTCGGCACGCTTTGCGTTGCCGATGCGGAGCCCAGAGACTGTACAGACCAGCAGTTGCGATCGCTAAGGGAACTCTCGCGATTAGTGCTCTTACAACTGGAAGCCCGGCTCTTACGGCTGGATGCGGAGGCGGCTCATCGGAGCGCAATGCCGCCTGGCTTGGCGGGAAGCGGCGTTCCCGATAGTTACGATGGCGCGCAAAGCGATCCGCTGTTGGCCGCCGCCCATCACATCCGAACTCCGCTAAACGGAATCTTTGCTGCCGCCGATTTACTAGCCCTGACCGAGCTTACGTCGGAGCAGCGCGAGTACCTGGAAATCGTGCGAGCGTCTTCACGCAGCCTGCTAATGTTGGCGGCGGAAGCGCTGAAGCGGTTTGAGGACGCCAAGCCGCGCGCAGCGCTAACGCATCACGGGCTCCAGTACAAACATATGCTTGCCTGATCCCACTCCTCCGGCGATAACAATGCCCGGCGTGTCCACGTTGCCTTTACGCCGCGGGTCCCGAATTCGCTTCGGAGATGAAGCCTATACGGTCGCGAGCGGAGAAGAGCCTGCTGCATGCTGGAAGTGTAGCTGGCGATTCTCCCGTGATTCTGATTATTGGGCATTCTTCTGCTTTGCTAACATGAGGTGCTTTCGCTCCACTCATCTCGAGGAGGCTCATGCGACGCCGTTCCTTCTTCAGGGCCGCTGCTTCAGTGGTTCCGGCTACAGGCCTGTACCCTTTGGTCGCTCGTCAGGCGCGCGCGCAGGTTCCCGCAGCGCCGCCGTCAAGCGTGCCGCATGTGGTGGGCGCCGGAGAGGACCGCTACGGCCATCCTCATGCGGTAGGGTTGGACCCGCTTCTCTTTAAGGTTGCCACCCGTGACACCGGAGGCGGGCTTTTCGTCGTGGAGCATCCGCATCTTCTTGCTGGTGGGCCGCCGCTGCATCTGCACCTGAATCAAGAGGAATGGTTCTACGTCATGGAGGGGGAAGTGGCCTTTCAGGTAGGCGATCAAAGGCTGCATCTGCATGCGGGGGAATCTGTACTGGCTCCGCGCCGGGTGCCGCACACGTTTTCATCGGTTGCGGCTACGCCCAGTCGCATGCTCATCGCCTTCTGCCCTGCAGGCAAAATGGAACAATTCTTCCGCGATATCGAAGATCCCAAGGCGCCCGTAGGAGAAGCCGAATTCTGGCGGCGATACGAAATAGAGTTATTGGGACCCTCTCCATTTAGGAAATCGTAGGCCAGACCATCAGGCAAGGGCTCGCACCATTGGCGCGAACTCCCATGGTCGCTCGGCAGCGATGGAATATCATCGGAAGGTTTGAAGGCCCCGCTGTTAGTTGTAAACTAATCGCGGAATTTGCTTATGATCGCAACGCTGTTTCTCCTGCTGGCCGCGCACGCCGCGGTTCCTTCCCACTCCGGCAGCAAAGCCCTGGTGCTGCTCTTCACCCGCTCCGATTGCCCCATTTCGAACCGCTACGCGCCCGCGCTCGAGCACATGTACAAGGAATATTCTTCCCAGGGCATTGACTTCAAGCTGGTCTACCCCGAGCCGGACCTGACAGCGGCGGCCATGGCGAAACATAACCGCGATTACGGCTACTCAATGCCTTCCGTGCTCGACAGTTCTCACAAATTTGTCAATATGGCGAAGGCCCGCTTCACGCCGGAAGCAGCGGTCTTTGTGCAAGGGCGTGAAATCTATTTGGGCAGAATCGACGATTGGTATGCTGCTTGGAATGAATCGAGAGTGAAACCGCTCCATCACGATCTTCAGGATGAGATCACCGCCGTCCTGGCGGGGACTGTCCCGGCGTATCGCGAAACCGAAGCGATCGGCTGCGCGATTGAAAATACACAGTAATCGCGTCTACTGCGCGGGCAGTTCTTGAAGCGCCTGTTTAGCCGGCTGCAAAGTCGGATCGATGCGCACCGCTGTCTCAAGCTCCGAGCGCGCCTCATCTAGTTTCTTCATCCGCGCCAAGGCCACTCCCAAGCTGGCGTGCAGCCCGGCATCGTTAGGTCGAAACGCCAGCGCTTCGCGATAGTGCGCTACCGCCGCCGCATCGTCTCCCGTTTTCGCCTGGTCGTCCGCCCATAAATACAGCACTTCGCCCAGGTGTTGACGCGCCTTCGCGTTGTCCGGCTTCTCTAACGTCACTTCTTTGTAATTTTCAGCGGCGGCTTTCCATTCCCCGTTAGTCGCTTCCGCGCTTGCCAGGTTATACCGCGCGTCGCTATATTTCGGATCGATTGCAAGCGCGCGTTGGAACTGCTGCTCCGCTTCCGGCAACTTTTCGGCGCTCATCAATGCAACTCCCAACTCGCTTGCGGCGAGTGGACTATCCGGGTTGGTCTTCCAGGCTTTCTGAAAATAGAGAATGGCGTCCGCCGTATCCTCGTTCGTCAGAGACAAATCACCCATCCTGAAGTTAGCTGTAAAGTCGTCTGGATACTTAACAAGCCGGTCCCGCGCTATCGCCTCTTCGAGTTCCGCCCGATGGTCCCCTGGCGCCACCGGCAGCACTTGCAGCCAGAGGTGGCCCATTTCGTCGGTGGCCTTGTTGCCGGCCCTGACGCGTTTCGGCGGACTGTTCGGGTTCCGTACGTTGCCGCTCGAATTGTCGTAGTGGTATCGCATCGAGATTATCGTCCCCTTCGGCAGGAAAATGGGTTGCTTGTAGCGATAGACGCCCTGCCATCCCAGGTCCCAGTCGGGAATACGGACGAGCCACTTGCGCGTATGGTCGGGCAGCGTGGCATAGCCTTCCATCAGCTTGCACAGGTAATGCGCATGCGGGTACACAGCAAGGACGTTGAGATCCATTGGACAGCGGAAATCGTCGCTGACCAGATAATCTTTGTCGCCGGCGGGGATGTCGATTGCCCCATCGTGCTCCAGTTGCACCAGCATTGGGAATTTCGATTGGGGCTTATCCGTGAAATACAGCCCGATGGTTGGATTCACCATCTCCGCTTTTCCCGAAGGACGGAGATGTACGTTCAGCACCAGGTTCATCCCTGGGACCGCGCGCCAAGACATGCCATCAGGCTCCACTACCGGCATGCTGCCCGGCTTCCAGGAAAGAAAATGGCTGTCCGGATCGAATGTATTTTCTTCCAGCGTCAGGTCCATGCCGGAGAATCCGGAGCCCCTGGTTTTCTCGTATCGCAGCGCGGCGCCGGAACGGTCGATGATTACATTCGCGTGATGGAACACCCGTGAGCTTCCAGGCCGTATCTCCATTGCCTTCACCCAGCGCGTGGTTTTGATCGGCACGGGAATGACGAAATTCCAGAAAACCTCCGGCCCGCTGGCATAAAGCATGTACGGTTTATTGACATGCAGTATCAAATCGGGCGGTCCTAACTGCCATGTTGAGCTGAATTTCGGCGGAGCCGGAGCATGAGCAGCCGATCCGGCAGGTGATCCCTGCTTCACCCAATCCTGGATCAGCGCAATCTGTTTATCGCTCAACCGGCGCTCTTCCTGAAAGTCGCCATATCCCGCCTCCGGTAGAAAGGGCGGCATGTAGCGACGCTTGGTCACCGCCGCAATTTGGGCCGCGTGCCGCTTTACATCCTCGTACGTGAGCAGCGAAAAGGGAGCCGATTCACCGGGTCTGTGGCAAACGGAACAATTACCATAGACGATCGGCGCGATCTGGCCGTAGAAGGTGACGGCTGGTGGCTTGGAAGTGACGCTTGCCCCATAAGCCGACAAGACTGCGAGCAGCGGCACGCCGGCACGAATGGCCGCCCTCCCCCAATGAGTAGTCCAATCGAGATAGCACTGTGAGAAACCGTACCCCATGAAGGTTACCAGGAAGTATTCATCCTAACGCGCCCGCCGTTCTCGCGAACTTCTTTTCCAGGTTGAACCAACTGAGTCTTCGACCCAACATTATCTTCGTTTATTTTGTAATCTTTCGTTTTGCTTTGTAATCTTTTGTTTTGCCGTGTTTGCTTTCGCCCCCCCGGCGTAATAGAATTCATCTACAACAGTTTTTTAGTTTCGTTCGCCAAAGGGGCCTACATGATTAGACGTAGTAAGTTGGCTTTCGTCGGGAAGCTAACGTTTTTGCTGTTATTATTTGCCGTTGCTGACATTCAGTCCATCGCCCAGGCCATTTACGGATCTCTGGTCGGCACCGTAACCGACCAAAGCGGCGGGGTCGTGCCGAATGCTGCCGTCACCGCAACGGAAACAACCACCGGTGTCGTCCGCCAGGACAAAACAGACAGCAGCGGCCGGTACACCATCGTTAATGTCCTGCCCGGAACCTACAAAATAGATGTGAGCGCGCCGGGCTTCAAGAATTTCGGCCAAACGGGCTTAACAGTCACCCCGAACGTGGTAAGTCGAGTCGATGTTCACCTTCAGATCGGCCAAGCTACCGAGCAGGTAACCGTAGCGGCCGACGCCACGCAATTACAGACCGACAAGGCCGATACGCACGCGGAGATCACTTCCCGGTCGGTCGCCACGATGCCGTTGGGCGGCACCAGAAACTATCAAAGCCTGATCGATCTGGCGCCTGGAGCGACTCCCGCCGCCTTCGTCAATTCGGCGACCGATAACCCATCCCAGCCACTTTCCACCAATATCAACGGGGGTAATGCGCAGACCAACGTGACGCGCATCGATGGCGCCGAAAGCGTCAATACCTGGCTGCCGCAATATTCGGGCTATGTCGTCCCGGCGGAAACCGTCGATGTGGTGAACGTGACAACCAGCGCCGCCGATGCCGACCAGGGCTTGGCCGGCGCTTCTTCCATTACGGTCGTGACGAAATCCGGGACCAATGAAATCCACGGAAGCGCGTACGAGTTCCACAACGATCAGCATCTGAACGCCCGGAACTTCTTCCTGCAAGGCGAAAAACCCGTCGGCGTTTACAACAATTACGGCGCGACAATTGGCGGTCCAATCGTCAAGAACAAGCTGTTCTACTTCGGAAGCTTCAACGGCTTAAATCAAAAGAGCAGCGCGAATGGACTCTACACCGTGCCTACGGCCGACCAGCGGGCAGGTAACTTCAGCGCATATAATACGCCCATCTACGATCCAACGACCGGTAATCCCGATGGGACGGGACGAACGGTTTTTGCAGGCGGTGTGATTCCGTCCTACCTCATCAGCCCCGCTGCCCAGAAACTGCAAGCCTATTACCCGGCCCCGAACCTCCCTGGCATTTCGAACAATTACTCCGCCTCCGGTGGTCCCGTCACTGACTATTACCAAACCGACATCAAGGTGAACTGGAACCGGACCGACAAGCACTCGATTTACTTCAAGTACGACAACATGACTTCGCCTAAATCCGGTGGTACGGCAATCTTTGGCGTCGCGGGAGGCCCCGCGCCCGGCGCCGACCCCGGCCTTGGCGTCGAGAGTATCAATGTTGCCTCCATTGGCCACACCTACACGATCACGCCGAATTTGCTTCTGGACGGCACCATCGGTTATCAGCGCGCGAACGATGTGGTGACAGGCAACGATTACGGCCAAACCTTCGGCTCGGCTCTCGGGATTCCCGGGTTGAACGGACCGGATATCCGCGACAGCGGTTTCCCCGATATCACGATCGGTGGCTATACCGGATTCGGAGTTCCTAACTGGATGCCGCTATTCCGCACCGACGAGACCTATTCGAACAGCGATAATCTCACCTGGACCAAGGGAGCGCACGAGTTGCGCTTCGGCTTCGATATGGTCCGCCATCATCTCAACCACTGGCAGCCCGAGATCAGCCCCGGCGGCCCTCGTGGCCTGCTCGATTTCAACGGCCAAGCCACTGCTCTGAATGCTCCCGACGCTGCGGCCACGAACCAGTTCAACTCCTATGCGCAATTTCTGCTCGGCTATTCGAATGAAGTGCAAAAGGGCGTGCAGTACATCCTGCTGACTGCGCGGGAATGGCAGTTTGGCTGGTATGCCCAGGACCGGTGGCAGATTTCCCCGAAACTAACTGTCAATCTCGGCGTTCGCTATGAACTTTATCCGCTGATGAGCCGCGCAGGGTACGGTATGGAGCGCTACGACCCCACCACCAATGACGTTTACATGGGAGGGCGCGGCGACGTACCCGAAGATGTTGGCATCACTGTCAGCCACAAGCTTTTCGCTCCCCGCGCGGGCATTGCCTACCGGCTTGACGACAAAACCGTCATCCGCACGGGCTATGGCCTAAACTTCGATCCGCTTGCTTTCGCGCGGCCTCTGCGCGGCTGGTATCCGCTAACGATTAACGGCGACACCAATTCGCCGAACAGCTATAGCTATGCCAGGACTCTTTCGCAGGGAATTCCTCCCGTCGCGCTGCCGGATCTCTCAACCGGAATCGTCCCGCTTGACCCGACAGCCAGTGAGCGCAGTCCCTGGGCTGGAGAAATCCATCGCGGCTATGTGCAATCGTGGAACTTCACCGTAGAACGCAAACTGCCGCTCGACCTGGTCACATCGGTCGCTTATGTAGGCCAGCATTCTACTCACTTGTTTGCGGACCAGAACATCAATGCCGGATACCCCGGATCGGGAACCGCGGGCCTTCCCTATGCCGCGATCTACGGGCGCACGATTGCCACCAATATGTGGGATGGTTACTTGAGTTCCAGCTATAACTCGCTGCAAGTTTCCGTAAACCGCTCCTTCTCAAATGGTCTTCTGATCAAAGGAGCGTATACCTACTCCCACGCAATCGACTATGCCGACGCAGATGGCTGGACCGGTGTCGACTGGAGCTATGCACCCGATTTTCAGCGCAATCGGGCGACGGCCGGATTCGACCGGACCCATGTATTCCAGCTCGGCTGGGTATACGACCTGCCATTGGGCAAAGACAAAGCCTATCTGACGACAGGCATCGCTGCCCAAGTACTGGGAGGATGGGAAGTCAGCGGCAGAATGGCCTGTTATACCGGTACGCCCTTCACCGTCACGGCCAGTGATACTTCGCTGAACGATGCGGGCACCAACACGCAAACGGCCAATCAGGTCATGACTAGCGTGCCATTCACAGGCGCGGTCGGTCCCGGCCAGACTTACTACAACCCCGCGGCCTTCGCGCCTGTTACTACGCAAAGCTTCGGTAATTCCGGTCGGAACATTCTCCGGAATCCCGGCGTGTGGAATACCGACCTCTCGATCGTTCGCAACTTCCCCATCAAGGAGCGATTGCAGCTTCAGTTCCGGACGGAGTTCTATAACTTGCCGAACACGTCGCATTTCGGCAGCGTCGATAACAGCGTGAACGACGCCTCGTTCATGCAGGTGACCAGCTCATCCGGAGAACGGAACATTCGTTTCGCTTTCCGCTTGCAATGGTAAGC
>Ga0134126_10003436_pt1 | contig 19855 bp, 14 predicted proteins | sample KB31752_FD_96881 | JGI IMG/M metagenome (GOLD analysis project Ga0134126, IMG submission 96881) | Terrestrial soil microbial communities with excess Nitrogen fertilizer from Kellogg Biological Station, Michigan, USA - KB3-175-2 | ecosystem: Environmental > Terrestrial > Soil > Unclassified ...
AGTCCACAATCCCCTTTTCGCGGCTTCGGATAAGGATGCCTATTGCCGTGGTGAATGCCAGGCCGAGCACCTTACACGCGTTGATCCCATTCTTGTCGTCAACGCCGAGCAGAGCCTTTTCGCTCACCGCAAGCCCTATGGCATCCGCCTCGCCTGCACCAAGGTTGACGGGTGAATCCCCGCGTGGTGCCGCGCTCGATGGATTCGATCATGGGCGGGGGGTGCGCTGGCCGAAGATGGCGGTGCCAAGGCGGACTTCGGAGGAGCCTTCTTCGATGGCGACTTCGAAATCATGGCTCATGCCCATGGAGAGGGCGGGAAGCGGGCGGGCGAGGCGGCGCGAGAGATCGTCGCGCAATTTGCGGAGGCGGCGAAAATGCGGGCGGGCGCGCTGGGGATCGTCGAAGAACGGCGGAATGGCCATAAGACCGCGAAGATCGAGGTGAGGGAGCGCGAGAACCGCTTCGGCGAGGGCCGGGAAATCGGATTCGGAAACGCCGGTCTTCGATGATTCGGCGGAGAGATGCACTTCGATGAGAACGGCGAGGCGCTTCCCTTCCCCCTGCGCGGCGGCGTCTAGGCGGCGAGCCAGGTCGAGGCTATCGAGCGAATCCACGGAGTGAAACAGGTGCGCGGCGCGGCGAGCCTTATTGCTCTGCAAGTGGCCGATGAGGCGCCAGCGGGCAGGGAGGTCAGCGAGCTTTTCGCGCTTGGACTCGAATTCCTGCACGCGATTTTCGCCGAAATCGCGCTGGCCGGCTTCGAAGGCGGCGCGGATGGCTTCGGCGGGAAACGTCTTCGAGACGGCGATGAGGGCAATTTCCGAGGCGGCGCGGCCGGAGCGTTCGGCGGCGCGGGCGATGCGTTCGCGAGCGAGAGAGAGATTGGATGGAATTGCGGCGCTTTGCCAGCGAGGTTCGGTCATCCGGCGCAATTTTAGCACCCGTACAGCGAGGGATGTAGTTTTGCCGGCGGGGCGCGGTATGCGGCTGCTAACAAAGCCCGATTGCGCTTGCGGAGCTTGATGCGCTACACCGGCTAGAGACACGTTGCAGGCGGAGCGGATAGATCGCTCGCGCGATGCGGCCATTGGAGAGCTAAACGTGAGCGCGAAATTACTTAGCATTCCCGAGACAGAAGCCCCGCGGAAACGCGAGCGGGGAGAACCGCGCGTGGTGCGTCCGCGACCGGGGCCGGCGTTTAACCCGAAGGATGCGGCGAGGCTCGAGGCCGAGCTGCGGAGCCGCGTGGAGGGCGAGGTGCGGTTCGACGACGGGAGCCGCGGGATGTACGCGGTGGACGCGTCGAATTATCGGCAGGTGCCGATTGGCGTGGTGCTTCCGAAAAACATCGGCGATGCGCTGGCGACGATTGCGGCGTGCCGGGAATTTGGCGCGCCGGTGCTTTCGCGCGGCGGCGGGACGAGCCTTGCGGGGCAGTGCTGCAACGTGGCCGTGGTGATGGATTGGACGAAGTATGTGGGCCGCGTGCTGGAAGTGGATCCGGTGCGCAGGCTGGGGCGCGTCGAACCGGGATGCGTGGTGGATACGCTGCGAAACGCGGCGGGCGAGTACGGGCTGACGTTTGGGCCCGACCCAGCCACGCACAGCCATTGCACGCTCGGCGGGATGCTGGGGAACAATTCGTGCGGCGTTCACGCGCAGATGGCCGGGTCGGTGGCGAGCAACACGGAAGAGATGGAGATCGTTACCTACGACGGCACGCGAATGACGGCGGGTTGGATGACCAATGCGGAATTGGACGCGCGCATCGGGCGCGGCGGCCGCGAAGGCGAAATCCTGGCGGATATACGGGATTTGCGGCGGCGATACGAACGGCAGATTCGCGAGCGGTTTCCGGATATTCCGCGGCGGATCTCCGGCTACAACCTGGACCAATTGCTGCCGGGCAAGGATGGGCGGTTCAATCTGGCGCGCGCGCTGGTGGGATCGGAAGGCACGCTGGTAACGATTCTGGAAGCGACGCTGCGGCTGATCCACAACCCCAAATTCCAGACGCTGCTGGTGCTGGGCTATCCGGACATTTATTCGGCGGGCGATCACATTCCCGAGGTGCTGGAAGCGAAACCGATGGGCCTCGAAGGCATAGACGAGGGCCTGATCAACAACGTGAAGAGAAAGGGCACGCATGCGAAGTATCTCGATCATCTGCCGAAGGGCAAGGGATGGCTGATGGTCCAACTGCCGGGCGATACGAAGGAGGAATCCGACGGGCGCGCGCGCCAGTTGATGGAGCGGCTGAGCGCGAAGGCGAACGCACCGGCGATGCGGCTCTACGACGACCCGGAAAACGAAAAGGCCGTCTGGGCGATTCGCGAATCGGGGCTTGGCGCGACGGCGTTCGTGCCGGGTCTGCCGCCTTCATGGCCGGGATGGGAAGACGCGGCAGTGCCGCCGGCGAAACTCGGGCGCTACTTGCGGGATTTTTGTTCGCTGCTGCAGAAGCACGGATATCAGGCGGCGCTTTACGGGCACTTCGGGATGGGATGCGTCCACTGCCGGATTACGTTCGATATGTTTACGAAAGCGGGCGTGCGGGATTATCGGAAATTCGCGGAAGAGGCCGCGGACCTGGTGGTGCGCTCCGGGGGGTCGCTATCCGGCGAGCACGGCGACGGGCAATCGCGTGCGGAACTGCTGCCGAAAATGTTTGGCAAGGAATTGGTGCAGGCGTTTCGCGAATTCAAGGCGATCTGGGACCCGGATTGGAAGATGAATCCCGGCAAGGTGGTGGACCCGCACCGGCTGGACGAGGATTTGCGGCTGGGGCCATCGTACAAGCCCTGGGAGCCGAAGACGCACTTTCAGTATCCGAACGATCACGGACACTTTTCGGAGGCGGCGCTGCGGTGCGTGGGCGTGGGGAAATGCCGGCGCGAAAGCTCGAACGTGACCGACGACCAGACCATCTGCCCGAGCTTCATGGCCACGCACGAGGAAAAGCATTCGACGCGAGGACGCGCGCACTTGCTATGGGAAATGCTGCAAGGCGATCCGATTCGCCATCGGTGGCGCGACGAGAACGTGAAAGAGGCGCTCGACCTGTGCCTTTCCTGCAAGGGCTGCAAAGGCGATTGCCCCGTGAATGTGGACATGGCGACGTACAAGGCGGAGTTTCTTTCGCATTATTGGGCGGGACGCATTCGTCCGCGCTCAGCCTACGCCTTCGGATGGATTGATAAGTGGGCACGTATCGGGACGAAATGGCCGGGATTCGTAAACCTGGCGACTTCGGCGCCGGGCTTGAGCGAGGTGGCGAAATTTCTAGCGGGGATGGCACCGCAGCGCAGCGTGCCGCAATTCGCGCCGCAGTCCTTCACGGATTGGTTTCGCGCGCGGGGGAAACGGCCGGGGGCCGCAACCCGGATGCGGGTGATCCTATTTCCGGATACGTTCAACAATTATTTTTTCCCGCAGACGGCGCGCGCGGCCGTGGAGGTGCTGGAACATCTAGGGTATGAGGTGCAGGTGCCGAGGCAGCAGATTTGCTGCGGCAGGCCGCTCTACGATTACGGATTCCTCGATCAGGCAAAACGATACGTGCTGCGCGTGATGGACCTGCTGCGCCCGGCGGTGACGAGCGGAACGCCGATCATCGTGCTCGAGCCGAGCTGCTGGTCTGTGCTGCGGGACGAAATTCACGAACTCTTTCCGGATCGCGCCGAGGCAAGCCGCCTGACGGAACACACGTTCCTTTTCGGCGAATTCCTCGAGCGGCAGGGCCTGAACGGGGTGCCGAAGCTCCACGCGAAGGCGCTGATACACGGGCATTGCCACCACAAGGCGATCATTAAGGGCGCGGAGCATGAAGTGAAGCTGCTGAAACGAATGGGCGCGGACGTGGAGGAGATTACCTCCGGATGCTGCGGAATGGCGGGATCGTTCGGATTCGAGAAGGATAAATACGATACGTCGGTGAAAGTGGGAGAGCTGAAGCTGCTGCCAGCGGTAAAGCGCGCGGGGTTGAAGACGGTGATTGTCGCCGACGGATTCAGTTGCCGCGAACAGATTTCGCAACTGACCGGGCGGCGTGCATTACACCTGGCGGAAGCGATGAAACTGGCGCTGGTGGCAGGACCGGACGGCCCGCCGGGGCTGCGACCGGAAAACAGCATTCTCGCCGAGCAAGATCGCGCGGTGGAAAAATCGAAGCGAGACGCCGCGCTGGCGCTTTCGGCAGCGGTGGCGGCGATTGGGGTCGCGGCGGCGTATTTCACGTCGTGGAAGAGGAGTTGAGCCGCCGCACCTCCGCGATGATCGCTTTGGGCGATTTCAGCATCCAATACAGCAGCTCGCCCAGCGAACAAACCAACAGACGGGGAGATAAATGAATCGGAGCCAAGTGCTGCGGGCGTGGGGACGCATTCTATCTGGATATCAGCCGTTTCTTTCCATCGAAATCACGCGGGAATGCCCGCTGCGGTGCCCGGGATGCTACGCCTACGAACCAGCACACCTGGGCGGGGCCACCACGCTGCGTGAGCTGAGCGACTATCGCGGCAAGGAACTGGTGGAACGCGTCCTCGAGATGGTCGAGCGGGAGAAGCCGATGCACGTCTCGATAGTGGGCGGCGATCCGCTGGTGCGGTATCGCGAACTGGACGAATTGCTGCCGCAACTGGCCGAGCGCGGAACGCACATCCAGTTGGTGACGAGCGCCTTTCGTCCGATTCCGCTGGAATGGGCAACGATTCCGAACCTGGATATCGTCGTATCCGTGGACGGCTTGCAGCCGGAGCACGACGCGCGGCGCAAGCCCGCGACCTACGAGCGCATCCTGAAGCATATTGCTGGGCATCGCGTGATAATCCACTGCACGGTGACCGCGCAATTGCTGCGCGAGCGCGACTACCTGGAGCGATTCTTGCGGCACTGGCAAGGGGTGGACTCGGCGGCGCGCGCGTGGATCAGCATCTTCACGCCGCAGCGCGGCGCCACAGGCGAGGAAATCCTTTCGCGCGAGCAGGTGGAATTCGTGGCGAGGGAGCTTGCGCGGCTGCGGCCGCTCTATTCCAAGCTGGACATGCGCCTGGAGACGATTGAACAGTTTCTCGATCCGCCGCAATCGCCGGAGGAGTGCATCTTTGCGCGCTCAACGCGAGTGGTTTCCGCAGATTTGAAGACTACCGTGCATCCCTGCCAGTTCGGCGGCGATCCGGATTGTTCGCGGTGCGGGTGCATTGCTTCCATGGGACTGGCCGATCTCGGCAGCCGCAAGCTTTTCGATTTTGTGGAGCTGGGTTCGCTATTCAAGGCATCCGAGAAGATTGGGAAACTGGTAGCCGGGGTGCGCGCAACGACCTCGCCCGAAGCGCGGGCGTGAACGCTGGCGCATCAATTGCCAGACGAAGATTTTGCGGGAGGGGCGAGCGAGAGCAGGACGCTCGTATCCGCATCGAGGGCGAGCGAAAATTCGGCCTTGTCGCTCGCGATTATCTGACCCGTCAAAATGTTGGTGACGTCCGCAGGGTGCGGCAGATGGATGGTGCGCGAGCCGCCTTTCGGGGCGTAGATCGCGAGCACGCTGCGATTCGCGTAGACCACGTCGTCCGCATCGCTGTAAATCTGGCAGCCCGCGGCACGAGCGATATCGCGCAGGAGCGCAGCGGGCACGATGGGCGCGCTCGAATAGATTGACGTCCAACCGGCTTCCCTTTTCACCACCAAGCCTGGCTTATCGAATCCGGCGAGGGTGCCAAGAACCCTTGCGGCGGGATCATCGCTCCAAAATCGCGGGCTGATGCGAAAGCCGGGCAGATCGCGCTGCAGCGAGGGGTCGCGCGGGTCCTTCAGGTATACCTGATGATCGTACCAGCGCTTGATGCGAGCCACATCCACATCCGTGCCATAGGCGAGCGGCACGGTTAAGCCTCTGGTGTAAAGGTTATCGGCGGAGGTGACATCCACGTGCAACTCGCCCGCCGTGTCGGATTCCGCGACGCGAATGCCGGTGAGCGCGCGTATATTTTCGACCGAGAGATTGCGTTCGCCGATATAGCCCGGCGCATAGACCCACAGTGCGGTGGCATGATTGCGGGCGAGGCGCGCATGAATCGCGGCGCGCTGCCGCGGCGTGACGTGAATCGTATTCAGGAAAATATAGAGCTTGTAGTCGCGCAGCTTGGGATTGCCCATATCGGTGAGGAGGAATTGATCCCAGGGCGCGCCGATATACGCGAATTCGTATTGCGCTTGCGCGGAGAGCAGCGCGTTCCAGAGCGGCTCGCCGTCGCCCGCGTAGGTGAAGCTCGATGTGTCGAGAACCACGGCGATATCCGCGTTCGAGCGCTTGTCTGCGTTGAGATAACGCTCGTCAACGGCGTGAAGTTGGTGGAGAAGGCCGGTGATTTTCGGATCGTGATAATCGCCGCCGAAAAGGTCGGTCCACCACATGCCGAAACCCTTGGTGAGCGCGTACGCATAGTCGCGGACGAGCAGGCCCTTGGTCTGCTCGAAATTCGTGGGATTATTCAGCGAATCGCCCCAGCGCCACTGCCGCTGATGGAGAAATGTGTCTGTATCCACTTCGTTGAAGTACAGCTTGCCGTGCAGCTCGACGGTTTCGGGAAGCGTCTGCGAATAATCGGGGCCGCCGATCTGCTTGTTCGTGTAGGTATAGGGGCTGGCGATGAAATCAACGTCCGGCGAGCGCAGCACTTTCTCGAATCCGAGATGACCGGAGTGAACGACGCTGAGGTTCGGGAAATTGCACCACAGATATCCGTAGAATGCGCCGACAATCTTCTTGCGGTGCGTTAATTGCTTTACCCAAGCGGCGTTTTCGAGCAGCGCCGAGGCGACCATATCGTTGAAGAATGAAAAATAATCGGGCACGCGCATGCTTACGGCCGGATCGAAGAAGATTCCATGCGTGGTGGTGTAACGCGCGACTTCGTTGGGCGCGGTGGCCGTGTCGAACGTGACGTTCTTATCGCCCCAGGCGCGGCGCAATGCGGCAACGCTGCCATGATATTTTTCGCGCAACCAGCGGCGAAATGCGGCGATGGCGACCGGGCTGTAATCTTCCACGCCGAATTTTGTGGGCGGCTTGCCACCTGGCCGCGCTTCCCAGAAAGAATTGAACATCAGCCATTCGCCGCCGAAACCGTTGCCCACCTGATAGCCGACAATGTGGCTGCCATATTTGGCTTCGACATGCTGGATGAATGCGATCATCGCCTTGTGCGAAAGATCGCGGTAATGGTCCGAGGCGAGCGACGGATAACAGGGCGCGCCGAACATGCCGGCGGGCGTGCCGTCGTCGTGCATGGTGATGTCCTGGGGAAATTGCGTGCACCACCAATTGCCAGGCGTGAGCAGGACGCGCGGCAGGAACATCGCGCCGGGCTTCAGCTTCAGGTAGAAGTCGAGCTTGCGGTCCACGGGTGAAAAATCGTATTGCTCCGGCGCGGTCCACGGAAAGCGGAGATAGATATTGAAGATGGAAACGCCGGACTGAATCATGTCCGTGAAATCCGGCTCGTCGAGGCGATACGGCGCGGCGAGAACCTGACTCGTCAGCCTGCCGTTGACGTAAAGTGCAGGGACACCGTGCAGCGGGCGAACTTCGCTGGTGAGCGACGGGGTGGGCGCGGGTTGCGCGCGACACAGCTGAGGCGCCATGAGCACGAAGAGAATTATTGCGGCAATTGGGCCGCCAGATTGCATGAAGCGCCGATATTTCGAAAATGATTGTGTGCGCACGGAAGCACCCTAGCATGAGTGCAATCCATTTTGTAGGATGAAATGCACGCGAGAAATGCAGCGTTATTCGTGCCGCAAGGCGGTGAGCGGGTCCACGCGCGTGGCGCGGCGCGCGGGCACGTAGCAGGCCGCGACAGCGACGAAAGCAAAAAGAACCACCACTCCGCCGAACGTGATTGGATCTGCCGGCGTGACCTCGAAGAGCAGGCTGCGCAGCAGGCGCGTAACCGCCAGCGCCCCCGCGATGCCGATGGCGATGCCCGCGCCGCTTAGGAGCAGGCCGCGGCCGATTACGGCGCGCAAGATGTGGCCGCGCTGGGCGCCAAGCGCCATGCGAATGCCGATCTCGTGCGTTCGGCTGCTCACAGAGTACGAAATTGCGCCGTAAATTCCGACGAGCGCCAGGAGCAGCCCCAGCGCGCCAAAAGCGCCGAGGAGCATCGTCCGAAATCGCGGCTCGGCGACGGAGCTTGCAAGGATCTCGCGCGCGGTGCGCGGCTCGCCGAGCGCAGCGTCTTTGTCCACCGACCAGATCGCCTGGCGAATGGCTGGAACGACCGCCGAATTCTGAGCGGCACTGCGGACCAGAAGGTGGAAGCGGAGCTCGTCATCCAGCTCACGTTCGACAGACTTACGGTGAAAGATCGCTCGCGCCCGGATCCACAGATCGCTGAACATTGCTCGCCTCCTGCCGCTAGGCGCTTTCCAGCACTTGCGCCACAGCCGCCGTCAGCTTGGCCCAGTCGTCCTTTTCAGCGGCGAGCTGCCCGCGGCCCGCACGCGTCAACTCATAATATTTCGCACGGCGATTATTTTCGGAGGCGCCCCAGCGCGCCTTGATCCAGCCGCGGCGTTCGAGGCGATGCAGCGCGGGATAGAGCGAGCCCTGCTGCACTTGTAGCACCTTGCTCGACACCTGATGGATGCGCTCGGAAATCGCCCAGCCGTGCATCGGCTCGAGCGCGAGCGTACGGAGGATGAGAAGGTCAAGCGTACCCTGCGGCAAGTCCAGGCCGCGCGGTCCTGCGGATTTGCGCAATGCGTCCATCGCTGGCCCCATTTCGCTTCTACAGGAACATAGCGCATTTCCATGTCGAAGTGCAAGGGGTACGCCGCGCGGTTCTCTATTCGAGGAGGATCACGGCGCCTAGGCGGACGGCGAGTTCTTGCGTCACGTCCTTGCGCAGGGCAACGAGGATGTTGCATTCGGCATTCACGGCGCGCTAACCGGCGGTGCGGAAGTGTGTGCCCAAGGCGGCATGCTGCGCGGCGTCGCGCGCGGCCAGAATCGTGCCGACGTGGATGCGAACGGTATCTTCGACGCGGCGCGCGTATCCGCCGGCTTGGGTGATCGCAACGGGAGTGCGGTGCTGGCGCGCATGGTCGAAGACGAGCGCGTCGCGGCGCGCAAGGCCCTCGATGCTCAGCGCAAGGCCGCCCAGTTGGTCCTCGCGATAGGGATCGGCGCCGGCGACATAAAACAAAAGCTGCGGATGAAAGTCCCGAAGCGCGCGGCGCAGATGCTCGTCCAATATTTCCAGGTACTCGTCGTCGGCTGTGCCATCGGGCAGATTGATGTCCACGGTGGAAGGCGGCTTGGGATAGGGATAATTATTTTCCTGATGGATGGAAAGCGTGAAGACCGAAGGATCCTCAGCAAAAATTGCGGCGGTGCCATTGCCCTGATGTACGTCGGTATCCACGACCATCGCTTGTTCGATGCGGCGCTCGAATTGCAGCCGGCGGACGGCGATGGCGACATCGTGCAGAACGCAGAACCCCTCGCCGTGATCGGGATAGGCGTGATGAAATCCGCCGCCGATATTCGCGGCCCAGCCATCCTCGAGCGCGCGGCGACCCGCGAGAATTGACCCGCCCGCCGCCAGCCAGCAGGCCTCCATCAATTGCGGCGAGTACGGAATTTCCATACGCAGAATTTCGAGATAACTCAAGCCGCCGGTTTGCAGCTTGCGAACGTATTCGGCCGTATGCACGCGACGCACGTCTTCATCGGCGGCCGGCTCTGGCGCGAGAAAATCCTCGTCGAGCGCGGCAATGCCGCTGGCGAGAAGCCGGTCCCGTACAAGGCGATATTTCTGCGAGGGGAACACGTGAGCGCCGAGATTCAGGTCATAGCGATCAGCGTAAATCAATTTGAAAGGCAGCACGGCAGATCAGGCTACCGCCGCGCGAGCGCACGCGCAATCCCCAGCAGGAGCCGAGCGCGGCTGAGGCCATCGAAAGAGTCCGGCTGCATCTGTGATACGCTAAGCGCGAATGCGGCGCGCGTACTCGATCATCGTCGTCCTCGCCATGATGGCCATGCCGCTGGCGCTGCTGCCTGCGGAATCGGGCGCTGCGACGCCCATGTGCAACGGGATATGCTGCCGTCGCGCGGCCGCGCACTCCGCCGCGGGACAAGACGCCACGGGAATGCAATGCCGGCGCGGGCCGATCGGACACGCCCTCGATTGCGGGATGCGGCCCAACACAGGAACGAATTGCAGGATCGCAACGCTGCTCGCCCCCACAGTACTCGAACATCCCGCAGCCCTTGCCGCGCCGAGCGCCGCGCGGCGACAGATCTCGGCCGAGCCGCTTGACGCATCTTCGGAGTTTTCATCGGTTCCCTTCATTCCTCCGCGGGCCTGACCGCCCCTGCCGCGCAGTACAAATGAAATGCGGAGGAATTTCGTGAGCAAGCGATGTGTGTGTCTGTGTCTGCTCGTCGCGGCCCTGTGCGCGATTGCGCCGCTGGCGCGAGCGACCGTGTTTGGAAGCGTGAAAGGCGTCGTGCACGACCCGCAGCACCGGCCGATTGCGGGCGCGCAGGTAACGTTGAAATCGCGCACGTCCGAGTGGTCGCGCACGGCGCAGAGCGAGCAGAACGGCGAGTTCCTGATCGAGGCGGTGCCCATCGGCGATTACACCGTGACCGTTAGCGCGAAAGGTTTCGACGCGCTGCGACAAGCGATCACCGTCGAGTCGGGATCTTCGCCGGTGCTGCATTTCCCGCTGAACGTGGCGGCGCTGAATCAGAAGACGACCGTATCGGCCTACGTGGAAGGCGGGGGCACGGAATCGGTGACTCCGCGGACGCTCGTCAATCGCAAGGACGTCGCGCAGACGGCCGGCGCCGACCGCACGAACAGCCTGCGCATGATCACGGACTACGTTCCCGGCGCGTACGTGACGCACGATCAACTGCACATCCGCGGCGGGCACCAGGTGAGCTGGCTGATTGATGGCGTCGAAATTCCGAACACGAACATCGCCAGCAACGCCGGGCCGCAGATTGATCCGAAGGACATTGATTATCTCGAGGTGCAGCGCGGCAGTTACGACGCAAGCTACGGCGACCGGAGTTACGGCGTGTTCGACGTGGTTCCGCGCACCGGATTCGAGAAGAACAACGAAGCGGAGCTAACCACCAGCTTCGGAGCTTTCCATCAGACGAACGATCAACTCAATTTCGGCAGCCACACCAGCCGATTTGCCTACTTCGGCAGCCTGACGGGAAACCGCAGCGATCTTGGGCTGGAGACGCCGATCGGACAAATCCATCACGATGCGGAGAATGGCTACGGCGGCTTCGGCTCTTTTATTTTCAATGCCAATGCGCGGAACCAATTCCGGCTGGTGACTTCCCTGCGCAGCGACTACTACCAGATTCCGTACGATCCGAATCCGGCGGACGCCGAAAATCTCGAATTGCCCACCAGCGGCCTGCGCGATGCCGACGCCGAGCGCGACGGGTACGCGATTTTCTCCTGGGTGCGAACAATTCGGCCGAATCTGCTGCTCACGGTATCGCCCTTCTACCACTACAACCGCGCGAATTACCGCGGCGCACCCAACGATTTCCCGGTCAGCACGAACGACGGCCGCACGTCGCATTACGCCGGCATGCAAGCAACGCTCGCCGGAACCGCGAAGAGGAACGATTTTCAGGCCGGTGTCTACGGATTCGTCCAACAGAACGACGAGGCGTTCGCAGCGGCGTTCAACGATCTGAGTAATCCGAACTTCAGCGAGCGCGAGACGGCCACGGGCGGATTAGCCGAGGCTTTCGTGGAGGACAAGTTCCACGCAACGCCGTGGCTCACGCTATCGGCCGGGGTGCGCCAGTCGCATTTCACCGGCGGCGTCGCGGAAAATGCCACGAGCCCGCGATTCGGCGCCGCGCTGCGGCTTCCCGTAGTGCACTGGGTGTTTCGCGCGTTTTACGGCCATTATTATCAGGCGCCGCCGCTGGCGGCCGTCTCCGGGCCGCTGCTTTCGCTGGCCAGCAGCTTGAACACGGCGTTCGTGGCGCTGCACGGCGAGCGCGACGAAGAGCATCAATTCGGCCTGGCGATCCCGCTGCACGGCTGGACGCTGGATGCGGATACGTTCCAGACGCGCGCCCGCAATTTCTTCGACCACAATAACCTGGGCGAATCGAATATCTTCATCCCCGTGACGATTGACGGCGCGCTGATCCAGGCGTGGGAGGTCACCCTGCGCTCGCCGCGCATCTGGAATCGCGGCCAGGTGCATCTGGCATACTCGAATCAGGTGGCGCGGGCGCGCGGCGCGATTACCGGAGGGCTGATCTGCTATCCGCCGTCGAGCGCGGCGTGCCAGCCCGATCCGGAATATTCGCCGCTCGATCACGATCAGCGGAATACGCTGAATTTCGGATTTGAGGCCAGCATGCCGTGGAAGATGTTTGGCTCATTGAATCTCTACTACGGATCGGGATTCACGAATGGCGATGCGCCGCCCGATTATCTGCCGGGGCATACGACTGTGGATATTTCGATGGGAAAGGCGTTCGGCGAGCGATACTCGATCGGCGTGACGGCGCTGAACGTGGCGAACCGGCACCTGCTGATTGACAATAGCCTCACCTTCGGCGGCTTCCATTACAACGATCCACGCGAAATCTATGGCGAATTTCGATGGCGCTTCCATTACTAACTGGGAAAAGGAGAACGCAAGATCATGGGGATCGCACACACTCGAGGCGCAAAATACAGGCCACTTCTCTCCGGCGTGTTGCTACTGGCGCTCGCAGCGCTTTGCGCCGGATGCCACAGCAGCAACAGCGGCGGGCAGCATTATCATTTGCACGGGAAGGTCGTCTCCGTAAATCAGCGCGAGGGATACGTCGAGGTGGATCACGACGCCATTCCCGGCTACATGGCGGCGATGACGATGCCGTACACCGTGCAGGACCCGAAAGTACTCACGACGCTTTCGCCGGGCGATGAAATCACGGCGAACCTGGTGCTGGTGCAAGGAGTGCCGGAGTTAGAGAACATCGTTGTGGTGAAAAAAGCGAAGGTCCTGAAGCCCAGAAGCTAGTTTTCGCGGTCGAGGATGAAATCCGGCAGGGCGAGCAGCGCGCGGCGATATTCGCTCTCGGCAAGGCCGTCGAGCGCCGCTTTGGCGCGACAGGCGTAATCGCGCGCCAGATTCGCGGCGCGGTCCAGCGCGCCTGTCTCCCGCACGATCTGCGTGATCTGCTCCGGCCGAATGCCTACGAATCCGCGCTGCGCAAGCACCTGCGCCACCAGCCGGCGCGCCTCTTCGGACGCCGCCGGCGATCCCCCACCCGCTTGGAGCGCGAAAATCAGCGGCAGGGTCACCTTCCCTTCCTTCAGGTCGCTTGCGGCGGGTTTCCCCAGTTGCTCGGGCGACGCGGTGAAGTCCAGCAAATCGTCCACGAGCTGAAAGGCGAGGCCCGCGTTGCGGCCGTATTCGGAGAAGGCTTGCTGCATCGCCTCCGGCTGATGCCCAAGCACGGCGCCCAGCCGCGCGCAGCCGCTGAAAAGGCATGCCGTCTTACGGTAGGCAAGCTCGGTGGCCTCGGTTTCGGTCAGGTCCATGCGGCCGAGGGATGTGAGCTGGAGCAGTTCGCCCTCGACCATGTTCTGCGTGAGATCAATCAGGATATCGAGGATCGTGAAATTGCGCTCGCGAAGCGCCATTTCGAAGGACTGCATGTAAAGCCAGTCCCCTGCTAGCACGCTCATGTGGTTGCCCCAGCGCGCATTGGCGCTTGGCCGGCCGCGGCGCTTGTCGGCGCCGTCAATCACGTCGTCGTGCACAAGCGTGGCGCTGTGAATCATTTCCACCACGGCGCCCAGGCGAATCGCGCTTGGGCCGCGATATCCCGCGGCGCTCGAGGCAAGCAGCAGCAGCGCGGGACGCAGGCGCTTGCCACCGCCTTCGCGCAGGTAGCTCGAGATTTTGGCGACAGGCTCGATGGCGCTGCCATTCTGCGCAGCGATTTCGCGCTCGACGAGCGCCAGGTCGTCGCGCACCAGATCGAAAATTCCGTTTACGATTTGGACCGCGAAGGCCATCTCTCCCCTAGCCGGGCCCGGGATCGATCTGCGTTGCCGCGGGCAATTTCAACCGGAAAAGACGGTCGAAATTGGCCGCGGTGACGCTCGCAATCTCGTCGCGGCCCAAGTTTCTCACATTCGCCAGCGCTTCCGCTACCTCGGTGACGAAGGCGGGCTCGTTGCGCTTGCCGCGGCGCCCCTGCGGCGGCAAGAACGGCGAATCGGTTTCCGTAAGAATGCGGTCGAGCGGCAGCTCGCGCGCCACCTCGCGCAGCGGCTGCATCTTCGGGTAGGTCACGTTGCCCGCAAACGAGACGAAGAAGCCCATCTCGATGCCGCGCCGCGCATCCTCGAGCGTTCCCGTGAAGCAATGAAAAATCCCGCCGAGCCCCGCCGGGCGCCAGTCGGCATCCAGCAGCGCCAGGCAATCCGCCCAGGCGTCACGGCAATGAATCACGATGGGCAGCTTCGCGGCGCGGGCAAGCGCAAGCTGGCGGCGGAACACCTGCTGCTGCACGTCGCGCGGCGAGTGATCGTAATGGTAGTCCAGGCCGATTTCGCCCCAGGCGATGACGCGCGGATGCGCTGCAAGGGCGGCGAGCCGCTCGAGGTGCGCGCCGGTCGCAAGCTGCGCCTCATGCGGATGAATTCCGATGGTCGCGTAGATCCAGTCGTGCTGCTCGGCAAAAGGAATCGCGGCATCGAGCAGATGCGGTCCCGTGGCGCTGCCAATCGCGAGAATGGTGCGCACGCCCGCCGAGCGCGCCCGCGCGAGCATCTCCGCGCAATCTTCGTCGAACTGAGGAAATTCCAGGTGCGCGTGCGAATCAACGATTTGCATGGTTGGTGTGAGCGCCCAATTTCCAAAACCGCGGCAGCATATCCTTATCGGATTGCCGCCGAATCGTCATTTCACCTTTGCGCCGGCCGGAATATCTTCGGCGAACGTGCACAGCACCGGTTTTCCATCGGCGCCGGCGGACGCAGCCAGCAGCATGCCGTTCGATTCCAGGCCGCGCATTTTGCGCGGCGCAAGGTTCGCCACGATCACCACTTTTCGGCCCACGAGTTCCTCCGCCGCATACGCCAGCGCGATCCCCGCAAGCACCTGGCGCACCTCTTCGCCAATGTCCACTTGCAGCTTCAGCAGCTTGTCCGCGCCCTGGATGCGTTCGGCTGATTTCACCACTCCCACGCGCAGCTCGACTTTCGCGAAGTCCTCGATGGAAATCTTAGAGTCAGTGGCTAGTGGCGAGTGGCTAGTGCCTGGCGCGGTCGCCGCGTCGGGAGTAGCGGCTTTCGATTCCGATCCCGGTGCAGCAGCGCCCGGATTGCGTATCTCATTCTCCATGGCCTCAATCCTTTCGTGTGCTTCTTTCTTATCCACGCGCGGAAACACGGGCTCCGGCTTTCCAATTCGCGTTCCCGGTTTTAGCCCGCCCCACGCAATCTCGTTCAAAGGAAACTCTCGCAGCGCTTCCGGCTGCCCCAGGTGGCGCCAAATTCTTTCCGTGGAATTCGGGAGGATCGGATGCGCCAGCGCGGTGACGATGCGCAACGCTTCAGCCGCCTGATAGAGGACGTCGCCAAGCTGTTCCCGGCGCGCAGGCTCGCTTGCGCTTTTCCACGGCTTTTCATTCACCAGATATGCATCCACCTGCGAAATCCATCTCCAGGTCTCCTGCGCGGCCGCGGAAAAATTGTATGCGTCGTAGTGTTCCAAAATGATCGGCCGAATCGGATCAGGCCAGAACCATTTTGGCGCGCCTGAGGAAAGTGGCTGCGGAACTCGCCCACCGCAATAATTCTGGATCATCGTCAGAATGCGGCTCGCGAGGTTCCCTAGCCCACTCACCAAATCCGCTTCATAACGGGTCAGCAGCGCCTCGCGCGAAAAATTTCCGTCCTGGCCGAAGACAGTCTCGCGCAGCAAGTAATAGCGCAGCGCGTCGTTGCCGACCTTCGCGCCGGTCAATTCATCCAGCACCTTGACGATCGGCTCGGGATAGGCGACGTTGCCCTTCGATTTGCTCATTTTTTCCTGCTCGAAGAGCAGCCATCCATGCGCGAAGATTTTTGCGGGCAGCGGCAGTTCGGCGGCCAGCAAAAACGCGGGCCAGTAGACGGCGTGAAAACGAATAATCTCCTTGCCGATCATGTGCAGGTCCGCCGGCCAATAACGCTGGAATTGCGGATTGCCTTCACCGCCCGCGCCCTCGCCGAAACCGATGCCGCTCATGTAGCTGGTGAGCGCGTCGTACCAGACGTAGAAGACGTGCTCGGGATCGTCCGGCCAGGGAATGCCCCACTTGATCGTCTTGCGGCTGATCGAGACGTCCTTCAGCCCGGCCTCGACGAAGCTTTTCACCTCGTTCATCCGAAAATCCGGCTGCACGAATTCCGGACGCTCGCGATAGAGATCGAGCAGCTTTTCGCGGTACGCCGAAAGCCGGAAAAAATAATTGTCCTCCGAAATCAATTCGGCGGGCCGCCCGCAGATGGGGCAATTCGCCGGCTCGGGCGAATCGCTGACGTACAGGTTGTCGTAGATGCAGTAGCGGCCTTCGTATTTCGCTTTGTAGATCGCGCGCGCTTCGGGCGCGCGATTCCGATCGCGCTCGAGCGTGCGCCGCACCAGCGCCTGGACGGCCCGCGCGTGCTCCGCCGAAGTGGTGCGCACGAAATGCGTATACTCGATGCCCAGCAGCTTCCACAGGTCCTGAAAGATCGCGCAGTTGCGGTCCACCAGCTCCTGCGGCGTGATGCCCTGCTTTTCGGCGGCGCGTTCGATATTCACGCCGTGCTCATCGGTCCCCGTCAGATACGCGACGTCATAGCCGCACATCCGCTTATAGCGCGCGATCACGTCGCACACGATGGTCGTATACGCGGAGCCGGCGTGCGGGCGCGAATTCGCGTAGTAGATCGGCGTGGTGAGATAGAACTTCTTCGGTTTGCGCTGCGAGGGGTTCGACTGGTCCATGAGCTATGTGTGGCCCGCGCCTCGCGCCGCGCCGGGAGCGGCGGATTCGGATTCCCTCTGATACGCGATCGTCGCCGCGGAAATCACCTGCTTCAGCGGAATGCCCTGCTCGGCGGCGATGCGCCGGCAATCGTCGTATTCCGGCTGCGCGTTGAGCACCGAGCCATTCATGCGCGAAAGCTTCATGCGCACCTCGCCGTAGGGCGTGCGGACCGTCACGATCTGTCGCTCCATGCATTTCCTGCGAACTTCATGCGCGCGGACGCCGATGCTGGTGGTTTCGCGGAACACGAGGCCGGCAAGATCGGCCGCCCGCTCCGGCTCGCACAAGATCGTGACGAGCAGGCCCGGGCTATTCTTCTTCATCTGCGCGGGCACCGAAAAGACGTCCAGGGCGCCGGCGGCCAGCGCGCGCTCAGCGAAGTACCCGTAAATTTGCGGGCTCATGTCATCCACATTCGTTTCGATCACGGTGACCGGCCGGTCCCACGCCTCGCCCGCTTCCGCCGGCGTGCTTTCGCCGATCAGCAGTCGCAGGATATTCGGCTTTTCGGCAAGTTCGGCGCTGCCCGCGCCCGAACCGGCGGCGCGAAGCGTCATCGGCGGGATTTCGCCATAGCGCGAAGAAAGCGTGGTCGCGATGGCCGCACCCGTTGGCGTCACAAGCTCGCGCCGAATCCCGCTCGAATAAGCTGGCGCGCCTTTCAGCAACTCGAGCGTTGCCGGCGCCGGCACAGGCAGCAGCCCGTGCGCGGTCTTCACCTGCCCCGCGCCCACGTCCAGGGGCGAACAAGAAAACTCGTCAATTCCCAGCAGCTCGAATCCAATCGCCGCGCCAACGATATCCACAATCGCGTCCACCGCGCCCACTTCGTGAAAATGAACGCGCTCGACCGGCACCTGATGCACCGCCGCTTCCGCCTCGCCCAGGCGCGTGAAGATGCGCTTCGCGCGCTCGGCGGCTCGCGGCGCAATTTGCGCGCGATCAATCATCTCCAGAATCATGGGCAATCCGCGATGGTGATGGTGTTCGCTCGCCTCCACCTTTACGTGCATCGCGGCGAGCGCGCCCCGCTTGACGCGTTCGGCGGAAATCTTCCACCCGTCGAGCGCCAACTTGCGCAGCTCGGCCTCCAGCCGGTCAAGCTCGAGGCCGGCATCCACCAGCGCACCCAGCACCATATCGCCGCTGATTCCAGAGAAGCAGTCGAAATGGGCGCGCCGCGCTATCTTCATGGGAGTCAAGGAATTCCGCGAAAAAATGATACTAGTCTGGCCGCCGATTGCTGTCAAATCAGCGAAATCGCCGCGCAGCACTCGCAAAATCGTAACGCGAATTATGCCATCATCATCGCCATCACCTCGGAGGAGCCGAATGCCGTCCAATCTGCCGCGCGGGCGGCCCAACGCAAGCCGGCAATGGCCCGCCCCCGGCTCGCCTTGGCTGATGAAGCAGAAATGGCACGACCTGCTCTTCATCCACTGGCCGGTTCCGGTCGGGCAGCTTCGCCCGCACGTTCCGGCAAGGCTCGAAATCGAGACCTACGACAACTCCGCATGGCTCGGCGTGGTCCCATTTCGCATGTCGGGCATACGGCTGCACGGCTCGCCGCCGCTGCCGGGCGCTTCCGCCATGCCGGAATTGAATGTTCGAACCTACGTTCGCGCCGAAGGAAAGCCGGGCGTGTGGTTTTTCAGTCTGGACGCGACGAACCCGCTCGCCGTAATGGCGGCGCGGCAATTCTTTCGCCTGCCGTATTTTCGCGCCGCGATGCGCTGCCAGCATAGGCCGGGCGGCGAGATCGTCTACACAAGCCGCCGGACCGACGCGCAAACGCGGTCCGAAGCCAAGCCGGCAGAATTTCGCGGCCGCTATGCTCCGGCGGGGGATGTGTTTCACGCCCGCAGCGGCTCAATCGAATATTTCCTCACGGAGCGCTACTGCCTCTACGCGGAGGCGAGGGGAGAAATCCTGCGCTGCGAAATTGACCACGATCCCTGGCCGCTTGCGCCCGCACACTCCGAAATCGAGGTAAACACGATGGCAGCGGCGCTTGGCGTTGGCCTGCCGGCTACGACGCCCCTGCTGCATTTCGCGGGATTTCAGGACGTGCGCGTGTGGCGCATGCGCCGCATCCGCTAGCCGCAGACGCCTACCCGAAGATGTCCTTCACCTTATCGAAAAAGCCGGACGAGCGTTCGGCGGGCTTGTTTTCCACCTGCATCGTCTGGCCGAGCTGTTCGAGCGTTCGGCGCTGCTCGCGCGAGAGCTTCGCGGGAACGATCACGCGCACATTCACGTAAAGATCGCCGCGCCCGCCGTGGGGGTTCGGCAATCCCTTGCCCTTCTGCCGGAAAATTTGGCCGGATTGCGTGCCTTCGGGAATTTCGAGATCGGCTTCGCCCTGCAGCGTCGGAATTTTGATTTTCGCCCCCAGCGCCGCCTGCGGAAAGCTTACTGGAACTGTACAGTAAAGATCGGCGCCGCGCCGCTCGAAGAACGCGTGCTCCTTCACCTCAAGAAAAATGTAGAGATCGCCCGGAGGCCCGCCATTCACGCCCGGCTCGCCGTGACCCGCCATGCGAAGGCGCGTGCCGGTATCCACGCCGGCCGGAACGCCCACTTCGAGCGTGCGGTCGCGCTCAATGCGCCCCTGGCCGCGGCACGCGGTGCAAGCCTCGCGAATCACCTGCCCTGCGCCCTGGCACGCCGGGCACGTGCGGGAAATGGCGAAAAATCCCTGCTGGTACGACATTTGCCCGCGCCCGCCGCAGGTGCGGCAAGCCATCATCCCCGTTCCCGGCTTCGCGCC
>Ga0134126_10003437_pt1 | contig 19855 bp, 16 predicted proteins | sample KB31752_FD_96881 | JGI IMG/M metagenome (GOLD analysis project Ga0134126, IMG submission 96881) | Terrestrial soil microbial communities with excess Nitrogen fertilizer from Kellogg Biological Station, Michigan, USA - KB3-175-2 | ecosystem: Environmental > Terrestrial > Soil > Unclassified ...
ATGGTCGTCTGCACCCTCTGCTCCTGCTACCCGTGGCCGGTGCTGGGGCTGCCGCCGGTCTGGTACAAGTCGCCCGCCTACCGTTCGCGCGCGGTGATCGACCCGCGCGGCGTGCTCGCCGAATTCGGGACCGAGCTGCCGGCCGAGACCGAGGTCCGCGTCTGGGATTCCACCGCCGAGATCCGCTACCTGGTCATCCCGGAGCGGCCGGCCGGGACCGAGGGCCTGAGCGAAGCGGCGCTCGCCGGTCTCGTCACTCGCGACGGCATGATCGGGACCGCTCGCCTGTGAACAGCGTCCACGACATGGGCGGCATGCACGGGCTGGGGTCCCTGGCGCCGGAGCCGGACGAGCCGGTGTTCCACCACGACTGGGAGCGGCGCGTGCACGCGATGGTCATCGCCTCGCCGACCCGCGGCAACATCGACGCCGGCCGCCACCAGCGCGAGCTGATCCCCGGCGCCGACTACCTGCGCATGAGCTACTACGAGAAGTGGCTGACCGGCCTCTGTGCGATGCTGGTGAAGGGCGGTGCGGTGACGGCCGAGGAACTGGCCAGCGGCCGGGCCGATCCGGCCGCCGCCAAGGCGACGCCGCGCCTGCGCCCCGAAATGGTGACGCCGGCGCTGTCGACGGGCGGCTCCTACCAGCGCGAAGTGGCCGCCCAGCCGGCTTTCCAGGTCGGCAACCGGGTCCGCGCGGTCAACATCAACCCCACGGGCCACACCCGCCTGCCCCGCTACGTGCGCGGCCGCAGCGGCGTGATCGAGCGCGCCCACGGCGCGCACGTCTTTCCGGACGTCCACGCGCACGGCGGCGGCGAGGACCCGCGCCACCTCTACACGGTGCGCTTCTCGGCCCGCGAGCTCTGGGGCCCGGAGGCGCGCGAAGGCGACAGCGTCAGCCTCGACCTCTGGGAGCCATACCTTGAGCGCGCCTGAGACCTTGTCGGATCCGGCGGCGCTCGCCGCCCTGCCCGGCCTGCCGCGCGACGCCGGCGGCCCGGTGTTCGCCGAGCCCTGGCAGGCGCAGGCCTTCGCGCTGGCCGTCCAGCTCAGCGCCGATGGCGTCTTCACCTGGCCGCAGTGGGCCCAGACGCTGGCCGCCGAGCTCGCCGCCGATCCCGGCGACGATGGCAGCCGCTACTACGAGCACTGGGTCGCGGCGCTGGAACGCCTCGCCACCGGCCGCGGCCTTGTCGCGACACCGGAGCTCGCCCAGCGCAAGGTCGACTGGGCCGAGGCTCACCGGCACACGCCCCACGGCAAGCCGGTGAAGCTCGCCCGCGCGCACGATCACTAGCCGAGGACGCCCATGCCGACCGCGAAGCTGCCGACCATCGACCTCTACTACGAGCGCGCTGGCGAAGGCGCACCGCTGCTCTTCATCTCCGGCACCGGCGGCGACCTGCGGGTAAAGCCCAACGTGTTCGACGGGCCGCTCGCCAGGACCTTCGACCTCCTCGCCTACGACCAGCGCGGTCTCGGACGCTCCGCCAAGCCCGAGATCGACTACACGATGGCCGACTACGCCGACGACGCGGCGGCGCTGATGGACCACATCGGCTGGCCGAGCGCCAAAGTGGTCGGCGTCTCGTTCGGCGGCATGGTCGCCCAGGAGCTGGCGCTGCGCCATCCGGCCAAGGTCGAGCGGCTGGTGCTGGCCTGCACCTCGCCGGGCGGCGCGGGCGGCGCCTCCTTTCCGTTCCATGAGATTCAGCACCTGAAGGGCGAGGAACGCGCGAGGCATCTGATCCCGATCTCCGACACCCGCCGCGACGCCGCCTGGGCCGCCGCCAACCCGGAGGCCTACGCCCAGTTCGTCGCCATGGGCTCGGCCGACCCCTACGCCGGCGAACCCGGCCGCGAGACGGGTGCGCGCCGCCAGCTGGAAGCGCGCGCCGGCCACGACACCTGGGACCGGCTCGGCCAGATCGCCTGCCCGGTGCTGATCGCCGCCGGCCGCTACGACGGCATTGCGCTCCCCGCCACGCAGGAGCGCATGGCCGGCCGCATCCCGGGCTCCACGCTGCAGTTCTTCGACGGCGGCCACCTCTTCATGATCCAGGACCGAACGGCCACCCCGGCGATGGTCGCCTTCCTGAACGGGTGAGCGCGACCTGCTGCAGGCGGCGGGCGCCGGAGTCGTTGACCGCCGTCTGAAAACGCCGAAGGTGGCGGTCCTATCGGTTGAACGCGACGAAGCGGCCATGAACCAGACCTCCGGCACCCTCGCGCACCGACGCCGCCTGCGGTTCTGGGGTTGGGGCTATGCGGATGAAGGGCTCTCCGCGGCGGAGGAAGCCCGCGTGCGGGTGGCCGCCGCGCGAGCGATCGGCCACGCGCCACAGGAAGGCGACGAACCCGTCGAGTCCGACTTCCAGCTGCCGGCGCCCCGCGTGGCGGCGCCTGCGGCGTTGCAGGCCATCGTCTCGGCGACGCCGTACGACCGGCTCACCCACGCGCTCGGCAAGTCGTTCGCCGACGTGGTCCGCATGCGCATGCGCCAGGTTCCGCATCCGCCGGACCTGGTGGCCTTCCCGAAGTCCCGCCAGGACGTCGTTGACATCCTCGATTGGGCGGCTTCGGCCAACCTGGCAGCGATCCCGTTCGGCGGCGGTTCGAGCGTCGCGGGCGGCGTCGAGGCCGATGTGGGCGACAGCTACGCCGGCGCCGTCGTCGTCGACATCCAGCACCTCAACCGTGTCCTCGAGGTGGACCGGGCGAGCCGGGCGGCGCGCATCCAGGCGGGGGCGCTCGGCCCCGAGATCGAGGACCAGCTTCGCCCGCAGGGCCTGACGCTCCGGCACTTCCCACAGAGCTTCCAGCTTTCGACGCTGGGCGGCTGGATCGCCACCCGCAGCGGCGGTCATTTCGCTTCGCTCTACACGCACATCGACGACTTCGTGGAATCGACCGTGACCGTTGCGCCGGCCGGCGTCATCGAGACGCGCCGGCTGCCGGGATCGGGGGCGGGACCTTCGCCGGATCGGATGATCATCGGCTCAGAAGGCGTTCTCGGCGTCATCGTCGAGGCGTGGATGCGGTTGCAGGATCGTCCGCGCCATCAGGCCTCGGCGAGCGTCGCCTTCCCGTCCATGTCGAGAGCCGTCGCCGCCGTGCGGGCCCTCTCGCAATCGGGGCTATACCCCAGCAATTGCCGCCTGCTCGATCCGGCGGAAGCCCTGGCGAACGGGGTCGGTGACGGCGCAGCGGCGATCCTCGTCCTCGGCTTCGAATCCGCCGACCATCCGCTCGACGCCTGGATGCACCGGGCGATCGAGCTCGTCGCCGACCATGGCGGCGCTTACGATCGCGAGGCGGTCGCCGCCTCCCTCTCGCCCAACGCGGAGACCGCCGCCCGCCGGGAGGGCCCGGCCGGCCAGTGGCGCAACGCCTTCATCCGCATGCCCTACGCTCGCAACCTCTCCGTGGCGCTCGGCATGATCGGCGACACCTTCGAGACGGCGATCCCCTGGGACGGTTTCGAGGCGCTCTACGAAGGCGCGCGCGAGCGAACCCGGAAGGCCATCGCCGAGATCTGCGGCCACGAGACGACGGTGTCCTGCCGCTTCACCCACGTCTATCCGGACGGACCCGCTCCGTATTTCTCGTACTCGGCGGTCGGGACCCGCGAGGGCAGGCTCGCCGACTCCCTCGCCCGCTGGCGGGAGATCAAGGCGGCGACCAACGAGGCCGTGGTGGCGCTGGGCGGCACGGTCACCCACCACCACGCGGTGGGGCGCGACCACCGGCCGGGCTACGAGGCGCAGAGCCCGCCGCTGTTCCGCGCCGCCCTGACCGCGGCGAAGACCGCGCTCGATCCGGCGGGCGTGATGAACCCCGGCGTGCTGATCGATCCCGCCGGCCGGCAAGTGGGCCAGCGCGGACCGATGGCCTGAGCAATCGGAAGGTCGAGTCCTGATCGGGGCAGCGCCGACAGCGGCTGACAGCTCGGCGCGGCTCAGCTAACAGGCGAGCGGTCGCGAGCGGGGGTTGAGCATCATGCGTAGGACGGTGTTGGCGTATGCGCTGGGCGGCGCTCTGGCGGCGCTGCTGCCGGCGTGCGCGGCCGCAGGCCCGGCGATGCTCGGGTTCTCCGGCGCGAACGCCGATGCAGAGCGGGCGCTCGAGGTCAGGTTCGACGCGAACCTCTCGGCCGATGCGATCGGCGCGCGGCTGAAGCTCTTGGCCGCCGCGCCCAACCAGGTCGGCTCGCCGCACGACAAGGCCAACGCCGAGTGGGTGCTCGGGCAGCTGAAATCCTGGGGCTGGGACGCCCACATCGAGACCTTCCAGGCGCTGTATCCGACTCCAATCACCGAATCCCTGGAGCTGGTCGGCCCCGCGCGGTTCAAGGCCAGCCTCACCGAGCCGCCGGTCTCGGGCGACGCCACCTCGGCGGTGCGCGCAGCTGCGCTGCCGCCTTACCTGATCTACGGCGCCGACGGCGACGTCACCGCCGACCTCGTCTACGTCAACTACGGCTCCCCGGCCGACTACCTGGCGCTCGCCCGCCTCGGCGTCGACGTGAAGGGCAAGATCGTCATCGTCCGCTACGGCCAGATCTGGCGCGGGCTGAAGGTGAAGCTCGCCGCCGAGCATGGCGCGGTCGGCTGCATCATCTATTCCGACCCAGCCGACGACGGCTTCGCCGCTGGCGACGCCTACCCGAAAGGCGCCTGGCGGCCAGACGAGGGGGTGCAGCGCGGCTCCATCCTCGACATACCGGTGCGCTCCGGCGATCCGCTCACGCCCAACGTCGGCGCGACGGCCGACGCCAAGCGGCTGCCGCTCGACAAGGCCGAGACGCTGATGAAGATCCCGGCGCTGCCGATCTCCTACGGCGACGCGCAGCCGTTCCTGGAGGCGCTGGCCGGCCAGGTGGCGCCGAAAGCCTGGCGCGGCGCGCTGCCGGTCACCTACCATGTCGGCCCCGGCCCGGCCCGCGCGCACCTTGTGGTGAAATCCGACTGGAGCCTGAAGCCGCTCTACGACGTCATCGCCGTCATGCCCGGCGCCGAGCGGCCCGACGAATGGGTGATCCGCGCCAACCATCGCGACGGCTGGGTGTTCGGCGCCTGGGACCCGCTCTCCGGCCAGGCGGCGATGCTGGAGGAGGCGCGCAGCATCGGCGCGCTCGCCAAGACTGGCTGGAAGCCGAAGCGCACCATCGTCTATGCCAGCTGGGACGGCGAGGAGCCGGGTCTGCTGGGCTCCAGCGAGTGGGCCGAGGCGCATGCCGACGAGCTGCGCGCCAAGGGCCTGCTCTACGTGAACTCCGACAGCAACACCCGCGGCGTATTGGCGGCCGGCGCCAGCTACGACATGCAGCGGCTGCTCTCCGAGGCCGCCGAGGACGTGAAGGATCCCGAAACCGGCGTCAGCGCCAAGGTGCGGGCCGCCGCCGCCATGCAGGTCGCAGCGCTGGCTGAAGGCGCGACCGACGAGGTGAAGCGCCGCGCCAGGGAGGCGGCGGCCGGCCCCGACCTGCCGATCCTGCCGCTGGGCTCCGGCTCGGACTACACGCCATTCGTCCAGCACCTGGGCGTCGCCTCGATCAACCTCGAGTACGCCGGCGAGGGCGAACAGGCCGGCGTCTACCACTCGCAGTACGACACCTTCGAGCACTTCGCCCGCTTCGGCGATCCGGGCATGATCTACGGCGTAGTGCTGGCCGAAACGGCCGGACGCCTCGTCCTGCGCACCGCCGACGCCGACGTCGCGCCGCTGCAGTTCGGCGATCTCGCCGCCAATCTCGCGGCCAACCTCGACGAGGTGAAGAAGCTCACCGACACGATGCGCGAGCGCTCGGTGACCACCGACCGACTGCTCGACCAGCACGCCTTCGAGCTCGCCGCCGATCCGACCAAGCCCAGCGCCCCGCCGCCGCGCGACGACGTCGTGCCGGCGCTCGACTTTGCCCCGCTGGAAACCGCGATCGCGAAACTGAAGGCGAGCGCAGGCTCTTACGACGCGGCGCTCGCCGCCGCCCCTGCGCTGCCCCCGGCGACGCGGGCCAGGCTCGACGGCGTGCTGATCGGCGTCGAGCGGGCGCTCACCGACCCGCGCGGCCTCCCTGGTCGGCCCTGGTATGTCCACCTGATCTACGCGCCCGGCCTCCTTACCGGCTACGGGTCCAAGACCCTGCCGGGTGTCCGCGAAGCCATCGAAGCCCGCCGCTGGGCCGAGGCGCAGGCGTACATCGGGCGCACGGCGGCTGCGGTCGACGCGGCGCGCGCACGGATCGATGCGGCGACCGCGATCGTGAAAGGCGGCTGACTTCTCTCTCGCGAGTGTCATCGCGGACAAGCCACGCAGCGGCGCAGCGCGAGCTTGCGAGATGACACCATTGGGTTGGTGGTAACGGCTATTCGCGCGTATCGAAGCGGATGGCCCGGCGTCCGAAACCCGAGAAACCGAGTCGGCCGAGCCGTGGCGGCCGTCGACAGCCGGCGCGCGGCGGCAAGCGCCGAAACGACGGCGCTTTCCCGCCCGTCGGCGTCGCCGACGTGGTCGAGCGCGATGCGGACGGCGACCTCTACGTGCGCCCGACCAAGGCCGACGAGGGCGCGCCGCTCGCCCGCCTCGTCCCCGATCGCCGCGAGAGCGCCGCCGGGGCGCCCGGGCTGGGCGATCGGCTGCTGGTGCGCTTCGAGACGAGCGAGAGCGGCGAGGTCGAGGCCAGGTTGATCAAGCGGCTCGGCCAGAGTGCGCACCGGATCCTCGGGGTCGTGCGCAAGGCGCGCCACGAGGTGCGCATCGAGCCCGTCGACCGCCGTTCCAGGGAGAGCCTGCTGATCCCCGAGGTCGAGGGCCGCGACCTGCGGGACGGCGACCTCGTGCTCGCCCAGGTCGGCGGCAACGCCGAGCGGCGCTATGGGCCGAAACGCGGCAAGGTGCTGGAGGTGGTCGGCCGCGAGGACGACCCGCGCGCCGCTTCGCTGCTGGCGATCCACGCGCACGGCATCCCGACCGGCTTCTCGCGCGAGGCCGAGGCCGAGGCCGCAGCCGCCGAGCCCCCTACCCTCGCCGGCCGCACCGACCTCAGGCAGCTGCCGCTGGTCACCATCGACCCGCCCGACGCGCGCGACCACGACGATGCGGTCTACGCCGAACCGGACGAGGACCCGCGCAACGCCGGCGGCTGGATCGTCTGGGTCGCCATCGCCGACGTCGCCGCCTATGTGCGCCCTGGCTCGGCGCTGGACACGGTCGCGCGCGACAAGGCCAACAGCGTCTACTTCCCCGACCGCGTCGAGCCGATGCTGCCGGAGGTGCTGTCGGCCGGCCTCTGCTCGCTGCGCGAAGGCGAGCCGCGCGCCTGCCTCGCGGTGCGGATGGTGTTCGACAAGGCCGGCAAGAAGCGCTCGCACCGCTTCCACCGCGGCCTGATGCGCTCGGCCGCCAAGCTCTCCTACGAGGAGGCGCAGGCCGCCATCGACGGCCGCCCGGACGAACGCGCCGCGACGCTGATGGGCCGCGTGCTGACGCCGCTGTTCGAGGCCTATGCCGTGCTGAAGGCGGGCCGCGACGCGCGCGCGCCGCTGGAGATCGAGTCGTCCGAGCGGCGCATCCATTTCGGCGCCGACGGCAAGATCGCCGCGATCGTGCCGCGCGCCTCGCTGCCGGCTCACAAGCTGATCGAAGAGTTCATGATCCAGGCCAACGTCGCGGCCGCCGAGACGCTGGAGCAGCGCCGCACGCCGCTGATCTACCGCGTGCACGACACGCCCAGCGACGAGAAGATCACCTCGCTGGTCGACTTCCTCGACACGCTGGGCATCAAGTGGAGCAAGGGTCAGCGGCCGACCACCGAGCGCTTCGACCAGCTGCTGGCGCAGACCCGCGGCGGTCCGCATGCGGACATCGTCAACGAGGTGGTGCTCCGCAGCCAGATGCAGGCGATCTACGACACCGACAACATCGGCCACTTCGGCCTCAACCTCGACCGCTACGCGCACTTCACGTCGCCGATCCGCCGCTACGCCGACCTCGTCGTGCATCGCGGGCTGATCCGCGCGCTCGGCCTCGGCGACGATGGCCTCGCCGAGACCGACATCGCGCGGATGAAGGACACCGCCGAGCGGATCACCATGGCCGAGCGGCGCGCCATGGCCGCCGAACGCGACGCCACCGACCGCTATGTCGCGTCGTTCCTCGCCGAGCGGGTGGGCGCCGAGTTCGAGGGCCGGATCACCGGCGTCACCCGCTTCGGCCTCTTCGTGCGGCTGGCCGAGACCGGCGCCGACGGCCTGGTGCCGATCGCCACGCTGGGAACCGAATACTTCCGCCACGACGAGCGCGCCCACGCCCTGGTCGGCGATCGCTCCGGCGCTCAATGGCGGCTCGGCCGCGAGGTCGAGGTTCGGCTGAGGGAAGCCACGCCGATCACCGGCGGCCTGCTGCTCGAGATGCTGAGCGAGCCGGAAGCCGGCGACGCCGCGGCGCCGCGCCGTCCCGGCCGCCCGCCGCCCCGCCCCACCGGCGGCCGCTACCCGCGCGGAAGGCGACGGTGACCGTGCGTCACGCTTGCAGCCGTCATCGGCGCACGCCAAAGTCAAACCATGGCCGAACAAGCGTTTGACTCACACCCGGATACCCCCAGGTTGCCGCCGCGCGCCAAGGGGCAGCGCCCCGTCCGTCCGCGTGACGCCGCCACGCTGATCGTGCTGCGCCGCGATGGTCCCAGGCCCCGCGTGCTGATGGGCCGTCGCCATGGCGGCCACAGCTTCATGCCCGACAAGTGGGTGTTCCCGGGCGGGCGCATCGACCCGGCCGACTTCCGCCCGCCGGTGGCCGCCGAGCTCAGGCCGGCGGTGGCCGAGAGCCTTGCCCGCGCCGGCGGCGATCCGAGGCGCACCCGCGCGCTGGCGCTGTCCGCCATCCGCGAGACCTTCGAGGAGACCGGCCTGCTGCTGGCCAGGCCCGGCCAGGGCAGCGTCAAGACCGGTCCCTGGAAGGAGTTCCTGGCGCAGGGCGTGCTGCCCGACCTATCGGCGGTGGACTTCATCGCCCGCGCCGTCACCCCGCCGATGGTGCCCAAGCGCTTCGACGCGCGCTTCTTCATGGCCGACGCCGAGAACCTGGTCAGCCTGGAGCGCCAGGCCGACTGCGGCGAGCTCGACGAGATCGCCTGGTTCGAGCTGGAGGCGGCGCTGGCGCTCGACCTGCCGACGGTCACCGAGTTCGTGCTGAAGGAGATCCCGCTGCGTCTGGCCGACACCACCCGCCCGATCCCCGACTGGCGCATGCGTCGCGGCCAGCGCGGCATGACGTCGAAGTAGCCGCCGCCACCGCCGCGCCGTTTCGCCGCTTGACGCTGCGTCGCGGCGCAAGCACACATTGCGCCGCCGCAAACTGGGGGGACGATGAGCGTCCTGCAGCGCAGCTCGAGTTCGCTCGCCGAGCTTTTCGACCACAACCTCATCCACCTGCGCGACATGGCGCTGGTGGAGTTCCTGACCTACTTGCTGGTCGGGGCGGCGCTGTTCGCGCTGGCGCTCTTTCTCTACAGCCGCGGCGCCTTGCGCATGATGATCCGCGCGCCCGGCCCCAGGCCCGCTCAGGTGCACCGCGAGGTCTATAACTCTGCCCTCAGCGTGGTGCTCTACAACGGCGTGCAGCTGGTCACGCGCATCTTCGTGCTGGCGTTCGGCTACATCATCACGCTGAACAAGCCGATGCCGCTCTGGGAGCTGGCGCTCAGCTTCCCGCTCGTGCTCGTCGTGCACGACGCCTACTTCTACTGGACGCACCGGTGGATGCATCACCCGATGCTCTTCCGCACCTTCCACTGGGAGCACCACAAGAGCCAGGCGCCGACCGTCTTCACCGCCTACTCGTTCGCGATCCCCGAGGCGCTCGTGCAGGGCCTGTTCGGCGTCTTCTACGTGGCGCTGTTCCCGGCCACCTTCGCCACGCTGATCTTCTTCCAGTTCGTGGAGATCCTGCACAATCTGGCGATCCACTCGGGGTTCGATCCTTTCCCGCGCGCGCTGGTCACGCATCCGCGCTGGGGGTGGCTGGCCGGCCCAACCTATCACGACCTGCACCACCGCACCTCGCGCGGCAACTACGGCCTCTACACCCGGTTCTGGGACCGGCTCTGCAAGACCGAGCACCCGGATTTCGTGCGCGTCTACGACTACGTGCACTCGCCGCAGAACGACGGGATGGCCTATCGCAAGGTGCTGGGCCGCGCTGCGTTCAGCGCGCAGACCGAAGGCGCGTCTGGCCGCGGCGGCGGCGCCCCGCAGACCGGGGGCGCGTCCGGCTGACGGGCTGCGGCCGCGAGCGGCGCCAAAGCAGCGCCCCGCCGCATTGACTTCGGGGCGGCGATTCGTATTGTCCGCGCCTTTCGAATTTCCGGCCGCCTGCGCCGGCTGAGGACCTGCGCTCATGGCGAAACCCGCATCGATCAAGATCCGCCTGAACTCGTCGGCGGACACCGGCTTCTTCTACGTCACCAAGAAGAACGCCCGCACCATGACCGAGAAGCTCGTGCTGAAGAAGTACGATCCGGTGGCCAAGAAGCACGTCGAATTCCGCGAAGGCAAAATCAAGTAGCCTTCGCCGTGGGAACCCGAGCCGGGAACCCGATCGCCGCCTCGTGAATTTGAACCGGCGCCGCCGAAGCTTGGCGGCGCGGGGATTGTTGAGGCGTGACAGCACAAGACCAAGCAGGCGTCGTCCCGACGGGCGCGCCGGGCCTAGATTACGTCATGGCGGGTGGCTACGCCCGCGCCAGGCTGCATCTGATCGAGGGCGCGCCGGGCGCCGGCAAGACCACCCTCGCGCTACAGTTCCTGATGGATGGGCGCGACTGCGGCGAGCGCTGCCTCTACGTCTCGCTCTCGGAGACGCGCGCCGAGCTGATCGCCAGCGCGGCCAGCCATGGCTGGTCGCTGGACGGCATCGATATCTTCGAGCTGGTGCCGCCGGAGCTGACGCTCGACCCGAAGCGCGACCAGACCGTGCTTTACGCCTCCGACCTCGAGCTCGGCGAAACGGTCGACATGGTGATGAAGGAGGTCGAGCGGCTGAAGCCGCATCGCGTGGTGTTCGACAGCGTCGCCGAGATCCGGCTGCTCTCGCAGAGCGCGCTGCGCCACCGCCGCCAGATCCTGGCCCTGAAGCACTTCCTGGCCAAACTCGACTGCACCGCCCTCTTCCTCGACGACATGACCCAGGAAATCGAGGAGACCAGCCTGCACAGCCTTGCGCACGGCGTCGTGCGGCTGCAGCAGCAGGCGCTGATGTTTGGCGGCGACCGACGGCGACTGCGGGTGTTCAAGCTGCGCGGGCGCGAGTTCAAGGGCGGCTTCCACGACTACGTCATCCGCCGCGGCGGCCTGACCATCTTCCCGCGCCTGATCGCCGCCGAGCACCACGCCGACTACTCCGATGAGGAGCCCGTCTGCAGCAGCATCGCCGAGCTCGATCGTCTGCTGGGCGGCGGGCTCGACCGCGGCACCGGCACGCTCGTCATCGGGCCGGCCGGCTCCGGCAAGTCCTCGTTGACGCTGCAGTTCCTGGCCGCCGCCATGGACCGTGGCGAGAAGGCGCTGGTGGTGTCGTTCGACGAGACGCGCCGCGTGCTGCTGAAGCGCGGCGGCGGCATGGGCGTCGACCTGGCGGAGTACGAGCGCGCCGGCCTGCTCTGCCTGGAGCACGTGGACCCCGCCGAGCTCTCGCCCGGCGAACTGACGGCCATGATCCGCGACCGAGTCGAATCCGGCGCCGGCATCGTCGTGCTGGACTCGCTCTCCGGCTACCAGAACGCCATGCCGGAGGAGACCTACCTCACCCTGCAGATGCACGAGCTGCTGAGCTATCTCGGCCAGCAGGGCGTGGTGACCATCATGATCCTCGCCCAGCACCGGCCTGGTCGGCGCCATGCAGACCACGATCGACCTCACCTACCTCTCCGACACGGTGCTGCTGCTGCGCTTCTTCGAGGCGGGCGGGCGCGTCCGCCGCGCGCTTTCGGTGATGAAGAAGCGCACCGGAGGACACGAAACGACGATCCGGGAGTTCCTTATCGACAGCCAGGGCCTGCGCGTGGGTCCGGTGTTGTCGGAGTTCCAAGGCGTGCTGACCGGCGTTCCCACCTTCTCCGGCGCGGGAGCCTCGCTTCTCCAGGCGAGGCCGGATGCCGACTGAGCTGGCCGCAGGACCGATCCTGGTGCTGGCGCCGGTCGGGCGCGATGCGAAGGTCATCGCCGGCATGGTCAGCGCAGCCGGCCTCGAGGCCGACACCATCGCCAGCTTCGACGATCGCCGCGTGGGCTTCGGCGAGGCCGCCGGCCTGGTGGTCGCCGAGGAGGCGTTCGAGCGGCTGGACCCGCAGCCGCTGCGCGCCTTCCTGGAGACCCAGCCGCCCTGGTCGGACTTCCCGATCATCCTGTTGCGCAACCGCGAGGCGCCGGTCCGGCCGCACACCCAGGCCTCCATCGAGCGGCTCGGCAACGTCACGGTGCTGGAGCGCCCGCTGCACCCGATCAGCCTGGTCAGCGCCGCGCGCTCCGTCGTGCGGACCCGCCGCCGCCAGCGCGACGCCGAGGCGATGCTGCTGGAGCAGCTGCGCACCGCCCAGTCGCTGCGCGAGAGCGAAGAGCGCTTCCGGGGCCTCGCCGACCAGCTGGAGCGGCGCGTGCAGGACCGCACCGCCGAGCTTGCCGCCGCCAACCGCCAGCTGCTGGCCGAGATGGCCGAGCGCGAGCGGGTCGAAGCGACGATGATGCACATGCAACGCCTGGAGGCGGTCGGCCAGCTGACCGCCGGCGTCGCGCACGACTTCAACAACCTGCTGACGGTGGTGCTCGGCAACCTGGCGCGGCTGGAAAAGAGCGCGGCCGCCGACGATCGGCGCCGCCTCGCCATGATGCGCATCGCCGCCGAGCGCGGCGCCAAGCTGACCCGCCAGCTGCTCGCCTTCTCGCGCCGCCAGAAGCTGGAGCCTAAGCCGGTCGACCTCAACGACGCCATCCTCTCGCTGCTGGACCTCTTGCGGAGCACGCTGGGCGGTGCGGTGACGCTGGAGACGCGGCTGCGCTCGGACCCCTGGCCGGCGCTGGTCGATCCGACCCAGATCGAGATGATCATCCTCAACCTCGCGATCAACGCGCGCGACGCGATGGAGGCCGGCGGGCTCATCTCGCTGGAGACCGAGAATGTGACGATCGGCCATCCGCGCACCCGGCCGGAGGAGCCGGAGCCGGGCGAGTACGTGATGCTCTGCGTGCGCGACAACGGCAGCGGCATGGACGAAGCGGTGCTGGCCCGCGCGTTCGAGCCGTTCTTCACCACCAAGGAGGTTGGGCGCGGCTCCGGCCTCGGCCTCAGCCAGGTGCTGGGGCTGTGCAAGCAGTCCGGCGGCGGCGTCAGGATCGACACCGAGGTCGGCGTTGGCACCAGCGTTTGCATCTTCCTGCCCCGCGCCCAGTCGGCGGCCTCGGCGACGCAGCGCCACGCGTTCCTGTCGCAGAGCCTCGAGGCCAAGGACGCCGCGATCCTGCTGGTCGACGACGACGAGGCGGTCCGCGACACCACCGCCCACATGCTGCGCGAGCTTGGCTTCACGGTGATCCAGGTCGGCAGCGGCGGCGGCGCGCTGGAGATCCTGGGCTCCGAGCGCCGCATCGACCTGATGCTGGTCGACTTCGCCATGCCCGGCATGAACGGCGCCGAGGTGGCCCGCGCCGCCGCCGCCAAGCGTCCCGGCCTACCGATCCTGTTCGTCACCGGTTACGCGGACATCTCTGCGATGACCAACGTCGGCCACCAGGTGCTGCGCAAGCCGTTCGAGGAACGCGAGCTCGCCGAGCGCCTCGCCAAGGCGCTGGGCGCCGGCGCCGCCTGCCAAGGCGCGTAGGCGGCAGGGCTGAGCGCGGCCTCAGGCCTTCCGCGCTTCCAGCCAGAACATCGGCTGTCCCACGCCGAGCGTGCCGCGGCCGTGCAGCGCCGCGAGACGTGGACGCCAGTCCTCGCGCGGCGCGCCGGGCAGCACCCAGGGCAGGTTGGCCAGATACCAGGCGAGCGCCCCGACGTCGGCGAAGCTGATCCGCGCCTCGCCCTCCCCGCTCGCGACCACCCGCAGCCCCGCGGCGCGCACCTGCCGCTGCGCTTCAGCAAGGTTCCAGGCCGCACGGGCGGGTCGCGGCGCGAGGCCCAGCAACTTCCTCAGCGGCGCGTCGAAGTCGCCGCCGATCTGCTGCGTCAGGAAGCAGCCGCCCGCGGCGAGCACGCGCGCCACCTCGGCGGCGACAAACGACTCGTGGCGGTTGGTGACGAGCTGGAACGCCGCGTCGGCGAACGGCAGGCTGGGCAGGCGGGCGGCGCCCGCCTGGTCCGCGTTGTCCGGCGCGCCTTGCACCGCCACGACCCCCACGCCAAGCGGGGCCAGCCGCGCCTGGGCGACCGCGACGTTGGGCGTCCAGCCTTCGGTGGCGACGGTGCGGCCTCGCCGAAACGGCCGCCGGCTCAGCCATTCGCCGCCGCCGGTCCCCATGTCGAGCAGGTCGGGAGAGCTCCGGACCCGCGCGTCGGCCAGCGCGTCGAAGTCCCACGGCGGCGCGAACGCGATCCGGCCGTCGTAGCTGATATCCCAGCCGACCAGTGGCCGCCGCTCCGCCTCGTCCAGCAGGTCATCGAGCGTTCGAGCCGCGTTAGCCATCCGCAACCGTAGCGCTTGACGCCCTCCGCGTCAGCGGGCCGCAATGGCGGCAACACATCGCCATACATCGTCAGGGGGAACCCATGGCCTACGAGGGATATCAGCTGCTGCGCGTCGCGCGGGACGGCCGCATCGTCACCGCGACCGTCGACAATCCGCCGATCAACCTGATCACGCTGGAGCTGTTCGGCGAGCTGGCGCGCCTCTCGCAGGAGGTGGCCGACGACAGGGACGCGACCGTCTTCGTGCTGAAGAGCGCCAATCCCGACTTCTTCCTCGCCCACTTCGACGTCGCCGCCATCCTCTCGTTCCCGATCGACCGGCCAGCCGAGCGGGCCGAGCCCGGCGCCAACGCCTACCACGCGATGTGCGAGCGCTTCCGCACGATGGACAAGGCGACTATCGCGCAGATCGAGGGCCGGGTCGGCGGCGGCGGCAGCGAGCTCTCGATGAGCTTCGACATGCGCTTCGGCGTCATCGGCAAGACCGTCGTCAACCAGATGGAGGCGCCGCTCGGCATCCTGCCCGGCGGCAGCGGCACCCAGCGCATGCCGCGCCTGATCGGCCGCCACCGTGCGCTCGAGGTGATCCTCGGCGGCATCGACCTCGACGCGGCGACCGCCGAGCGCTGGGGCTACCTCAACCGCGCACTGCCGGCCGCCGAAGTCGGGCCCTACGTCGACGCGCTCGCCCGGCGGATCGCGTCGTTCCCGCCCGAGGCGGTGCGCCTGGCCAAGCAGTCGGTGAACGCCTCGGCTCTCCCGCTCGAGGAGGGCCTCGTCGAGGAGAGCTACCTCTTCCAGAAGTCGATCCGCACCGACGGCGCGCGCCGCAACATGGCCCGCTTCCTGGAAATCGGCGGCCAGACCCGCGACGGCGAGCTCCGCATCGGCGACCTCAACGCCGAGCTGGGTGGCTAACCGTCCGTCTCGCTCTGCCGCGCCAGCGCGCGCTGGAAGCCGTCGCGCTCCTTCAGGCGGTCGAGGTAGCGGCGGCAGTTGGGCTTGTAGCGCTCGTGAAGATCCAGCGTCTCGCCGAGGTAGAGTGCGAAGTGGACCGCGATGTCGGCGATGGTGAAGCGGTCCGCGCAGAGGTAGTCGCGGCCCTCCAGCGCCGCCTCCACGCAACGCAGGCGCGACAGGTACCAGATCGAGTAGTCCTCGACCGCCTGCGGCAGCCGGCGCTCGCGTGGCTCCAGGCGCGAGTAGCGCAGCACGATGGTCTGCGGGAAGGTCAGCGTGGCGTCGCTGCGATACAGCCAGTTCAGGTAGTCGCCGTAGGCCGGATCGGCCGGGTCGACCCGCAGGTCGTTGGGCGCATGGCGCTCGGCCAGGTAGTGGCAGATGCCGCTCGACTCCGTCATCGTCAGCCCGCCGTCGACGAAGGTCGGCACGGTGCCCAGCGGGTTGATGGCGAGGTAGCCCGGATACTCCGTGCGCGGCGGGAAGCGCATGTTCACCAGCTCGTAGTCGAGCCCGAGCTCCTCCAGCGCCCACAGCGGCCGGAACGAGCGCGCATCGCTGCAGTGATAGAGCCTCATAGGTTCGCCGCCCCCTCGTTCTGCTTCGACGCCAGGAAATGCCAACCTTACGCCGCGTCGCGAAAGCCTCGGCGCTTTCCAGCGCCGAAATCCCTCTCTAGACGTGAAACAACTGTTCGGACGCCGCAACCAGGCGCCCGGCTCGGAGAGGACCCGTCATGGCGCGCATGAAGTTCGGCTGCTTTCTCGCCCCCCACCATCCGATCGGCGAGAACCCGATCCTGCAGTTCCGCAGCGACCTCGCGCTCGCCCAACGCCTCGACGAGCTCGGCTTCGACGAGTTCTGGTGCGGCGAGCACCATTCGTCCGGCTGGGAGATGATCGACTGCCCGGAGATGTTCCTGGCCGCCGCCGGCGAGCGCACTCACCGCATCAAGCTCGGCACGGGCGTGATCTCGCTGCCCTACCACCATCCCTACAACGTCGCCCAGCGGATGGTGCAACTCGACCTGATGACCAATGGCCGGGCGATCTTCGGCTCCGGCCCGGGCGCCCTGCCCTCCGACGCCTTCGCGCTCGGCATCGACCCGATGGTGCAGCGCGACCGCCAGGACGAGGCGATCGGCGTGATCAAGCGCCTGATGAAGGGCGAACGGGTCACCCACGAAAGCGAGTGGTTCACGCTGCGCGACGCGCGCCTGCAGCTCTTTCCGGTGCAGGACGACATGGAGTTCGTGGTCGCCTCGCAGATCAGCCCGTCAGGCATGACGCTGGCCGGCAAGTATGGCGCGGGCGTCTTGTCGATCGGCTCGATGTCGGAAGCCGGGCTCAACGCGCTGCCGACCCAGTGGGGCTTCGCCGAGGACGCCGCCGCCAAGCACGGCCAGACCGTCGACCGCAAGAACTGGCGCGTGGTGCTGACCTGGCACCTCGCCGAGAGCCGCGCGGAGGCCGAGCGCCAGGCCGGCAAGGGCCTGATGCGCTGGCACAACGAGTACAATGTGGCCACCCTGCAGCGCCCGGGCGCGGAGGCCTATTCGTCGCCGGAGGACGCGATCCAAAAGACGGCGCGCGCGGACGGCGCGATCAGCGTGATCGGCACGCCCGACGAACTGGTCGCCAACATCAAGAAGCTGATCGATCTCTCCGGCGGCTTCGGCACGGTGATCGGCTTCGCGCACGACTGGGCCAATCGCGAGGACACCCTGCGCAGCTGGGACCTGGTGGCCCGCTACGTGGTCCCGGAAATCAACAACTACGTCGACGGCCTGCGCACCTCGCGCCAGTACCTGATCGATCATCGGGAGTCGTTCGAGCGCGCCGGCCAGGCGATCATGACCAAGATCATGGAGAACGAAAAAGCCGCCGAGGCGCTGAAGGAAACCCGCCGCGCCATGATGGCCACCACGGGCGGCCACACGCCTGACCTGGAGAAGGCAAAGTCGAAAGCCGACTGACTGGCCTCCTGAAGCGGCCACGCGTCAGGGGAAATCGCGGCGGACCTCCAGGGTGACGGACGTCGGCCGCTGCGGCGTGGTCTGCGGGAAGTCGCGGAAGCTGAACGGGTTGCCGTAGGCGAAGGTGTCGCCGAGGCCGGTGAGCGGCGCGCGCAGGAAGAGGCTGAGCGTCCAGTCCCGGTCGATCAGCTGCGCCGAGGCCCGTCCCGTCGCATAGTCACCCATCCGCGCCGACGTGGTGGCGTCGAGCGTCAGCCGCGAAGCGCCGACGTAGGCGAGCGAGGCCTCGAGTCGCAGCACCAGCGACCCGCCGAGGGATCGCTCGTACTGCGCGGAGGTCGCGCCGGAGAAGGTCGCGGCGCCGGGGAGGCCGTTGTCCGGAGCGGAGGCGAATGCGGGGCTCGGGTGCGTCAGATCGGGCTCGCTGACGATCGCATTCGCCTGCAGTCGCCAGTGCTCTGCGGGTCGGACGTCGGCCTCGAGCTCGGCGCCGAAGTCGCGTCCGTCGCCCAGGTTGGCGGTGTAGGGAAGACCATCGGGCAGCAGCTGATTGCTCTGCACGCGGTTCCAGACCATGTAGAACGCGGCGGCGCGGATCTGCGCCAGGCCGCCGGCCGTGTCGGCCTTGGCGCCGGTCTCGAAATTCCACAGTTCGTCACCGCTGTAGCGCCGCTGTGGCTCGGGTCCAGTCGGGTCGGCCGAGAAGACCTGGCCGACCAGGCCGGCGGTGTTGAAGCCGCCCGACCGGTAGCCCTCGGAGGCCTGGGCGTAGAGGGTAAGATCGCGGCTCGGCGTGAAGCGCAGCACCGCCTGCGGCGCGATGCCCGACGACCCGGTCGCGCCGGCGAACGAGCCCGAGAGCATCGCGAGCGGCTGGGCCGTCGCGGCGTGGGTGTCGGTCCAGACCCGGAAGGCGCGCCCGCCGAGCGACAGCGACCAGTTTCGATCGAACGCGTAGGTGACCTGGCCGAACAGCGCCAGTTCGTCGATCGTGTCGGCGCGCTGCTGACGGTAGGCGGTCGCCATGGCCCCGCTCGGACCGAGCGGGGCCGTCAGGGTCTGCGACAGGTCATCGTCGCTGATGCTCTGGAACAGGCCGGCCAGCCACTCCACGCGCCCGTTCGCCGTGGAGGTGAGGGTGAATTCGTTGACCAGCAGCCGAGCGCCGTTCGCCTCGTCGAACGGGCTCCGCGCCGGGGCGCTGCCTGGAACGAACTGCGGCAGGGCGAGCGAGGCGTCGTAGCGGCTGTCGAACTGGTGCCGAACGAAAGAGCTGGTCATCGCGAGGTCGGCCCAAGGCAGGTGACCGTTCACGTTGAGCGTCACGGCGAGGAAGTCGTTGTCGTGCGGCTCCTGCAGGAAGAGGTCGCGCGACAGCGGGCCGATGCTCGGCTGGGCGTAATGGGTGTCGGCCGAGTTGAGCGTCTGATAGGCCACGCTCGCCGTTGCGGACCAGTTGGCGGAGATGCGCCAGGTCGCCGCCCCGCGCAGGCCGATCCGCCCGACCTCGTTGACGTTCGTCAGGCCGAGGTTGGCGTCGTCGATGTAGCCGCCGATCCGGTCTTCGTAGCCGACGAGACGGACGGCCAGCTTGCCCGGGACCACCGGCGCGTTCAGCATGCCGTCGACCGACCAGCCCGGCGCCGAACCCTGCGTGGCCGTCCCGCTCGCGTCCGCCTCGGCCGACCAATGGTCGAGGTCCGGCCTGTTCGTCGTGAGCAGCACTATCCCGGCGATGGAGCCGGCGCCGTAGAGGGCGCCTTGCGGGCCGCGCAGCACCTCCACCCGATCGATGTCGACCAGCTTCAGGTCAGGATCGGGCGCGTTGTAGGTGATCCGCGCGCCGTCCAGATAGAGTCCGACCGTGGACTGCGTCTCGCCGGTCAAGGGGCCGTCTGACAGGCCGCGCAGGAACAGCTTGTCCCTCCCCGGACCCAGATCCGTCATGCCGAGGCCAGCGACCAGGGGGACCAGATCCGCCACATCGTGGGCGCCGATCGCTGTCAGGTCGGCGCCCGTGACCACGGTGGCGGAAAAGGCGGCGCGGCTCAGGGCGACAGGGCGGCGCCCCGCGGTCACGACGATCTCCGGCAGGGGGACCTCGGCCGGAGCTGCGGCCGCGACGGCGCGCTCGCGAGCCGGCGGCGGGCCGGGACGTGGCGCGGCGCTGACGACGACGGCGTCGGGTCCCACGAACCGATACGCACAGCGTGTCCCGGCCAGCAGGCGACCGAGGGCCTCG
>Ga0134126_10003438_pt1 | contig 19848 bp, 20 predicted proteins | sample KB31752_FD_96881 | JGI IMG/M metagenome (GOLD analysis project Ga0134126, IMG submission 96881) | Terrestrial soil microbial communities with excess Nitrogen fertilizer from Kellogg Biological Station, Michigan, USA - KB3-175-2 | ecosystem: Environmental > Terrestrial > Soil > Unclassified ...
CGGCGGCTACTTAAATTCGAGGACTTCTTTTTCCTTGGCGGCGGAGAGGTCTTCGATTTTTTTGGATTCGGCCTGGGTGAGCTTTTCGAGATCTTCGAGGGAGCGCTTCCTATCGTCTTCGCTGATTTTCTTTTCTTTTTCGAGCTTTTCGATGGCTTCCTTGAGATCGCGGCGGATATTGCGGACGGCGGTGCGATGATTTTCGAGCACCTTGTGAATGTGCTTGACGAGGTCCTTGCGGCGCTCCTCGGTGAGCGGCGGAATGGGGATGCGGACGACTTTGCCGTCGTTGGTGGGATTCAGGCCGAGGCCGGAGGTGCGAACGGCCTTGTCAATCAGGGCGACGGCTCCGGGGTCCCAGGGGGAGATCACGATGGTGGCGGGATCGGGGACGCTCATCGTGCCGAGCTGATTGATGGGCATGGGCGTGCCGTGATAATCCACGCGAATATTTTCGAGCAGGGAGACATTGGCGCGGCCGGTGCGAACGCCGGCGAGATCCTTGCGAAAATCCTCGACGGCCTTTTCCATGCGCGCGCGGGCTTGCGCGATGGCGTCCTTGCTGGTGGCAATGGTGGTCATACGAGAATTGGCCTCCGCCCGATGGGTTCTACGCCGCCGCGACGACCGAGCCGACGCGTTCGCCAAGCACGACGCGCTTCAGATTGCCGGCGACATTCATATTGAAGACGACGATGGGCATTTTATTGTCCATGCAGAGGGAGATGGCGGTCGAATCCATGACCGAAAGACCCTTCTGCAGGACGTCGAGATAGGTGATGCGCTCGAACATGTGCACGCCGGCGACTTTTTCGGGATCGGCGTCGTAGATGCCGTCCACGCGCGTGGCTTTCAGGATTACCTGGGCCTTGATCTCCATGGCGCGCAGGGCGGCGGCGGTGTCCGTGGAAAAATAGGGATTGCCGGTGCCCGCGGCGAAGATGACAACGCGATCCTTTTCAAGGTGGCGCGCGGCGCGGCGGCGGATAAACGGCTCGGCGACCTGGTGCATCTCAATGGCGCTCATCAGGCGCGTGTGGCAGCCGGCTTTTTCGAGCGCGTCCTGGAGGGCGAGGCCGTTGATAACGGTGGCGAGCATGCCCATGTAATCGCCGGTGGCGCGATCAATCGCGAGATCCTTCTGGCGGGTGCCGCGGAAAATATTGCCGCCGCCAACCATGAGGGCGACCTGCACGCCCAATTCCTGCACGTCCTTCACTTCGCGGGCGATGGTTTGCACCGTTTCGGCGTGAATGCCGAAATCATCCGGGCCGGAAAGCGATTCGCCGGAGAGCTTGACGACGATGCGCTGATAAACAGGCGCGGGCTTGGCTTCGCCGGCGCGGCTGGCGGTGCTCGCAGTGGTCATCGAAGCGGCGGGCCTCCCTTGCCCGCAGGCATTCTAGCAGAGAATTCGGGGAAGCTCACGCGCGGCGAGGAGGACGAGATTAGCGTGAAATTTAACTTCGCCACAGAGGATCGGCGCAGATCACGCGGGCACGGGTTCGGCGGCTCCGGCGGCGCCTGCCGCGCCGGCGATGACGTCTGCTTCGCCGACCTTAAAGCGCGAAAAGCGTGCAATGGAAATATTTTCGCCGAGCTTGGCGATGGCCTGCTCGACGAGTTCGCGGATGGTGGTGCCTTCATCCTTGATGAAGTGCTGCTCGTAGAGGCAATTTTCCTCGTAGAACTTCTCCATCTGGCCCTTAACGATTTTTTCGATGACGGCTTCGGGCTTTCCGCTGGCCTTGGCGCGTTCGCGGAAGATTTCGCGCTCGCGATCGAGGATTTCCGGGGTGACTTCCTCGCGGCGCAAAAAGCGGGGATCAAGGGCGGCGACGTGCATGGCGACGTCGTGGCAGAGGCGCTGAAAATCACCGGTGCGGGCGACGAAATCGCTTTCGCAATTGATTTCGACGAGGACGCCGATTTTCCCGCCGGCGTGGATATAGCTGCCGACCAGCCCCTCGGAGGTGGCGCGCTGGGCTTTCTTGGCCGCGGCGGCCTGGCCTTTTTTGCGCAGAATCTCGATGGCTTTCTCGATGTTGCCCTGCGCTTCCATCAAGGCGTCGCGGCAGGCGGTGAAACCGGCGCCGGTGCGCTCGCGGAGTTCCTTCACTTGCTGTGCGGAGATGTTCGGCTTTTTTTCGTTGCTCATAGCGATGTTCGAGTCCTCTGCTGCGGCCGGGGCGTCCTGCCCCGGCGCCGTCCTTCCATGCGTTTCGACTGCGTTTCTGGATGCGGAGCCCGTGCGGAGTTCGCGGCGGGCGTAGCGGGAAACTACTCTTCGTTGTTCACGGGCGCCGGGGTTTCGCCGCCGGCGGCTTCGGGCGGCGCGCCTTCGACGAAATCGCCTTCCTGCTTTTCGTAGACTTCGTAGGCGCTGGTGTCCACGTACTCGGCATTTTCTTCGCCTTCGGCGCCGAGCGCGGCCTTTTCGTCGACCAATTGCGCTTGCTCGAAGGACTGGCGGCCGGCGAGGACGGCGTCTGAAATTTTCGAGGTGAACAGGCGGATGGCGCGCAGCGCGTCGTCATTGCCGGGGATGATCCAATCCACGAGATTGGGATCGCAATTGGTGTCCACGATGGCGACGACGGCGATGCCCATGCGGCGGGCTTCGCGCACGGCAATCACTTCGGAATTGGGATCAATCACGAACATCAAGTCAGGCAGCGCGGCCATATTTTCGACGCCGGCGAAATTCTGCTGGAGGTGCTTGAGTTCGCGTTCGAGGCGCGCGGCTTCTTTTTTGGGCAGGGCGGCCATGCGGCCGTCTTCGACCATGGCCTTCAGGAGCTTGAGGCGCTTGATGGATTTCTGGAGCGTGGCCCAATTGGTGAGCGTGCCGCCAAGCCAGCGGTGGTTGACGTAGAACATGCCGCAACGCTGGGCTTCCTCCGCGATGGCTTCCTGCGCCTGGCGCTTGGTGCCGAGGAAGAGAATCACGCGGCCCTGGCCGGCCTGATCGGAAACAAAGCGCGCCGATTCGCGGAACATTTTCAGCGTCTTCTGCAGGTCAATAATGTGGATACCGTTGCGTTCGCCGAAAATGTACTCCTTCATTTTCGGGTTCCAGCGCCGCGTCTGATGGCCGAAATGCACGCCGGCCTCGAGCAGCTCCTTCATCGTAATTTCAACTGCCAAAGTACCTCCTCTGTGGAAGGGACGCTTCGGACCCGCCGTCCGGGATGCCCCGATGCGGCGGGCAGCGTCCTTTTCTGCCGGTTCCTTGCCGGCCGTGAATTCGCCCGAGATGAAATGGGCGGTGATGCGTAGCCGTTTGTTGCTGATATGCGGCGGGCTACTTTGGCAGCCCGCCGCGAAAACGGATTAACGTTTGCTGTACTGGAAGCGGCGACGCGCGCCCTTCTGCCCGTACTTCTTGCGTTCCTTCATGCGCGGATCGCGCGTTAAAAAGCCGTTGGTGCGCAGGGATGGGCGGAGCTCCGGGTTCAGCTTGGCGAGCGCACGGGAAAGGCCCATGCGTATCGCGCCGGCCTGGCCGCCTACACCGCCGCCCTTGACCATGACGCGAACCTCGAGCTGATCGAGCATTTGCGTGAACTTGAGCGGCTCGACGGCGGCCGTGTGCCAGGCGACATTGGTGAAATATTCGTCCACCGGGCGATCATTCACGGTGAACCGCGCCGGGCCCGGCTTGATATAGACGCGAGCTACCGCTTCGCGGCGCCGGCCGGTGCCGTAAAAGTGCTTGCTCGCTGCGTTTGCAAATTCGTTCGAAGCCGAACTCAACGTTCCTCCTGTGTGTTACAGCGCGATGGGCCGGGGCTGCTGGCCGGAATGGCGCGCGAGCGCCTCGCTGCCGGCATAGACGCGCAGCTTCTTGGCACGGCGCGCGCGCAGCTTATTTTTGGGCAGCATGCCGAGCACCGCCTCGCGAATTACTTCCTCTGGCCGCCGCTGCAAAAGCGACTTTACCGATTCTTCCTTCAGCCCGCCGGGATAGCCGCTGTGATGGCGGTAAACCTTCTGATCTATCTTGTTTCCGGTGAGGCGAATCCGTTCGGCGTTGATGACGACGACGTGATCGCCGCAATCGAGATACGGCGTGAAGCTGGGCTTATCCTTGCCGATCAGAATGCGCGCCACTCGCGTGGCCAGACGCCCGAGCACCTGCCCGTTGGCGTCCACCACGAACCAGTCCTTGCCCGTGGTCAAATTTTCGGCTTCTCGGCCCTTGGGTACATACGTCCGCATCGTTCAGGTCACACCTTTCTATCAAAGGCAAACGCTAAGTGTAAGCCAGGGGTTTGTATCGTGTCAACGCGCGTTGAAAGAAAAACCGGGGAGCGGAGAAAACGCGAGCGGGCACGGGGAAACAGCGGCTTGCGGGGCGGGCGCGAGGGCGGGTATTATCGGCGCAGCGTGAGTTGGGGCGGATTCGGGGCTTGGGGCGCGAGGGCGCAAGCCACTTCAGGGGTGAAATCACAATGAGGCTTTTTGCGTGCAAGATTGCCGTGCTCGCGGTGTGCGTGCTGGCGGCGCAGACCGCGTTTGGACAGGATTGGGCGCAGGCGCAACTGCAGAAATCGCCGCGCCACCGCGAATGGGTGACGGTGAAGCACGGAGACCGCGCCGTGGAAACGTTCATCGCGTACCCGGAATCGAGCGAAAAGCGGCCGGTGGTGCTGATCATCCACGAGATTTTCGGGATGACGGACTGGGTGCGGGAACTGGCGGACGAATTCGCCGCGGCGGGATACGTGGCCGTCGCGCCGGACCTGCTTTCCGGGATGGGGCCGAATGGGGGGCGCAGCACGTCCTTCGCGCAGGGGACGGCTACAGAAGCCGTGAGCCATTTGCCGGCCGATCAGATCACGGCGGACCTGAACGCCGTGGCGGATTACGCGGTGAAGCTGCCGGCGGCGAATGGAAAGCTCTTCGAGGCCGGATTCTGCTGGGGCGGGGGGCAGAGCTTCCGGTTCGCGACGAATCGAGCGGACCTGGCGGCCGCGTTCGTCTTCTATGGGCCGCCGCCTTCAAAGGATGCGATGGCTCGAATCAAGGCGCCGGTCTATGGCTTCTATGCGGGCAACGATGCGCGCATCAGCGCGGCCGTGCCGCAAACCACCGAGGACATGAAGGCGCTCGGAAAGGCGTACCAGCCTGTGATCTACGCCGGCGCGGGGCACGGATTCATGCGCGCCGGAGAGGCCCCGAATGCGAGCGAGGGCAATAAGGCGGCGCGAGATAAATCATGGGCGAGATTGAAAGAGCTGCTGGCGAGGAATTAGGGCAGGAAGCAGGGGAGGCAGAGGAAAAACCGCGGCCCGCTATGGAACCGGGCGGCGGCCCGAGATTCGTGGTGCTCACCAAATCTAATTTCGCGCGCACGGAATCGCGCACGGAAATCCCGTAGATTAAGTACCGGGCAGGAAAGGTTCAGAATTGGTTCCGTGAAGGAGCCGGAGGAGCAAAAGAGTGGCGCACGTGGCCCATTCTTTCGATCACAAGGCCGCGATCGAGTTTCTGACCAAGGGTGATCCGCACCTGGCTCGCGTGGTAGCGCAGGCCGCCGAATTCCAGCTGAACCTGGAAGAAGAGCAGACCCCGTACGAATCCCTGCTGCAGGCTATCTCCTATCAAAGCATTTCCGGGAAAGCGGCTCGCGCCATTTTCGCGCGCGTGAAGGCGCTTGGCGCAAACGGGCGCTGCCCTGCGCCCGCGGAAATTCTGCGGGTGCGTCCGCAGGCGCTGCGCAAGATCGGACTCTCAGGGGCGAAGGTCAAGGCGGTGCGCGACCTGGCACAGAAGACGATTGAAGGAATCGTGCCGACGCTCGAAGAGGCGCACCGGATGAGCGACGAGGAGTTGGTGAAGCGCCTGATTTCAGTGCGGGGCATCGGCGCATGGACCGTGGAGATGTTTCTTATTTTCCGGCTGGGGCGTCCTGACGTGCTGCCGATCCACGATTACGGCGTGCAGAAGGGCTTCGCGCTCACCTATCGCAAGCGGCGGATTCCCAAGCCGAAGGAACTGCTGAAATTCGGCGAGCGGTGGCGCCCCTATCGCACCGTCGCGAGCTGGTATATGTGGCGAGCGGTTGAGGTGGCGGGAAAGGATGGGCGAAAGGAAAGGAAGCCAAGGAGGCAGAGAAAGTAAAGGAGGCAAAGGACCGCCAACCCGGGGATCGGCACGATGAATTTCCAGCAGTCTATTTTTTGCTCTCCAAGAAGACGTGTGAGGCGGCAGTTAACGCCGGGATTCTTCAGTTGCTACTCAGGCGAGGGGGAGATTTGCTTCGGCGTTGAGGGTGACGGGGGCGCGTTCGCCGGAGAGGAAGCGGGGATAGGCAGCGGCGGCAATCATGGCGGCGTTGTCCGTGGAAAGGGCGCGGCTGGGGAAATGAACGGAGAGGCCTGCGCGCCCGGCTTCGGCTTCGAACGCGCGACGGAGCTCGCTATTCGCAGCGACGCCGCCGGAAACGAGAATCGAGCGAAGGGCCTGCTGCGCGGCGGCGGAAAGTGTGCGCGCGACGAGATCGTCCACCACGGCGCGCTGAAAGCTGGCAATCAAATCGAGAGTGTGCTGAGACGAAAGAGCGCGGAGCGCATCCGCGGAGCGTTCGCCGCGGTCGAGCGCCGCCTGGCGAGCTTCGATTTCAGGCTGAAGCCCCGGATTGCGGCGGAGGTAATACAGCACGGCCGTTTTGATGCCGCTGAAGCTGAAATCGTGCGGATTGCCCTTGATCTTCACGCCGCCGAAGCGGACGGCGCGCGGATCGCCGTGAGCGGCAAGGCGGTCAATCACCGGGCCGCCGGGATAGCCGAGGGCGAGCATCTTCGCGACTTTATCGCAGGCTTCGCCGGCAGCGTCGTCGCGCGTGCCGCCGATGCGCGCGTAGGAAAACCGCGACGCTTCATCGGGGGATTCGGATTCGACGCGATAGAGAATCGTGTGCCCGCCGGAAACGATTAAGCAGACAGCGGGAAGCCCCGGCGCGCGGCCGGCGGCGCGGGCTTCGAGCAGCACGGCGTGGACGTGGCCTTCCAGATGATTCACGGCGATGAGCGGCTTCCCTATCGCCGCGGCGAGAACCTTGCCGTAGGTCAAGCCGACCAGCAGCGAACCGATCAGCCCCGGTCCTTGCGTGACGGCGATGGCGTCCGCCGAGCGAATCGGAACGCCGGCCTGCTCGGCGGCTTCGCGGACCACGGGCACGATCTGGCGCAGATGCTCGCGCGAGGCCAGCTCCGGGACGACGCCGCCATATTTGCGGTGGATGGCGATCTGCGAGGCGACGACGCTCGAAAGAATGCGCGCGCCATTGGCGACGAAGGCCGCGGCTGTCTCGTCGCAGGAGGATTCGATGCCGAGGATGAGATGTTCGCGGGCGTTCACAGGAGCGGCGCGGGATGTAGAAAAGCGCGCTGAAAATGTTATGGTAGCACAGGGCGGCGCAAAGTTTTTCTGCGCGCGGCGAAGCGCAAACGTCAAGCGCCGAGGCCACGCGGGGCACAGCATGCTGCGCCCCTGCGCGGCGCGCTGGCGTCCGCGCACCGAAGCCAAGCGTTAAGCGAGGCGAGCCATCGAATCATGAGCGCAAACGTGAAAAAGGTGAGGACTGCCGTGCTGCCCGTTGCGGGGCTGGGCACGCGATTTCTGCCGGCGACGAAGGCTGTGCCCAAGGAAATGCTGCCGGTAGTGGATAAGCCGCTGATTCAATATGCGGTGGACGAGTGCATCGCGTCTGGAATCGAGCATGTGATTTTTGTTACCGCGCGGCACAAGACGGCGATTGAGGATCACTTCGATTCGGCGCCGGAACTGGAACAATTTCTGGAAGCGCGTGGGAAGGCGGACCAGGCGCGCGCGGTGCGCGAAATCGGCGGCGGGCTGAAAGTGAGCTACACGCGCCAAACCGAGGCGCTGGGCCTGGGACATGCGGTGCTGACGGCGGCGGAGTTGGTGGGCGATGAGCCATTTGCCGTGCTGCTCGGCGACGTGATCATGGATGGCGCCGTGCCCGCAACGCGCGCCCTGGCGGAGATTTACGAGCGAACGGGAATGGGCGCGATCGTGGTGGAGGAGGTGCCGCGCGAGCGCGTACACCTTTACGGAATCGTGGACGCGAGCCGCGAGAAGGACTCCGGCGACGGGCGTCTGCTGCGGGTGAAGGATCTGGTGGAAAAGCCGCGCGCGGAGGAAGCACCATCGAATTGGGGCGTTTCCGGCAGATATGTGCTGCCGCCGGAGATTTTCGGCTATCTGAGACAGACCAAGCCCGGCGCAGGGGGCGAAATCCAACTCACGGACGGCCTGAAGATGCTCGCAAAGACGAGCGGGCTGTGGGCGCACGTCTACGACGGGAAGACGCACGATGCGGGAGACAAGCTCGGCTTCCTAAGAGCGACTGTGGAATTCGGGCTGCGAAATCCCAAATTCGGCGCGGATTTTCGGAGGTATCTGCAGGGGCTGAAGCTTTCCTAGCGGGCGCGCAGAAAATCCTGCGGCGGGGCTACTTCTTTTTCTTCGCGGCGGATTTATCGGCGGCCGGCTTTGTCTCCGCGGGCCTCGCACCGGACTTGGCGTCGGATTTCGAATCCGCCGCCTTCGAGCCATTCGAATCCGAGCTGGATTCGCCCTTCGAGGAGCCGGATTCCCCGCCCTTTTTGCCGGCGTAGTCCGTGACGTACCAGCCGGAACCCTTGAATTGGATGGCGGACGGAGAGAGCTGGCGTTCGGCGCGGGCGCCGCATTTCGGGCATTTCTTCGTCTCCGAAGCCGAAAAGCTTTCGATTTTCTCGAAGCGATGGCCGCACTTCACGCACTTGTATTCGTATAACGGCACAGCTGGACCCCCAAAAAGGCGGAGCGAACCCTAGATCATAGCACGGCTTGCAGGGGCATTTCAGCGCGCGGGGGCGGTTGCAAGGGGCGGGCCAGCGGGCATACCCTCGCTGCGAGGAAGGATTGCATGACGGGAAAAACAAAGAACGAAGCGGGCAGCGGGGCGGGGCGCGGCGAAGAGGGCGGATGCTTGTATCTGGTGGCGACGCCGATCGGAAACCTGGAGGACATCACGCTGCGCGCGCTGCGTGTGCTGAACGAAGCAGACGCAATCGCCTGCGAAGATACGCGGCAGACATCGAAGCTGCTGGCGCGCCATGAAATTCGCAAGCGGCTGATCAGCTATCACGAGCACAACGAAATCACGCGCGCGCCGGAAATCGTGATCGAGCTCGAACAGGGCGCGAAGATCGCTTTGGTGACTGACGCGGGCACGCCGGCGATTTCCGATCCGGGCGAGCGGCTGGTAGCGCTCTGCCTGCGGCATGGGATTCGCGTGGCGCCGGTGCCGGGGGCGACGGCGCTGGGGGCGGCGGTTTCGGCGGCGGGCATTCCGGTGGACGAGTTCACGTTCATCGGTTTCCTGCCTTCGCGTCCCACGGAGCGGCGGAAGAAGTTGCGCGCGCTGGCCGCCGAGCCGCGCGTGATCGCCGCGTATGAGGCTCCGCACCGCTTGCTCGAGACGCTCGAGGACGCGCTCGAAATTCTGGGCAATCGCCCCGCCGTGGTCGCGCGCGAGATGACGAAAATCCACGAGCAATTTCTGCGCGGGCACCTGGAGGAGCTGGCCGCGACGGCGCGGAAAACGGCCCCGCGCGGCGAAATCACGCTGCTGATCGGGCCGGCGGACGGTCAGCCCCTGCACACGCAGCAGGCGGAAGCGGCGCGCGTGCCGCTGGCGCATCACGTGGAGGAAATCATGAGGCAGCGCGGCGTGGATCAAAAAGCGGCACTGAAGCAGGCGGCGCGCGAGCGCGGGCTGACGCGGCGGGAAGCATATAAACAATTGCTGATTACGCGAGGGGAGTAGAGGCGGAGGCAGAGGAAACAGAGGACGCGGAGGAAGTAGAGGAAAAGAAACGGCGCGCCATTTGCAGCCGGCATTTCTCGATGGAGGATGCAGGCGCGACTGCTGCGAGGCTAGTTCGCGCGAGCGGCGGCGGGATTAGCGAAGAAGGCGTCTACGCGGTCGAGGATTTCGGCGGCGGTCTGCGAATGGTGGACGGACTGGCGCAACTCGGCGCCATTGCGCACGCCATGCGTGAAAAGCGACGCGAACTGCTTCATTTTGCCGATTGCGTCCGGCATTTCAGATTCGACGAGGCTGCGGAAATAGCCGGAAAGCAGCGCGTAGCGGCCGGCTTCGGTGGGCTCGTCATAGCGGCCGGTGGCAAGGTAATCGGCGATCTGCCGGAAAATCCAGGGATTCGAGGATGCGGTGCGGCCGATCATGACGGCGTCGCAGCCGGTTTCGCGGATCATGCGCACCGCGTCCTGCGGCGTGCGAATATCGCCATTGCCGATCACGGGGAGGCGCACGGCTTGCTTCACCGCGGCGATCACGCTCCAGTCAGCGGAGCCGCTATAGCCCTGCATGCGCGTGCGCGGATGGACGGCAATCGCTTCCACGCCGATCTGCTCGGCCATGCGCGCCACTTCGGCGGCGACGATATTGTTTTCGTCCCAGCCGGAGCGGATTTTGATGGTCATCGGAATGCGAACCGCGGCGCGCACGGCGCGAAGCAGCGTTTCCAGGCGCGGCAGATCGCGCAGCAGGCCCGAGCCGCCGCATTTGACGACTTTCTTCACCGGGCAGCCAAGATTCACGTCGAGATGATCGAAGCCGAGATCTTCGGTGAGCGCGGCGGCGGAAGCCATCACGGCGGGATCGGCGCCGAAGATTTGCGCGGCGATGGGATGCTCGTCCTCGGCGAAATAGAGATATTTCAGCGTGCGCGCGGAATGGCGCGTGAGGCCTTCGGCGCTGGTGAACTCCGTCATGATCAAACCGCAGCCGCCAAGCGCGCGAATCACGCGGCGAAATACGGTGTCCGTCACGCCAGCCATAGTCGCGAGGATCGTGGCGGGGCGAATCACGCTATCGCGGACGAGAAGCTGCGGGGGAAAGGTGGGGGCGTTCATGCTCCGGCTCCGCGCGGGGCGGAAATCGGCGCGGGAGTGGCTGCGGGGACATGCTCCGCGAGGGCGGTATCGGCAGGCGCGAGCGGCGGCGCGGCAACGGCATCGGCGCGGGGCGCGGGCGCGCCGAGATGCGAAAGCAGCGCCTCCTTCGAGCCTTCGAAAAATCCCTCGATCAACTGCGCGACGGCATGGCCGCGGGCTTCGTGTGCCGTAAGGTTAGGGCGATAGACGTATGCGCGGCCGGCCTTGCGCCGCTCGACGACGCCCTTGCGCGCAAGCCGGTCCATGATCGTCATGATCGTGGTGTAGGCGCGCGGGCGGCGGCTGGCCAGGCGGTCGCGAATTTCGCGAACCGTGCCTTCGCCAATAGGCCACAGGGTGTTCATGCAATCGAGTTCGAGCGGGGCGAGCCCGAGCAGCGAACGGCGGTGATGATTGCCGGCGGGCGGCGCAACGTCCGCGGGAGGCTTCGCGTCGGGCATCGTGCTGCTCATAGCGGTAGCTTCGCCGAAGGCGGCGCTTTCGCGGCGGGCGCCGGCGCGACGCGACCCGCGGCGGCTGCCGCTGGCTTCGGCTGCGAAGCCTTCGCGCTTGCCGGCGCGGCCGGCGCAAGGTATTGGCCGGTGCGCAGCAGCGCACGGCGCAGCGCGGGATTGCGTTCGGTCCAGAGCGAAGCTGCCCCGGCGGATTCGGCGCCGCAATCAAGCGTGGCGCGCATGGCGGCCATCTTCGAATCCATGTCGTCAAGAAAATGGAGGGCGACGGCCTCGCGCGTCTGCGGAAGCGCGGGCGAACCGAATTCGAGCGAGCCGTGATGGCTGGCGATCAGATGCTCGAGCAGCACGGCGAGCGGCGCGGGGAAATCCGGGATGGCGCGAATTTTTTCCCGCACCAGGGCCGAGCCGATCAGGATGTGCCCAAGCAGGCGCCCTTCGGACGAATAATCGAAGCCGCGAATGTAACGAAGCTCGTCGATCTTGCCGACGTCGTGAAGGACGATGCCGGCGAGCAGCAGATCGGCATCCAGTTCGGGATAATGCGCGGCGACATCCCGGCCAAGGCCGATGAGGCTAACGACGTGCTCGAGCAGGCCGCCGATATAGGCATGGTGCATCGTCATGGCAGCGGGCGCGCGCTTCAGTTTCGCAGCGATTCCTGGATCTTCGATCACGCTTTCGAGCAGCCGCTTCAGCCAGGGGTTGACAACGCCGGCGACGGCCTGCCGCAAATCGGCGAACATCTTTTCGACGTCGTGCTTCGTGTGCGGCAGAAAATCGGCGAGATCATAATCGCGCTCGGCCACGGGAACGATCTGCTCGATGGTGAGCTCGATCTGGCCGTTGTAGAGCTTGGCGCGGGCGCGAATTGCGATTACGTCGTCGCGCTCGAAGGTGTCGGCAAGGGCCGCGAAGTTGTCCCACATTTTGGCGGAGATCGTGCCGGTGCGGTCGGCGAGCTCGAGTTGCAGCCACGAACTGCCGGTGCGCGCCGAGGTGCGAATTTCCTTTTCGCGAACCATGAAATGCGAGGAAACCGGCTGGCCATCACGCAGATCGCCGATGAAGACGGTTTTCACTGGCCGCCAACCTTCGGAAGCGCGAGCTTCTTCTTTTTCTTCTGCGGGGCGTCGGGCGTGGGCGGGACCTCTTCGATCACGCTCGAGGTTTTTACCGCGGCTGTATCCGTATAGCCGGGCTTTACGATCACGTAGTTCTGCTCGCGAAGCTGCGCGAGGTAATCGCGGATGGCCGGCTCGGCCTTCGAGGTCGCGAGTTTATAGCGAATTTGGTCTGAAACGCTGCTGAGCGTCTGCAGGCCGGCCTGCGTGTGGTCCACCACCTTGAAGATATCGAAGCCGGTCTGGACTTCGATCACGTCCGTGATCTGCCCCTTCTGCATTTTGAACACGACTTTCTCGATTGCGGGCGCCAGCTTGTCCGCCGTGAAGGGCTGCGCGAATTGGCCGCCGTTTTCGGCCGTGGGGGCCTCGGAATAGCGCTTGGCAATCTCGCCGAAGTCCTCGCCCCTCAGAACGCGGTTGCGAAGGTCCTCCGCCTTCGTGTGAATGGCGGCGATTTCCTCGGGACTTCTTCCGGAGGTATTGAGAAAGATTTCGGCGAGTTGCACTTCCTCCGGCAGCGTGAACTCCTGCTTGTGATCGTCGTAATATTTCTTGATGTCGTCGTCGCTGATGTCCACGCGCCCCATCACTTCCTGCCCGATCACGCGCTGCTGCAGCAACTGATCGCGAATCTGCTTCTGATACTCCTGCCAATCGCCGCCCTGCGCCTCGACGGCCTTCTGCAGGTCGTCGATCGTGGCGAGCTTGTATTGTCGGCGGACGGCATCGAGTTGCTTGATCACGTCCGTATCCACGTTGATGGGCGGATCCATATCCTTGGCGCGGTCCACCAGCAGGTCGTGGTCAATCATGTCGCGCAGCATGTTCTTTTTATCGTCAGCCAGCTCGGACTGGATCTGCTCCGGCGTGCAGCCCTGGCAATCCTGCCGGACCTGGTCCGGCAGTTCCTCCATGGCCTTGTTGTATTCGGAAAGCGTGATGATCTGATTGTTTACGCGGGCGACGATTTCATCCACGAGCTGGCCTTGGCGCGCGCTAGTCTGCGCGCCGGCCGGCGCGGGGCAAAGTGCGACAGCCAAAAGGCCCGCCGCTAAAAGCGAAACGAAGTAAACGGGGGAAACGGGGTACGAAATTCGGATATTCATGATGTTCACTCGCAAAGAATTTTATCGCTACGATTGTAGTTGCAGCAATACGTTTCTGACGGCGGCCATTACCCCGCCCTGGTACCCTCGCCAATCCAGCCACAGCACGCCCGAGGGGTCCAGCCGCATATCGCGATGCTTGCGAATCAGCTTCACCAGGCGCTCGGGACCGAGCGGCGTATCCTCATAAAATTTAATGGCCAGCTGATCGCCGCGACGGTCAATCGTGGCAACCAGCAGCTTTTCGGCGATGGCTTTCAGCACGGCGTAATCGAGCAGGTTTTCGATGGCTTGCGGCAGCGGGCCGAAGCGATCGGCAAGCTCGCGGCGGACCTCGTCGCGCATGCCGTCCGACGTGACGCTGGCAACTCGCTTATAGATGCGCAGGCGCAGGTTTTCGTTTTCGATGTATTCGGGCGGGATGCGGATATCCATGCCGAGATTGAGCGTGGCGCGGCGCTCAGGCGCGGCGGCCTCGCCTTTGCGCTCGGCGACGGCGCGCTCCATCATCTGGCAGTACATATCGAAGCCGACGGCTTCGATATGCCCATGCTGCTCGCGGCCCAGCAGATTGCCCGCGCCGCGCAATTCCAGGTCGAGCGCCGCGATGCGGAAGCCGGCGCCAAGATCGCTGAATTCCTTTAGCGCCGCCAGCCGTTGCCGCGCGATGCCAGAAAGCGAGACGTCCGGCGGGATCAGCAGATAGGCGTACGCACGCTGGTTCGAGCGGCCCACGCGGCCGCGAAGCTGATACAGCTCGGCAAGCCCGAAGCGATCGGCGCGATTGATCAGAATCGTATTCGCGCGCGGGATATCGAGGCCGTTTTCGACGATCGTGGTCGAAATCAGCACGTCGGCTTCGTCGCGAATGAATTTCATCATCACCCTTTCGAGCTCGGTTTCCTTCATCTGCCCGTGCCCGACCACCACACGAGCGCGCGGCACCAGCCGCTTCACCAGAGAGCCGATCGCTGCGATGGACTCCACGCGGTTGTGGACGAAAAATACCTGGCCGCCCCGCGCCATTTCTTCCTCGATCACTTTTTGCACCAGGGCTTCGCTGAAAGGGGCCACCGTGGTCTGAATCGCGAGCCGGTCCTTCGGCGGCGTTTCGATCACGCTCATATCGCGCAGGCCGACGAGCGACATGTGCAGCGTGCGCGGAATCGGCGTGGCAGACATCGTGAGCACGTCCACGTTCTTGCGCATTTCCTTCAGCCGTTCCTTGTGCGCGACGCCGAAGCGCTGCTCTTCGTCCACGACCAGCAGCCCCAAATCCTGGAACTTCATGTCGCGCGAAAGCAGCCGGTGCGTGCCGATCAGGATGTCCACTTTTCCGGTTTCCAGGTCTTCCATCGTCTTTTTCTGTTCGCGCGCGGAGCGAAAGCGGCTGAGCATCTCGATGCGCGCGGGAAATGCGGCAAAGCGCCGGCGGAAGGTCTCGTAATGCTGAAACGCCAGCACGGTGGTGGGCGCCAGCACGGCCACCTGCTTCGAATCCGCCACGGCCTTAAACGCGGCGCGCATGGCGACCTCCGTCTTGCCATAGCCGACGTCGCCGCAGAGCAGCCGGTCCATGGGCAGGGAAGATTCCATGTCGCGCTTCACGTCCTCGATGGCGCGCTCCTGATCCGCGGTTTCCTGAAACTCGAAGGCGTCCTCGAATTCGCGCTGCCAATTCGTATCTTTCGGGAAGGGATGACCCTCTGCCGTCTTGCGCTCGGCGTAGAGCGCGAGGAGCTGATCCGCCATATCGTCCACCGATTTTCGGACCCGCGATTTGCGCGCCTCCCACAAATTCGCGCCCAGCCGGTCAAGCTGCGGCGGCGCACCGCCCAGCGATTGGTATTTCTGCACTAGGTCAAGCCGCGCCAGCGGCACGTAGATGCGCGCGTCGCCCGCATACCGCAGCAGCATGAATTCGCCGTTCGCGCCTTCCATGCTCACTTGGCGCAGGCCTTCGAATTGGCCGATGCCGTGATCCACGTGAACCACGTAGTCGTCCGGCTTCAGGTCTGAAAGATCGCTGAAGAAGCTGGCCGTCTTCGGCCTCTCGCGGTGGCGCGCCGCGGGCGGCTGCGTCTCGAAAAGATCGGCATTTCCGTGAATCGCAAGGCCGGCATCGGCGAACACTACTCCTTCGGCGAGCGGCGCCTTCACCAGCACCATGCCTGGCGCGCCGCCGCTGGTGCTCTCTTCGGCCAGGCGCGCCACGGTGGCGCTCTCCTCCAGTTCGCCTAGGCGGTAGGGCACTTCGTATTCGTGGCAGATATCGGCGAAGCGTTCCATTTCGCCGGTGCTCGCCGCGGAGACGATCACCTGCTCGCCGGCCGCAATGCGCCCGCGGACTTCCTCCATGAACCCGGCCACGTTGCCGCGAAAGCGCACCGTCGGCTGCGTGGCGAGCGCGTGCGGCGCTGCGCCCTGCGCGGAAGTAATCTCAAGATGCTCGAGCGCCAGGCGCGGAATCAAGTCGAGGGCCAAGGCCCATTCCTCAGCGTCCAAAACGTACCGGTCGGGGGCTTCGGCGCCGGGATCTTCGGCGGCGTCCTGCGCGGCGACGAGCTCGTCGCGATATTTTTCTGTCGCTCTGGCGAGTAGCGAGGGCTCGTCTTCGATGGCCAGCGCCTCGCTCGCCAAGTCGAACAGCACCGATTTACGATCCTCGCGAAGAATTTCGCGGAACTCCCAGCCGGGGGTGAGACTCGCAGGAACCGCGTCCTCTTCGCCGCCGCCCACGGCTGCAACGCGCGCCGTCTCGAGCACGTCGGCGCGGCGCACGAACTCGGTGAGCGGCAGGAGCGTGGCGCGCTCGACGGGATTGGTGGAACGCTGCGTATTCGGATCAAACGCGCGAATGGATTCCACCGAGTCGCCGAGCAATTCGATCCGCACCGGTCGCGGCGATTCCGGCGAGAAAACGTCAATGATGCCGCCGCGAATCGAATATTGACCGGGCATCTCGCACGTCGCCTGGCGGTCGTAGCCCGCACCCGCCAGGAAATCCAGCAGTTCCTGGTGCGGGATGGATTGGTCGCGCTCGATGGTGCGCGCCAACTGGCGATAGAAATCCGGCTCGCGCAGACGCCAGAGCGCCGCCTGCACCGGCGCGATCAGCACATCGGCTTCGCCGGAAGCGAATCGCCACAGCGCCACGGCGCGATCCTCCGAAATTTCCGGATGCGGCGAGCGATTGTCGTAGGGCAGGATTTCGTGCGCGGGCAGCAGGTCCACGCGCACGCCGGGCTTGCCCGTGAGCGCGCGATAAAACCAGCGCATCGGATCGAGCAGCGCCTCGCCGCGCTGATTCGATTCCACCAGCAGGATCGCCGGCCGTCCCAGCGCTGCGGCCGCGAGCGGCGCCACCAGCGCCTTTGCGGAATCCGTGAGCCCAGCGATTCCGGCGGTTCGCCCGCCGCGCCGCAGCGATTCCAGGCACTGCTCGACCGCCGGCTGGCGGCCCACACGCGCCAGAAGCTCTGAAACCAGCCCCAGGATCATGAAGCGGTTTGCGCGATGCGCTCGATGAGAAGGGAGGTAGAAAAGCCTGGTTCAGTGGGGATGTATACAAGCTGCGCACCGGCAGCTTGTGCAGCCGGATGGGCAAGATCGGTGTGAGGGGCGCGCGCGCCCCGATCACGTTGACCGCGCGGATCGGCGCCTGCTGCAATCACGTCCGGGGCGAGCTGCACGAGCCATTCGCCCAGGCTCGCGTCGTCCCTATCGGCCTCGACGACGCAATCCACGGCGGCCAGCGCCGCCAGAATCTCCATGCGCTCGGCAGCAGGGGTGATGGGGCGCTGCGCGGAGCCGGTCCTGCCGCGAATGCTCGCGTCCGATTCGACGGCAACGATGAGGGCATCGCCGAGCGAACGCGCCTGTTCGAGCAGCCGAATGTGCCCGGGATGCAACAGATCAAAGCAGCCGCATACCAGCACCACGCGCTTGTCAGCATCGCGGGCCTCGCGGCGCCACTGAATCGCGTCCTTTTGCGCAGCTATTTTCCCCACGTTGCGTTCCTTACTCCGCCGCCGGAAGCGGCCCCGATTCGTGGCAAATATGGTTGCCGGGAAAAATCGCGAGGGCGTTGCGTGGCTCTGCCTTCCCGTACCGAATATCCCGCGCCAGGAGCAGCGAACGCTCCGCCGCGCGGAACAATTGTAATTCTAGCATGCGCGCGCGGCGCGTACCGATGCGATACATGCGGCGCCACTTTGCCGGGCGCGCCGTGGTTTGATGCTATACTCCCCGCCCAGATAACGACGCGGATCCCCGACCATCATGAACACCGTGAAGGACATCGCAATCGTCGGCGGCGGACCCGCCGGCGCGCTCTGCGGCGAGCGGCTGGCGAGCGCCGGCTTTCGCGTCACCATTTTCGACGAGCGGCTCGCCTGGGAGAAGCCCTGCGGTGGCGGCCTGACGCACAAGGCGCTGGAAACGTATCCGTTTCTGCTCGATGCGCCGCATCCCAAGAAAATCGTGCGCACGGCGGAGCTGATTTCCAGCCGCGGTCATCGCGCGCGCTTCGAAATGAGCCATCCGATCGTCATCTACTCGCGCAAGGTGCTTAACGGCTTGCTGCTCGATCGTGCCGTGGCGGCCGGCTGCGCGGCGGTTCGTTCGCGCGTCACGAGCGTGCAGACGCAAGGAAAGCGCGTCTCTTTGCAAGCGGCGGGCAGCGAGCGCACCGCTGATTTCGTGGTTCTCGCGGGCGGCGCGCGGAATCAATTGCTGCCCGATACGACCGCGCTGCGTGCGCAAGACCTGGAAGTCACCCTCGGCTATTTCGTTCCCACCGAGGAAGACATCATCAAGGTGAAATTCCTGAAGCAGTTCGAGGGCTACCTGTGGTCCTTTCCGCGCGCGGACCATCTTTCGGTCGGCATCTGCTCGAAAATGGGGCAGAGTTCGAGCCAGGATTTGCGCCGTCGCCTGGATGAATTTGTGCGCGAGGAAAAAATTCCGTCCGAGGGTACGCAATTTTATAGCCACGTGCTGCCCTCGCCGCAAGCGCAGACCATCCGCGGGCGCCGCATCGTGGGCGCGAATTGGGCGATGGCCGGCGACGCAGCAGCGTGCGTGGACCCGATCACCGGAGAAGGACTCTATTACGCGCTGCGCTCCGGCGATCTGCTCGCGCAGGCCCTGATCGAAGGCCAGCCGCAGCATTATCCGGAGCGGCTGCGCTCGGAATTTTCCGCCGACCTCGAATTTGCCGCCAGCATAGCGCGCAAGCTTTTCGTCGGCACCTTCCTGGGCGGCGCCATAACCACGCGCATGGTCCAGCTCCTGAACCATTCGGCTACGTTCCGCGATTTGATTCGCGACGTCTTCAGCGGCTCGCAGGACTATCGCACGCTGAAGCGCCGCCTCTGGAATCAGTTCGGCCTGACCATGAGCGAATTTCTGCGCAGCTTCGCGGGCCTTCGCTCCACTCCGGTGTCCCCGCCGCCGGAGCGATGAGGGCGGCTCGCCGCGAGGGTGTGCGGTCAGCAATCGTGATAAGCTGAGGGCCTGCGCTGGTGTGGCGGAACTGGCAGACGCGCCGGACTCAAAATCCGGTGGCCGCAAGGCCGTGTGGGTTCGATTCCCTCCACCAGCACCAGCATTCCCGTCCGCATCGTAGAAGGAATAAGGCCAGCCGCATCAGAGCATCGCGAGAAACCCTTCGACCGTCATCCCGGCGTGACGAATCAGCGCGCGAAGGGTGCCAATCGAAAGCTCTGTATGCTGAGGAACAGATAGGTTCACGCGAAGGCCAGCTTTGCTCAATACCACGTGGCTGCCGACTTGGCCTCGCGTATATTCGCGAGCGCTTCGCGTTCGTCCTTGCCCTGCGAGGCACAGCCTGGGAGCGCCGGGCATTCGGCGACGATCCAGCCGTCTTCGGCTTTCGTGAGCGTGACGTGAAAAACTATTCGTGTATGGTAGGGCCGAAATCCCGGTGAGGCACTAGCGATGACTGCGGCTTTTGGCCCATGATCGCCGGTGCTTCCTTGACTCCCAGGCCCAATCCGGATACGATCCATCCATGGAATTACGCAGCCATCTGCTGGAGCGGATCATGGCCTGTTGTTGCTATCGCCATGCCGGCGCGGAGGTGCGATCCGAGTAGGTCGAGCAGAATCAACCGGATGCAATCATCCCGCCGCCAGCGCAACA
>Ga0134126_10003441_pt1 | contig 19825 bp, 19 predicted proteins | sample KB31752_FD_96881 | JGI IMG/M metagenome (GOLD analysis project Ga0134126, IMG submission 96881) | Terrestrial soil microbial communities with excess Nitrogen fertilizer from Kellogg Biological Station, Michigan, USA - KB3-175-2 | ecosystem: Environmental > Terrestrial > Soil > Unclassified ...
ACCGGACTGCTTCGTCTTTAAATTCCTCCGTGGACCGCCGTCGTGTCTTGGTGATCATTCTGTCCTCCGATTTCATCATTCTCCTCCTTCTGGAGGTGTCTGTGAAATCAGGGGAAGGTCACCGTCCAGAACACACAAGTAGTGTACGTAGTACCGACGCCATTCTTTATCGCTGCGGGTACGCATTCCTGGGGCCCTGCGGCGATGTTTCGAGTAACGGCAGAATTGGTAACGTCCGACCCCGTAACTATAGACATCCGTGTTTCAGGTAAGCCTGTTATGGTCATTAACCATCCTGAATTGACGGCAACACCTGATCAGGTTGTAGCCATGGAATTGGGAATCCGTGATCCAATGATTAGAGACCTCAAGAAGAAAGTTGAAGAAGGGTTCTGGGACTATCGGTAGTCTCTCTTAATGTAGAAGAACAGGATTCGCTACTCCGCACTTCCCGCTGATAATCAAGCTGGAAAGTGCTCTGTTATGATCATTATTAGCTGGCGCGCACAGAAGACGCGATAGCTCCGAATGAGCAGCACTGCCCCATCTGAACACTCAAAGTAACAGGAGAGTTTACCTACGCTCTGCGAGCGGACGTCTACGATCTCCTTGTACGTTTCCAGCTTATGCTCAAGCCATAGCCGGCCAAGCGGGATATTCGATTCGAGGAGGTCTTGGCGGAAAGCGGGCTGCAGCCGGTCAATTGCGATGAGCGACTTCGCATACACATAGTTTCTACGACTCCGCTCTCCGCGCAGGAGGACTCCTCGTTCAATGACCGGTTCGTTGTCCTCCCAATCGAGGCACTCATGCGACGAGATGACTTGCTGGAAAACTTTAACAAGTTGGATACGCTCAAGAAACGAAGCCTCAAGTATCTCGGTTAGTGTTCCGTCGGTCACAAGGAGCACGCGCTGGAGAGGCTCGAGCGAACTGATATCCAGCCCCTTGAGCTTAGCGAGAAGATCCGTAGCAGAGTCGTTCCGATTCGACATTATGTCCTCTTTATTGTCAGCAAGGATACCACGCTAAACATTCTCACCGCATAAACAGTTCCAGGCGACAAGGATCCATCATTGACGAAGAGGGGTCGACGACGCTCGTAGCAATAGGCAGTTACCTGACCTGTGCCTCTTCCTCATTTGCGGACAAACTGACCGATTGTGCTCATTTTGTGCTCAGCCCCAACTCACTCCAGCTCACTCAGGTCTATTCCAGCCGAAGTCGATGTTTCGTAATTCCTGGCTAGACTTGGCCTGAATGAGCCTTAATAGGTGGGAGTAGGGTTTTGACAACGCTTTCCTTAACCGTGGGCCGAAAAACGCGACGCCATAGTTAGGCGAGGTAACCATCGAAATCTGTGGTGCGCCGGTGGTGCGTGGAGCGGTATGGTTTCGGTCGATTTTGCCGCATTCTACAGACCTAAGTGGTTGAACTCTTGATACAATGAAATCTCGGACCGAACTTCTAAGCTGAGGGTCGCTGGTTCGATTCCAGCCGGGCGCACCAAACAGAGCTTGCTCGACCCGGAGCCTATTCTTTACCACTCTCTCCTCGTCTCGCTCTTTACTGCTGCCAACGGAGATATCCCCTCATCGAATTCCAAGGAAGAACGGATATTCCCCAGTAGACATTCAAAGGTCCGGTCCCCTATAGTTTTGCTCCAATCTTCACGTTCTCATGGTTCGAGCGGATATGCGTCGATGTCTCCGACCCAAAGTTGTGATCGGCGTTCTGGTAGGATTGATCGCCTTCTATGCGCTCGTCGGATTTGTTCTGTTTCCTTATCTGATTACATCGTACGTCATTCCCACCGTCTCGGAGCAGATCAAGCATCCGATCGTTCTTCGCGAAGCCGCCTTCAATCCGTTTGCGCTCTCCCTTCGGCTTACCGGTCTGGTAGTGGGGGAGCAGAACCAGACGCCGATGCTGGGTTTCGAGGAGTTGGTCGTGAATCTGCGTGCGGTGACGCTGTTCTTGCAGAAGGTGGCGTTCGACGAGATTCGCCTCGTCATGCCCTTCGTGGCGGCAAGAGTGAGCCACGAGGGAAAGATGAATCTGCTGTCGTTGGCTCCACCGCTGGCTGAAACTGTGCAGCAACCGGCCTCTCCATCGGGAGAACCCAAAAAGATGATGCCGCTGGAGATCGACCTGCTGGAGATCAGCCGAGGCATTCTGGAATATACAGATGCGTCGAAGCCGAAGCCGGTGTTGATCGATGTGGTGCCGATTCAGCTCGTGCTACGGGACTTCAGCACCATTCCGAGCCAAGGAAGCGAGAATGCCTATGCCTTCACGGCTGAGATTGAAACGGGCGGAAAAGTGGAGTGGAAGGGGAACATCTCGCTGGAACCAGTAGAGTCCGACGGCAAGGTGAGTATATCCGGAATCAGGCTGCGGAGCTTGTATCAGGCGGTGCGCGATCAGTTTCAGTTCGACGTCCCGAAGGGTGTCCTCGGTCTATCAGCATCGTACCATTTCGATCTTCGCGGTCAGGCTCCTCAAGCAATTGTGAAGGACGGCAATGTGTCGATTCGGGATCTGGCGATTATGGAACGAGGTGGGATCGAGCCGGTCGTGAGTATCCCAGCGTTTGATCTTGATGGGATTCAGCTGGATCTGCAAAAACAGACCATCGATCTCGCAAAGGTGCATTCGTCCGATGCTCGGTTCGAGGCATGGATGGATCCTGATGGCACGCTCAACTATCAACAGCTCTTCACGCCGGTCGGCGGGAGGGGAGCAGAGGAAAAGCTTCCAGCCGCGACCGCCAAGCCGGAAAAACCGGCGAAGCCCTGGTCCATCGCTGTCGACGAAGTTGCAATCAAGAACTATGGCGTGTCATTTGAAGACCGAACCCTTGAACGGCCCGGACATGTGGATGTGGATGTCATGAATATTACCGTGAAGCATATTCAGATTCCGTTCAAAAAGTCGATTCCCATCGACCTGTCATTGAAACTTAATCAGACCGGATCCATCCATGTGAAGGGAAAGGCGACGGTTGAACCTCTCAGCGCCGATGTAGACCTCAAGCTGGCGCATATCGACATTCGGCCGTTTCAACCCTATCTGGATCGGTTCCTCAATGCCGATGTGTTGGACGGCGCGATCGATCTGAATGGAACGGCGCATTTTGCGAAGGAACACTCGAACGAACCCATGCTGGGGTTTCAGGGAAATCTGGCGGTGAATCAACTGGCGGTCGCGGATCGCAAAGATCTCGACAATATTCTGACATGGAAAGCGTTGAGCGTGAACCGCATCGCGCTGGATGTCGAGCCGACGGCAGTGAAGATTGGAGAAATCGTCTGGCAAGAACCAACCATCCGGATTGCCATGGAAACCGATGGACAGCTGAATCTCTCGAGGCTCGCGGTCGCGCCTCCGGCAAGCGACCCAAAGACGGCTTCAAAATCGCCTAAAGGCGAAAAACCGCAAGCGACGGCCGCCGAACCGGTATCGGTGACGATTGACCAGGTCAAGTTGGCAAAATTAGCCGCAACGTTTCAGGATTTGTCCGTTGAGCCACACGTGAGAACCAGCCTCACGGAGTTCGGCGGGACCATCAAAGGACTGTCGTCAAAGCAGCTGAAGAAAGCCGACGTCAACCTGAGAGGAAAAGTTGGAAGAGCCGCTCCTCTAAAAATAGCCGGCAAGATCAACCCGCTGAGCGACGATGCCTTCACCGATCTGGTCGTGACCCTTGGCGCGATGGATTTGACGCCGGCCGGACCCTACAGCGGTAAATTTGTGGGGTATGGGTTGTCCAAGGGCAAATTGTCGCTCGATTTGAAGTACAAGGTGTCGCAGAAAGTGTTGGAGGCGGAAAATCTGGTGCATGTCGATCAACTGACGTTCGGTGAGAAGACGAATAGCCCGGACGCCACGTCGCTACCTGTTCCATTGATCGTGGCGCTGCTGCAAGATCGCAAGGGCCTCATCGAAATCGATATGCCGATTCGTGGCGATCTCAAGGATCCGAATTTCAAATACGGCAAGGTGGTCATTTCGACGTTGCTCAATCTACTCGGAAAGGTTGTCGCTTCGCCGTTTGCGCTCATGGGCAAGCTTGTGCCCGGTGGCGGTAGCGATGAAGACCTGCAATTTATCGAATTTCAACCAGGGAGTGACTCACTGGCCGACAGTGAACTGACTAAGCTCGAGGCGCTGGAGAAAGCGTTGGATGAGCGAGCGGCACTCCGGCTCGATATCAAGGGGACGACTGATTCGACGCTGGATGTGGCGGCGCTTCAAACGATGAAACTTCGAGATCAGCTTTTCGCGATGAACGGTGGGAGAAAGCCAGACCAGGAAGAGTTGTCGCCGAAAGATGAGCAACGGTTGGTGGAAAAACTCTATGCGAAACTGCCTGCGCCTGATCCATCCGCGACACCGGCCGAACCCACGCAGCCGACCGTGGCGGACATGAAGCGACAACTCGCGGCGGCCATCCAAATTTCCACGAGCGACTTAGAGACGCTGGCCCACCAGCGCGCTGAGGCGATCCGCCACCGTCTTCTGGAGGCTGAAAAGCTCACGGCGGAACGAGTCGCTCTTCTCGATGCGGGCGCTGCCGAGTCTGGTCATGAGAAGGTGCGGACTCAGTTGTCCCTCTCCGCCGGGTTGCCGGATCAGCCCGCGTCAAGTCCTGAGATGCCTTGAAGTCCTCGCGCGGTTTGCTTGGCCCCGACACTCGTTATTTTACGCCGTACCGCATCCGCGTGCCGTGGAGCAGAGACAGCTCAATCTCAGAGGCGCTCAGTTCCGAGGGGAAGAGAACGCCGGAAATTTTGCACGCATTGATGCTGGCTCTCTCCATGTTGGCCTTGCTCAAGTCGAGGCCACGGAGATCGGATTGCCGGAAATAGCAGTCGCTGAAATCCAGCCCGTCGGCATCTAAACCTCGAAGATCGAGACCGCGCAGATCACATCCTTGAAGATCGCATCTGTCGCCGGCGGCTTTTTTGGCGTTGAACTCCTTGATACAGCCTTCACGCAGCATGAGGTACATCGGGTCCTTTGAGATATGGAGTTTTGTACGCGAAGTGTCCGTGCCGGCCATGTGCAGCTCCTGATAAAGGATCTCATGAGCCGTATCGGCAAGGCCATCGAGAAGCTTGAGCTGGAGGGACCGGCTCCGGCATCCGCCTGTGCCTGTCCCGTTTGTCCTGCCTCTTGAACTCGTCCGTTGAGGCACAGTATTGTACGACTATAGTAGAAATCTTGTCGTAGGTGATCGCGATACAAGGAGGTATTCCATGGCAATACGATTGGGCGACGATGCACCGAATTTTACGGCGGAAACGACGGAGGGTACGATTAATTTTCACGAATGGCTGGGTAACGGTTGGGGGATCCTCTTCTCACATCCCAAGGACTATACCCCGGTATGTACGACGGAGCTGGGCGCCGTGGCCAAAATTTCACCGGAGTTCAAAAAGCGAGGCGTCAAAGTGATTGCCGTCAGCGTGGATCCGATGGATTCCCACAAAGGCTGGATCAACGACATCAACGAAACGCAAAAGACGACGATGAACTATCCCATCATCGCCGATCCGGATAAGAAGGTCGCCACGCTGTACGATATGATCCATCCCAACGCCATCGACAACATGACGGTGCGCTCGGTTTTTATCATCGGTCCGGACAAGAAGGTCAAACTCACTTTGACCTATCCCGCTTCCTGCGGTCGAAACTTCGATGAGCTGTTGAGAGTGATCGACTCTCTTCAACTGACATCGAAGTACAAGGTCGCCACTCCGGCGAACTGGAAAGAGGGTGAGGATTGCATCATTACTCCCGCGGTCGGCGACGCGGAAGCGAAGCAACTCTTCCCGAAAGGGTTCACCACCGTCAAGCCGTATCTCCGCTATACTCCGCAGCCGAATCGATAGACATCGAATCGTTCCCGTCCGAATAGGCAGAAGGTGCGACAACACCTTCTGCCTTGTTCCTCACTATGACTGTATCCATCCTGCCTCTGGTTCGGTAAGGATTCCCGTTCACATTATTCGTTTTCCTTTACAGAAAGAAACCTTCTGAGTATTCTTACGTGGTGAAACAGGGAGACGCCAAAAAGTTTCTTGCCATCTTTCGACGACTTAGGCATACTTCCGCCGACTTCCCAGGGGGTGAACGGTTTTGAACATTAGGCGTAAGTGGGCAGTGGTTTCTTATTACTCACAAGGGAGGGCATGAGTATGAAGGGACATGTTGTGAGGCGGTGGAAACAATTTGTAGTTGCTGGGGCCATGGCGGCGCTGGTGGCTGGGATGGGATCCACGCTGCCGAGTGCCTATGCTGGTGGAACGATCAAGGCCGACGATGACAAGTGGATCTCGATCGGCATGGGAATCCGGACCAGCTTCAATTCCATCGAGAATGGAGCGGTGAACCATCAAGCCTACAGCAATGAGTTCACCATCAACAACGCTCGTATCTACATCAACGGGCAGGTCCACAAATACGTGAAGTTTGAGTTCAACACGGACTGCTTCAACTGCAATATTGTCGGCACGCAGAGTGTTGGCGGTGGGACTGGTTTTGGAGCTAACTCCTCGATCGGCTTGCTCGATGCGATCGGCAAGTTTGAGTTTAATGAAATGGTCAATATCTGGGCCGGACGTCTGTTGCTCCCGAGCGAGCGCGGCGAGTTGAACGGTCCCTTCTATCATGCCACCTTCGATGGCTTCAGGACGCCGTTGTTCCCGGCTGACTTCAGCGCCAATTTTAACGCTGCGAACGGTGGAGCCGGTCTCTATGGTCGTGACAATGGAGTAAGCTTCTGGGGTAAAGTGCACCCCTTCGGCACCCATTTATTGTATGTTGGGACTGTGTCTCAGGGGTTGAGGAACGGACCGAATACAAGCAACACCTTGATGTATACGGGGCGTTTGCAGTGGAATCTATTGAACGATGAACCGAGCCCCGGCTATTACACCGCCGGTACCTATTATGGGACGGCCGGAGATATCTTGGCGATTGCCGGTAACGTGCAGCACCAAAAAGATGGTGCAGGGAACCTCACTGGTGCCAATGTGTCGGACTTCACCGGGATTTCCGTCGACCTGTTGTTCGAAAAGGTCCTCCCGAACAACATGGGCGTGTTTACGTTCAACGGCGAATTCAAGAGGTTTTTTGCCAACTATGGGACCGGTGCGTTTACCAATTCACCCGGCACTTGTTTCTGCGTATTCAATTGCCACTCTTGGACCGCGTATGGATTGTACCTGATTCCACAGGAGGTCGGCATGGGACGGTTCCAGCCCTACGTGCGGTTCACGAGCGTCAGTCCACTGTACAGCTCCATGCGGCAGGAATTTGAGTATGGCGTGAACTACATCATCTCGGGCCACAATGCTCGTATTGCCGCCTACGGTCGATATGGCGATATCGAAACCAAGGGTGTCTTTGGTAACTATGGGCCAAATGCGGTAGGAAATAAGGTCGATTCGTTCCACGTGGCGTTGCAGCTGCAGTACTAAACAGCTCGCGTAAACGAGAACGTCTCTTCTCCAACGAGAGCCGGAATCCACATGCTGGGTTCCGGCTCTTTGTTTTCGGAAGCCTGTAGAAAGACTCGAGAGAATTACACGAGCACGAGTCCCGCACCACGGATGTTCTTCCACGAAGAGGTAGCCAGGAAGGTGTTGAACGTCGACTCTATGCCGGGAAACCGTTGGCAGGCTTCCCGCATATGTGGATAGGTCTGACATGCCTGGCGCGGGGTGGCGTCTCTAATCAATTGTTCCAACCATCGGGCCTCCGGTTCCGAGAGTGTGATGATGTGAGTCTGCTTGGAGCCGGTCATGGTGAGTGTTGCTCTCTTTCCAATCGGCTCACAAGCCACTGCTCCGCCCAGCCAGACCACACGCCGTTCTAAGCCTGAACGGTCATCGATCGTCCGTTTCTTGAGCAAGCGTCTGAGCCATGTGGAAGATACTTGAGGGAGCGGGACTTCATCATCGAACCATTGACGAACATCGAGATCGAGTCCCCGCCGCTCAAGGTAGTTCAGGAGCGATCGTCGCAGCCCTTCGCCGAGCCAGGTCGGCGTTTCCCCTCGGTCATCATGATGCAGAAGGTCATTCTCTGCGAAGCCTTGAAATTCAGGCCCGAGAATGCGCACCGCATGGGCAGTGGGATCCAGCCCCACTGGGCTGTGGGCGGTGACTGTAAAACGATGCCAAAAGGCTGATTGAAGGAGATCTGTCGCGACAAGCTGGCGGACTCGTTCAAGTGAATCGATAGTTTCCTGAATCGTCTCCGATGGACAACCATACATGAGATAGGCGTGGATCAGGATGCCGGCATCTTTGAACCCGGCGGCGACCAGTGCGGTCTGATCGACGGTAATGCCTTTCTTCATATTGTCCAGGAGCCGATCCGAGGCAGCCTCAAGGCCCGCCGTCACCGCAATACAACCGGAGGCGGAAAGGAGACGGCACAGGTCCGGCGAAAAAGCTGTCTCAAAGCGGATATTCCCCCACCAGGTGATATCGATCCGTCGCTCCAAGAGAGCAAGGGCGAGCGACTTCAATGCTGATGGTGGTGCGGCCTCATCCACGAAATGAAACCCTCTCCGGCCCGTCTCGGCGACGAGTTGTTCGATCTGCCGAATGAGCCGCTCAGTCGGTGTCATCTCGTACCGACTGATGTAGGTGAGCCCTATATCACAAAACGTACATTGTTTCCAATAGCAGCCGTGTGCCACGGTCAGTTTATTCCAATGGCCTTCCGACCAGAGACGGTGCATCGGATTGGTGCTGTCGAGAATGGTCAGGTAGCGGTCCAGCTCCAGCCCGCGATAGGTTGGACAGCCGATGTCGCTCATCGTGAAGTCGTGTGATGATGGATCATCGACATAGACCACGCGATCATGTCGGCGATACATCGTGCGGCAGAGTGATCGGCTGGGACGCGAACCGGAAATATGTTCAATTAAGGAGAGGAGCGGCCGTTCACCGTTGTCGAATGTCATAAAGTCGACATAATCGAACACACGAGGGTCGGCAACCCGACGCAATTCCGTGTTCACATAACCGCCGCCGATGGCCACAGGCAGATCAGGCCGATGCTGCTTGAGTGTCTTTGCAATGAGGAATGCTCCATAGAGATTACCCGGAAACGGTATGGAGAGGCCGACCAGCGATGGGTTGATGCGGTCGACGTGTTTCCAGAATGCCTCCAGGAGCCATTCATCAGTCAGATTCAGTGGCTCCGCCAAGGCGGTGGTGATTTGATCAAACGATGAGGCGCTGCGCCCGATATGCTCGGCATATCGGCTTAAGGCGAAATGCGGTGTAATAGTGGCTTGCACCAAATCGGCGAGATCTTCGAGGAAGAACGTCGCCCATTGTTTGGCTCTATCAGCCACTGATACAGAGCGCGCGAATTTCTTACGACCCCGGAATCGTGGGCCTTGGGGCAACACTCCGGATTGAATCAAGCGATCGGCAAGCTCAGGGGTTTTGCCCTGCAAGAAGGCGACGACCGGTCCGATCATTTTTACGTAGGTCTGTTCATCCCTCATCATCCCGATGGCTTCCTTGGGAAGTGAGCCTTCCTGGCCGTGAAGTTGTCGGAAGACAGTCCGGATCCCCTCGGGACTGAATAGGCGCAACACCATCTCAATGCCCAAGTCTGCTTGCTCCGTCTCGATCCCACGGGACTGGAGAAACCCAGTTAAATAGGCGGTAGATGGGTAGGGAGTGTTCAGCTGAGTCAAGGGAGGAATGACCAACAAGACACGGGGACAAACCATGGCCTCGACATAGCATAGGGATCGGTGAGAAAGCTATGTCTCAGAAAACGAAGGGTGGTCCGGTCTGCAGGGACCGCACGTGCATGGGAGACATCGGTCAAGCTCAAGATAGCCGAGATTTGAGTGGCATATGGCGAATGGCGATGGTCAGCTACTTCTTTACGTCCAGGATACTGCCGAGTAAGGCGTCTCCCGTTCGTAAGGTCTGGAGATTCGCTTCAAAACTACGTTGAGCCATGATCTGCTGTACCACTTCCTCACCCAGATCCACGTTCGAGAGCTCGACCATGGTCTGATTGCCGGTACTGCTGCGAAGAACGGTTGGGCCGGATGAGTCGTCTTTTTCAACTACAGGCAAGACCCCACCGCTCGGGATTTCGACGAACTCCGTTCTGGATTTCTTGAAGCCGTCGGTATTGATGTTGGCGACATTGTGCGCAACGACCTCAATCTGTTTGCCGATGGCAGCCAGGCTCGAGAGTGCTGTATGGATAGCGGAAATCATGCGGCACCTCCATTCAGTTGAGGCTGGAATTCAGAGGAAGGCGCCGGGGGAATGGGAGGAGCCTGACTGGTCAGATCATTAGTTGTGTGGCAGCTAGGCTGACCCTGGAACATGTTCCGTCCCTGTTAAGGTCCCTCGGCTTTGCGCCCCACCCTCTCGGGTGGTTTGCCCTTTTTCACCCTGTCGGAAACCGTATCGGCAGTTTGATCGAAGACTTGAGCATCCGATTGATTGAAGTGTAGCAGGGAGCGACCTGTGGCAACTGCGGACGACCGCTACGAACCGGTACAATCGAGCACATATGGTGCAGTTCGAATTGCTCGCAGCCGACCGTCAATGGTGTGTCACTCTGGGTTGCTTACAGGATGACGTTTCCAGGATTCTCAATTCAGAATATACCCGTAGGTACCGATAAGATATGTCTGATAGACCGTGTCCTTTGTACCGGTGAGGTGATAGTGATGCAGGTCAACGTATGACGGTTCCTGCCACACCCATTCCCGACCATCCTTCCAATGGTTCGTTGGCTCGGCTGCTGACCCGAGAGGATATCTCCCTCATTCTGGAGACTTCAATAGGAGCGATTTTTATTACAGACCAAGACGGTCGCATCGTATTCCTCAATCCCGCCGCGCAACAACTTGTCGGCAGAACACGTGATGTCTTCGGACGGAGGTTTCACGACCTTATTGGTTGCCTTACGTCAGGCGAAAGTGAGGCGGTCTCGTGTCCATTCACTCGGATGGTGAACGCCGGCGAGCCTGTCGTGATCCCTTTCCATTTTTGGAATCGAGAGGATGCGACACAGTTTGAGCTATCGCTTTCATTCTGGCCGAGAACACAACAAGGAGTGACGGTTGGAGGTGTGGTTGTGGTCCGTGATTTGACGGATTCCATAGAGATCCAGAGAGATGTGCAACGAGTAGCACGGCTGGCCGAGGATGCGCCAAATCCTATTGTAGAGTTTGACGCGACGGGTGCCATGCTCTATGCCAACACCGGTATGCTGAATGTGATGGGGCAATGTGGACTTCTTGAAACCGGCGTCGAAGCGATGTTTCCGGTAAATCTATCGGGAATGCTGCACGAGTGCCTCGCGACCGATTCCGCTCTGTCGCGAGTCGAACATGTCGTGGCGGATCGGGTTATCGCCTGGTCGTTCTTCCCCCTGAGGGAGTTGGAGCTAGTCCGTGCGTATGGGCTTGATATCACCTCAGATGTGGCCTTGCGCCGCGCGAAAGAAGCCGCTGAAGAATCTGCGCGGGCGAAAGGGATCTTTCTCGTCACGATGAGCCATGAGCTTCGGACCCCCATGAATGGTGTGTTGGGATGCACGCAACTCCTTAGAGACACATCATTGACCGACCAGCAGCGGGTGCTGATCGAGACGATGCATCGCTCGGCAGAGGCGTGTTGACGTTAGTGAACGACATTCTTGATTTTTCGAAAATCGAAGCCGGTAAGATGACCCTTGAGGTGGCCGATGTCAATCTGCGGGCGCTGATCCGCGACGTCACGACATTGGCGGAGGGATTGGCTGCCCACAAAGGTCTTACTCTTTCGGTGAAGATTGATGCCGATGTCCAGGAGGAGTTTCGAGGTGATCCGATCAGGCTGCGACAAATCCTCTTCAATCTCGTCGGGAATGCGATCAAGTTTACTCAACATGGAGTGGTCACGATTGCTGTGTCTGTAAAGTCAAAACCGTCGGACAGTTCAGAGGAGGTGGTGCTGCAGTGGAGCGTTCAAGATACGGGCATCGGGCTAACTCGTGAGCAACAGGCTCAGTTGTTCAAGGCCTACGTACAAGCCGATGCTTCGACCGCGAGACGATTTGGGGGAACAGGCCTCGGGCTCATGATCTGCCGTCAGCTCGTCGAATTGATGGGAGGGACCATCACTGTCAATAGTCGGTTCGGTCAGGGTAGTACGTTCGCCTATACCACCAACCTTCTTCCGGCCATTCATCGAGATCCAGTAGCCTCTTCGCTAGGCACGGATCAACGCGGTGCAGGAGAACCGGTAGGGCCGCTGCGTATCCTAGTCGCGGATGACAATGAAATCAATCAAGTTGTGGCCTGTAAGTTCTTACAGAAGCTCGGCTGCCAGGTCGAAATTGCTCGTACGGGCTGTGAAGTGGTGGAGGCCATCAGTCGTACAGCGTATGACGTCGTATTCATGGATTGTGAGATGCCCGAGATGGATGGCTATGAAGCGACCCGAGAAGTTCGTCGCCGCGAAGAAGGGACGCCAAACCACCTGCCTATTGTGGCTCTCACCGGTCATACGTCCGACGAAGAAGTCCAGAAGTGTCATCTGGCCGGCATGGATCGGGTCATGACGAAGCCGGTCACGCTGACCGTCCTCCGTGCGAATCTTCAAGAATTGTTACGTAGCGTCGACTCCTGATACAGTCAGGTGCTCTTGTGTTTCTCCCTTTACCGGTGGGGTAGACTCCGTCGAGCCACTTCGGTAAAGTGTCAGTATGACGAGTATTCCTGCCGGCGATAAATTTATTCTCTACAGCGATTTCAACTGTCCCTTCTGTTACGCGCTGCACGAACGGTTGTACGACTTGCGTCTTATCGACCGGTGTGAATGGCGTGGGGTGCAGCATGCGCCGCAGTTGCCCCGTCCCATGAAGCCGTGGAGCGGTTCATTGGGAGCGGAATTGCGGCACGAGGTCGCGATGGTGGAGCGATTGGCGACGGGGCTGCCCATCGCGTTGCCGCCTGGGAAGCCGAATACTTTGCCGGCGATTGAACAGGCAATCGAGCTCTTACAAAAGGATTTACGGAGCGGGATGGACTTTGTTCAGCGGACGTATCGTGCGTTTTGGTGCGACGGTCGAGACATTTCTGATCCATTGATTTTGAAGGAGTTGGCGGGAGAACATTTTGCTGAAGACATTGACGGGCAGAACCAGGTTCACGCACAAAAATGGGAAACTGCTTGGCATGCGACAGGTCAAAATGGAGTGCCTTTACTTGTGTCTCCCGATGGCGATCTGCTCGTCGGATGTGTACCTGAGGAACAGGTACGACAGTTCTTTATGTAACCGATTTACGTCAGGAGCCGAGAGGGAGTTCTGTCGTGGAACGTCAATTCGGCAACCGCTGATTTATCCAGATCGCCTTTCCCCAATTCCATCAAACGCCGATATTGGCCCAAGGTCGCGAGCGCGACGGGAAGCGAGAGGCCGACATTCTGCGCCAAGTCGAGCGCGATGGCCGAGTCTTTTGTGGCGTGGGCTGCCGAAAAGTAACAGTCGTGCGCACGTCGCTGCATATCTTCTCCGTCCGTTTCCAATACTCGCGACGCCGCTCCGGTCTGACTGAATACCTCACGCAGAAGGGTCAGATCGATTTCCAGCGCCGCCCCCAGTCCTAACCCTTCGGCCAATGCGGCCGTATTGCTGTTCATCACCATATTGACGAGGGCTTTGACTTTTGCCGCTTCTCCAGCTGGGCCGATATATCGTATCGTTGTCCCGAGGGCGTCCAGCACCGGGCGAGCCCTGTTGAATACTTCCTGTTTGCCTCCGCACATGAGATACAGAGTGCCTTGGCGGGCTTGGGTTATGCTGCTCGCCATGCAGACCTCAAGGGTCGAGCCACCGTGCCGTTCAACCGCCTGTTCGATGTCGATATGAAGCGTCGGCGTGAGGGTCGCACAGTTGATGAACAGACGATCTTTCGCGTGAGCCATCAGGCGGGTCGAGTCCTGTTCCGCGTATATATCCCGCATCGCCGCGTCATCCGATACGACAGTGATGACGATATCCGATAGTTCAGCAACGCGCGCTGGTGATACGGCCGCTTCCGAGTTCAGTTCACGTGCCAAGGATTCCGACGTGTCGGTATGACGGTCCTGAACTGCCGTGATGCGGTATCCCCGTTCTTTCAATCGCCTGGCCATATTGGCGCCCATCCGACCTACCCCGACGAACCCGATGCGAGCTTGTGTGTCTGCCATGAGAGAGTATCCTTTTCGGAGCCATGCGACCGAAGTGGGCTAGAGCTGACGATCCCCTGTCTGTTCCGACGGAAATTGGGTCCATCGAAGTTTGGTCTTCCCATCGGTCGTGGTAAATCCACGGTCGTGGAACGCGATGACGCTGACGCGTTGTTGCTTCTTTTGAATAGGTTGGAGCTGGGGAATGCCGTCTTTGGTTTGCACGGTCCCGCGAAACGTATCGACAATCAGCAAGTCGGTAGCAGCAGTGGGTTTGATCGCCCATACGAAGGCGGCGGAACCTCCGGCATAGGTGCCGGATCCCTCCCATTGCCCGACTAAGTCAGGATCGACGGTCTTGAGTTGGAAGACCGGTACGCTGGTTGCTTCGCGTCGGAATTTCCACAGTTCGGATGGAATGCGCGTGGGGGGGGCATCAGCTGAGAGTCTCTTCCAGATCGCCTGAACACTGCCGGTGCTGGTGAACGAAGTCGGCGTCGTCTTGCGATACGTTCCCTTCCATCCAAGGCCCTTGAACGTATTCGCTCGCTCGAGCGACCACAAACCTGCTTCAGCGTTCAAGATACCGTCAAACTGCATCATCGATGAGAGCGACCACTTCAGATTAGGCTGAATGATGAGGAGCATGTCATGCTGGGTCGTACCCTGTGTGACATGCGCGTGCCAGGTTCCTACCAAGCTTGTCGGATCGAACAATGCAGCTTTTTTAGGCCCGGCTTGGATATCAGAAGGTGCGAGACGCGTCTGTGTGAGCGTCACCGGGGCCGGTGAAGCGATGGTCTCAGTGTGGGCTTCACGACCGGTCATAGTAGGTGAGCTGGAGGCTGAGGTTGAGGCGATAGGTGCGGCTGATGGAGGGAGAGTCGCTGTTAAGGATGCTCCATACCGGGTTGCAGCAGTCTTGCCCAATTGGGTGACAGATTCACCGAGCTGTTTCTGTTGGGTCGAGGAAACGATCACGGTCACAAACGCGTCTTTGTGCATGAAGGTCAATCGAGACAGAGTCGGAGAAGAGTCGATTCTTACCGCTCCGTCGCCCAGACCGGGAATGAGATGGCTGTCACGGCGCAGACGCTCTTTATTGAACCATGTCCGTCGGTCCTTCCCAGGTGTTTCATCGAGCTGGATCGTGACGGCATTTCCCTCATTATGCCGAGCTTTGAAGATACAGGTTGTCGAATTGGCCGGCGTCCCGTCTTGAACCGATTCTCCGAGCGCCCGTTCTGCATCTGCGACGGTCATTAAGGAACAAGGGGATGTCTTCGAGCCGAACAGGCCGGATGACTCACTGCACGAAAGAAGCAGAGGAGCCAGTCCGAGAAATGTGTAGGGTAGTACGCGGGAGAACATCGCAACGTCGCCTCGATGATATGTGGTTGCGGATTGTACCGTGAATAAGTTGAAGAGTGCTAGCGGTGTTCAAGCCACCGCATCATATGAGTTAGTACGCAGGAGTCATCGGCCGAAAGAGGATCGTAACGCCTCTCACCATCAGCCGGCCACAAATTTCAATGCCACCCCGTTGATACAGTACCGAAGACCAGTGGGCTTCGGCCCATCCTTAAACAGGTGGCCCTGGTGGCCTTCACATCGCGCACAATGGACTTCCGTTCTGGGTATGAAAAGTTTGAAATCAGTTCGAGTCTCGACCACGTGTGGATCGATCGGCTGCCAGAAGCTGGGCCAACCGGTACGACTGTCGAACTTGTGCTCGGATGAGAAGAGCGGCAAGTCGCAACCGGCGCAATAATAGATCCCTGATTGATGATTCTCATGCAGCGGGTTGACAAACGGTTTCTCCGTATCTTCGTGCCGCAAGACACGATAGGCGGCAGCCGGCAGTTGCTTTTTCCACTCTTCATCGGTCTTCGTGACCTTGACGATGGAATCGATCTGAATATTAGGCGACATTGGTTTTCTCCTTCATCGGTGGTGTAACCGGTTCTCAGTCAGACGGCGCGCCGAAGCCTTACAGGGTTCCAAAGAGGCACGGCGACCTCTGATAATAAAATGGTACGGTTCAGGAACCCAGAATGCAAGGGGGTCAAGGTGAGGGCTCATTCGCATGAATTCCGCGAAGCAGCGTCCACATTTCTCTGATTGATGGATGGGGCTCTGTCAGTTCCGGGTGAGAAAGGTCGATCTGAATGTCATAGAGAGAAGTGTTCACGTTCTTGACCTGGGCGACTGGATACCAACATTCATACCGCTGTTCCCAGCGGTCGCGATACGCGAGCCGCAGACAGCATCGGCTCAACAATTTCATGCGGATCGGTGCATCTTGGCCCAAGACGATCGGAACAGAGTGGCGTTGATATCGAGGGCCTTTGGGATGAATGTGTTGGACCGCAAAACGCCCCTCCCATCCTGCCAATTGGACGATGCAATCATGGGCTGCTCCATGGCCCACGTTTTCCACCTCCGGAGTCAGCGTGATCGCCTCTCCTGCGTTCATCGCCGACATGTTTGTGATGCGAAGGGCGGGCAAATGCCGTTGAAACTCGCGCTCGATCCTACCGACGAATCTATACAGCGCGAAAACGCCCGCGCCACTGATGATGAGTACAACAAGCAAGGCGATCAGCAAGAGCCAGTCCATGATGAAGTTGTCCCTAGAAAGTGCGTGGTTCTCGATCAGAAACAGAGAAACTTACGTGGAGGAGAGGCGAGTGTCAACTAACAGTCTGCATGCAGGAGTCCAGATCACATGAGTATGATCTTCCCATGATTTCGTGGACACCGGATGACTTCGATCGTGCACCGTCCAGGATGAAAACTACTTTGTCTGAAAATCGTCCGTCTTGGTTCCATTGACAGAACCTTAGTTGGACCTGTAGGCTTCTCAGATGACGTATTGAGCTTCGTTGACTATCCCATCCCTCGCGCCTTTCATTTTCATGCCGTTCTTGCGCGTCTGATTCCCCGGTCTTCGCCGCTTCTACGCCTGATCTCCACAATGAGCTCTCTGCCAAGACGCCAGGCGTGCCTTGACCGAGAGGAGTGGAGGCCTCACACACCTCACCAAGGAGTCCGCATGAATAAGGAGCAGTTCGGACAATTCTGGGAACAACTCAAGGCGCCGCTCAAGGCAAAGTGGACGAGAGTCACCGAGGAGGACCTCGTTGAGATCAAAGGGAACCTCGATACGTTCAGCACAGTCCTTCAGAAACGGTACGGCGAACTCCAGAAAGATGCAGTGGTGACATGGGTCAACCGGCGCTACTGTCATTGGTCGGGGAACTACCTGGGCTATAAGGAAGAGATCCCAGCGGTATAGATCCATCGTCATTCGGCGGTCGAGAAACGGCGGCTACTACAGAGGGAGCGAACATAAAGCGAATCGTGATTAACAGGAGCTTTGACGAATTCTGCATTAGCCATCAAACGCTGATCCGGCTGCGTGAATTGGGGCAACGGGAGGTACTGGAAGAAGAAGATTCTGGAGCCTATTGGCCTGCGGCTGCGGGGCCTCGTGAACCGAGTCTGAACCAATATGGGAAACTCATTCCACGGGATGATGCGAACCTCGTTCGCGTGGTGGAGGAACTTGGGGAGACAGCTGATGGGCATACCGCGACCCTCAGGGTCGTGACAATCCCTGAGGACGTGAGATGGGTGATTACCAAGACCGAGGGTGCGAGCAGGTGAGTGAAGCCCATCACACATGAGGAACAGCGAAGTAGCACTATTCGATGTACGCGCTGTCCTGGATCGATCGAAGGAACGGAATCCGAAGGGATGCTTCAATCAAAGCATCCCTTCCCGATTTCAGTAGAAGGTGTGACGCGGTTAATAGCGGTTGCGGCCACCGCCGGACCGACCATCACCACCACCCGACCGACCGCCACCACCACCGAAACGTGGCTCCATCGGCTTCGCCTCATTGACGGTGAGCGATCGTCCATCCATCGGCGAGCCGTTTAAGGCCGTGATCGCCGCCTTGGCTTCCTCGGCGGTCGACATTTCGACAAAGCCAAACCCTCGGGATTGACCTGTGAATTTGTCCGCTATCACGCGGGCCGATTCGACAGTGCCATGCTCGGCAAACAGGGTGGTGAGTTGAGATTCAGTTGCCGAATATGGCAAGCCGCCAACATACAGTTTTGTACTCAATGGTAGTCCCCCTTGTAGGAATGACATTGTCCATGACGCGAGAGGACTTCGGAGAGGAAGGAGAGGGCCAAAGACGTGGTTGATAAACGGCTCAGGTCAGGCTTCCGATCAGATCTCGGTAGGAACAACATCGATGGTAGGCCGTTCCTGTACATATTTCATGCGAGGCCCTCCGCGATGAAACACGACCATCCTATCAGGTGTGTACGTGAATAGCTACTCCGCGGGGCGCAAAGCAAGACGTTTCACGACCTGCGACGCACGGGAGTGAGATTTCAATACGGGCGGGGGGTGCTCGAGACGGTCGCGGTGAAGATCAGTGGCCACAAAACACGGTCAGTGTTTGACCGTTACAACATCACGAGCGAGGATGATCATCGTGAGACAGCGAAGCGGTTCAATCGGTACATTCAGGAAAAAAGTTGCACTTTCGGTGATACCGGAAGTGTTGAGTAAGAAATCACAAGCTATTGATGAATGGCGGAGGGGGCGAGATTTGAACTCGCGGATGAGTTACCCCATCTCCGGTTTTCAAGACCGGCACGTTCGGCCACTCCGTCACCCCTCCAAACCAACCTTTGATTGACCCGGCGATTATTTATCGATTTTTCGTTATAGAGTCGCCGGATAAAACCCTTGTCCGTCAGCCCCGTTGCTTTGCGTGTCTTATCAAATCCTCGGACGGCAGTATACGGCGTTCCGTTAGGCTTGGTAAACACCCATTCGCTTTTCTTAGGGAGCCGTTGTAAGACTTCGCGCACGAGCGAGTTCATCGGCACCGTCCGTGGCTTGAGTTTTCCAAGTAGGCCGATTGCGCGGCACGAGACCTCGGCCCAGCAGCCGCCGCTTCCGGTACCCCAAGCAATGCTCCATTGACCGCGCGACGGTTCATTGCATCCCCTTATATTTCGCAAATTCTTCTTTGAACGCTCGGGTTGGGAATGGCTCGGGTCGGAAAGAAATTTTCTATCGCAGCACGGAACACCCGCCGAATCGATGGAAGCGACGGATGGCGCTGCATCACCCGAATCAGGTCAGGGTAGGGCGGGTTTGAAGTTGGTATTTCGAGATTTTCTCGATACCGTCGATCAGGCATCGACGCGAAGCACTATCGAAAAGAGCTTAGGCGTCGGTCGGCTGAACTTGAGGTAGGCGACGATGTCGGCCTTACTGACCCACATCGGAAGCCGCTTAAAGCGTGTCGAGGGGCGAATGGACCGGCGATGAACCGAGGTAAGACAAGGACGCTTCGTCACGGAGGCAAACCTCCAACGCTAAAAAATTAAATCCGAGCAAAATTGTGCGGATGTAATAAATTTTAGTGTTGGGGGTGTCTCTGTGATCGTGATCTTCCCCCGATTTTGTGGACACCGGGTTACGCGACAGCCGCCTTTGCTTCGAACTCGGCGGGGGACTGATAGCCAAGGGTCGAGTGGCGTCGCTGCCGATTATAAAATACTTCGAGG
>Ga0134126_10003446_pt1 | contig 19816 bp, 16 predicted proteins | sample KB31752_FD_96881 | JGI IMG/M metagenome (GOLD analysis project Ga0134126, IMG submission 96881) | Terrestrial soil microbial communities with excess Nitrogen fertilizer from Kellogg Biological Station, Michigan, USA - KB3-175-2 | ecosystem: Environmental > Terrestrial > Soil > Unclassified ...
CGCGGGGGCTGCGGTCACGGCCGAACGCCTCCAGGCGCAGCTCCAGGTCGACATGGCGACCGCCGAGGCCACGTTCGACGATCAGGGCGGCAATGCGGGCGGCGCGCTCGGCCTGGCCGGCGGCGGCGGCGCGCAGCACCATGTGCGCCAGCCGCGGCGGCAGCGCGATGTCGGCCATCCGGCGCCCGTGCGGGGTGAGCGCCCCGTCGGCGTCCAGCGCGCTCAGGCGCTGCAGCAGCGCCCGCGCCTCGGCCATCGCCGCCGCGGGCGGCGGGTCGAGGAAGGCGAGCCCCACGCCGTCGCCCGCGCCCCAGAGCGCCAGGTCGAGCGCCACGCGGGAAAGGTCGGCCTCCAGGATCTCGGGACGGTCGAAGGGGCTGAGGCCGCGGGTCTCGCGCTCGTCCCAGAGCCGGTAGCAGACGCCGGGCTCGGTGCGCCCGGCCCGGCCGCGCCGCTGGTCGGCCGCCGCGGCGGAAACGCGCACCGTGTCGAGGCGGGTCAGACCGCTTGCCGGATCGTAGCGCGGCACGCGCGAGAGCCCGGCGTCGATCACGACCCGCACGCCCTCGATGGTGAGGCTGGTCTGCGCGATCGAGGTGGCGAGCACCACCTTGCGCCGGCCGGCGGCCGATGGCGCAATGGCGCGGTCTTGCGCCGCCGGCGGCAGCGCGCCGTAGAGCGGGGCGATCTCGACGGCCGGATCGCTCACGCGCTCGGCGAGGCGATCGGCGACGCGGACGATTTCGCCCTGCCCCGGCAGGAACGCCAGCAGCGAGCCGGTCTCCTCGGCGAGCGCGCGCGTCACCGCCCTGACCACCTGGTCCTCGATGCGCAGGGCCGGGTCGCGGCCGAGATAGCGGGTCTCGACCGGGAACATGCGGCCCTGGCTCTCGATGATGGGCGCATCGTCCAGCAGCGCGGCGACTGGCGCCGGGTCGAGCGTCGCCGACATCACGACGAGCCGCAGGTCGGGCCGCAGCAGGCTTTGCGCGTCGCGGGCGAAGGCGAGGCCGAGGTCGGCGTCGAGGCTGCGCTCGTGGAACTCGTCGAACAGCACGGCGGCGACGCCGTCGAGACCCGGATCGCCCTCGATCATCCGGGTGAAGACGCCCTCGGTGACCACCTCGACGCGGGTGCGCGCAGAGACCCTGGACGCCAGCCGCACCCGATAGCCGACCCGCTCGCCCACCGGCTCGCCGAGCGTGGCGGCCATGCGCTCGGCGGCGGCGCGCGCAGCCAACCGGCGCGGCTCGAGCACGATCAGCTTGCCGCCGGCCGCCCACGGCTCGTCCATCAGCGCCAGCGGCGTCACCGTGGTCTTGCCCGCCCCCGGCGGCGCGACCAGCACCGCGGCGCTGCGCTCGGCCAGCGCCGCCTTCAGCGCCGGCAGCGCGTCGTGGATGGGAAGCTCTTCTCGCACCTTCTCAGACCGCCAGGGCCGGGTCCGTCAGAGGCAATCGCCTTCGTACGGATCGCGCCTTTCGGCCAGCCCCACCTCGAGCTTCGCGATGGTCTCAGGCGACGTGAGAATCCCGAAGTACATGACCGCCTTCTTCAAGTCCGGGTCCTGGCAGCGTGCAGGATCGATCGATCGGGTCTTGGCCGCGTGCTGCGCCATCTCCGCCTTCGCGGTCTCGGCGCTCTCTCCGGCGCGCAGCGAGGCGTCGCGCAGAATGGCCGCCTCGATCGCCTGGCGGAGCCCTTCGTAGCGGGACTCGACCTCGGGCGGGAGCGGCCCCGCGCAGCGGACTTCGACGGCATGCAGGTCGTGGAGCTGCGTCCAGAGGCACCAGCTGGACACCCCCGCGTGCGCGCTGGAGGCGATCAGCGCGATGGCGACGGCAGCCGCGAGCGTTCTTCGCATCAACTCGGTCTCGCGGCCTGCGGCTACGGTTCGGGCGCCGGCGCCTCCATGCCGGCCAGCTCGTCGGGGCGCGTCGCGATCCCGCGTCCTAGCTTGGAGTTCCAGAGGCCGTAGACGAAGTAGATCAAAAACCCGATGGCCATGTAGACGATGAAGAAGTTGCGGGTCTTCTCGACGCCCATCAGGCTCATCAGCAGCGTCAGGCACATCAGCATCCCGAGGATCGGCACCACCGGATAGAGCGGCGTGCGGAACGGGCGCGCCATCGCCGGGTGGGTCACGCGCAGGTAGATGACCGTGCCGCAGACGATCGTGAAGGCGGCCAGGGTGCCGACGTTGGTCACTTCGGAGAGCGTGTCGAGCGAGAGGAAGCCGGCGCTGAAGGCCGCCACCACGCCGACGATGATCGTATTGATCCACGGCGTCTTGAAGCGCTTGTGCACGACGGCCAGCTGCGAGGGCAGCAGGCCGTCGTGGCTCATCGTGTAGAAGATCCGAGTCTGGCCGTAGAGGAGCACCAGCATGACGCTGGAGAGCCCGGCGATCGCTCCCAGCTTCACCACGATGGCGAACCACCCGATGCCGATCTGGTTGACCGCGGTGGCGATCGGCGCAGGGCCGTCGAGCATGGCGTAGGGCACGATGCCGACCAGCACCGCGCAGGTGGCGATGTAGAGGATCGTGCAGATGAGGAGCGCGCCCAGAATGCCGATCGGCATGTCGCGCGCCGGGTTCTTCGACTCCGCGCCGGCGGTGGAGACCGCTTCGAAGCCGATGTAGGCGAAGAAGATCACCGCCGCGCCGTGGATCACGCCGCCGAGGCCATAGCGCGAGGTCTTCGCGCCGGTGACCGTATCCCAGAGCGCCCGCCCGATCTGGTGCCAGATATCCATCGGCGTTCCGGGCGGGGGCGCGGGGATCTGCGCAGGGACCAGCGGCGACCACAGCGAGGTCTTCACGTAGAAGGCGCCGAGCGCGATGAAGGCCACCACCACGGTGACCTTGATCGCGACGATGACGTTGTTGACGGTCGCGGATTCAGAGACGCCGACGATCAGCAGAAGGGTGACCGCCGTGATGCCGATGATGGCCGGAAGGTTGATCGAGCCCTGGCCGATCACGTGGCCCAGGCCGTCCTTCACCGGATAACCAGGCGCGGCCTGCAGGGCAGCGGGCAGGTTGATGTGCAGGTCGGCCAGCAGGCTGCAGAGGTAGCCGGACCAGCCGACCGCCACGGTCGAGGCGGCCAGGCCGTATTCCAGCAGCAGCAGCACGCCCATGATCCAGGCGACCACCTCGCCGGTGGACGCGTAGCTGTACGAGTAGGCCGAGCCGGAGACCGGCAAGGCTGAGGCCAGCTCCGCGTAGCAGAGCGCCACCAGGCCGCAGAGGACGCCGGTGATCACGAACGAGATCATGATCCCGGGTCCCGCCCACTCGGCCGCCGCGTGGCCGGTGAGCACGAAGATGCCGGTGCCGATGATGCAGCCGATGCCGAGCAGCACCAGGTTGAGGGCGCCGAGCGAACGCTTCAGCTCGCCATGCTCGGTCTCCGCGTGGATCAGCTCCACGGGCTTGCGCTGGAAGATGCGCCCCACGACGCCAGTGCTGGCCATGATTGCTCCACTGCCCCCCGAGACTCGGAACCTGCTGACCCGAGTTTAGGGCACGCTAGCTGCGCGGCGGCGCGGCGGCAATGCGAGGTCCGGCGCCGCGCGCACCCGCCGCGGCCGGCGCCCAAACCGTGCGCCGGCTTTGCGAACCCGCGCCCCAGTCCCTATTCTCCCGTCCATGAGCGAGAGCGCCGAAAGCGAAACGCAGGGACCGCCGATCCGCGCCATCGTCGCGCCGGTGACGCCGCTGCAGCAGAACTGCACCATCGTCTGGTGCGCCAAGACCAAGAAGGCGGCGGTGATCGATCCCGGCGGCGAGGCGCCGCGCCTGCTGGCGATCCTGAAGGACCAGGGCCTGACGCTGGAGAAGATCTGGGTCACCCACGGCCACATGGACCACGCCGGCGCTGTCGCGGCGATGAAAGAGGCGACGGGGGTCCCGATCGAGGGGCCGCACCGCGACGACGCCTTCTGGATCGACCGGATCGCCGAGAGCGGCCAACGCTTCGGCATGCCGGAGGCGCGCTCGTTCACCCCCGACCGCTGGCTCGAGGACGGCGACACCGTCACGCTCGGCGAGACCACCTGGGAGGTCTACCACTGCCCCGGCCACACGCCGGGCCACGTGATCTTTTTCCATCGCGGCGGCCGCTTCGCGCAGGTTGGCGACGTGCTGTTCGCCGGCTCGGTCGGGCGCACCGACTTCCCGCGCGGCTCGTTCCCCGACCTGGTGGCCTCGATCACCGGCAAGCTCTGGCCGCTCGGCGACGACGTGACCTTCGTACCCGGCCACGAACAGCTCTCGACCTTCGGGCAGGAGCGCCTCACCAACCCGTTCGTCTCCGACGCCGCGCTGGCGGCGATGCGCGAGTAGACTAGGTCTCCGCCTCGTCTGGGGCGGAGACCGGCGCTGCGGCGATCGCTTCAAGCACCGTCTCCGGGTCGGCCGGCTTCGCCATCTCGTCGGCTTCCGCGTCGCGCCGGTTGTCCAGCAATGGGTTGTCGCGGCGGCTCTGCTCCATCAACTCGATCACTTTCGCCGTCTTCTGCTCGCCCAGGACGGCCAGCTCCAGGGTCAGCTGGGCGCGAAGGCCGGCCAGCTTGTCCGCACGCCGCTGGCTGGTGAGGACGATCACGGTGACGCTGAGCGCCGCCAGCGTGATCGCGCCCTGCAGCCAGCTGAACGGCGGGGGATCGATGGGGCCGTAGCCGAACCGGGCGCCGAGGGTGTTGCCCAGCGTCCAGGCTGCGACCGCCAGCGCCAGCCAGACGAGGAAGGCAGGCCGGCCGATCGCCGCCGTGAGCTGCTCCATCAGCCGCTCCAGCGCGGTGGCCTCGTTCTCGTGCTGGGCCTGCACGCGGGCGATCGCCTGCACCGTCTCCTCGATGTGGGCGGGCAGGATCGCGATTGCGTCTTCGGCCACGGTTTCCTTCACGGCGCTGCTGCCCTCCGGCCCATGCCAGGCTCTGCGACAACGTCCGGGCGCCAGCGGCGATCCCTACGGGCTTGACCGGGCGGCAGGCGCTTCCGACAAAGCCGAGATGGAAGCGACCCGCCGACGCCTCATCGCGCTTTCGGCCGCCGCGCTCGCGGGCCTGGCGGCGGCGCCCCACGCCAGCGGCGGACCTCCGATGAAGCAACTGCGCATCCTGATCCTCGGTGGCACCGGCTTCATCGGTCCGCACGAGGTCGACTACGCCCTGGCGCGCGGCCACCAGGTGACGGTGTTCAACCGCGGCCGGGAGGGCAATCCGTGGGCCGGCAAGGTCGAGGAGTTGCTTGGCGACCGCAACACCGGCGATCTCTCTGCGCTGGCCGGCCGCGAGTGGGACGTCTGCATCGACAATCCCACCACCCTGCCCTTCTGGGTGCGCGACGCCGGCAAGGCGCTCGCGGGCAAGGTCGGCCAGTACGTTTTCATCTCGACGATCTCGGTCTACGCGAACAATGACAAGCCGGCCGACGAGAGCGACGCGCTGGAGGTCTACAAGGGCGGCGATCCGCTGGCGGTGACCCCGCAGGCGCTGGCCGCGGACCCGGGCGGGCTCTACGGCGCCTTGAAGGCGGCCAGCGAGGCCGAGGCGCATCGCCAGTTCGGCGACAAGGTGACGATCATCCGGCCGGGCCTGATCGTCGGTCCCGGCGATCCCACCGACCGCTTCACCTACTGGCCGGTGCGGCTCGCGCGCGGCGGCGACGTGCTGGCGCCCGGCGACGGCGCCGACCCGGTGCAGATCATCGACGTGCGCGACCTCACCGAGTGGACGATCCGGCTCTGCGAGCAGCGCAGCTTCGGCACGTTCAACGCCACCGGGCCGGCGCACCCGATGACCATGCGCGCGATGCTGGATGGCGTCGGCAAGGCGGTGAAATCGGACGCGCACCTGGTTTGGGTCCCGGACAAGTTCCTCGACGAGAACAAGGTCTCGGCCTGGAGCGACATGCCGGTGTGGGTCCCCGGCCACGGCGACAGCGCCGGTTTCCACCGCCGCGACATCCGCCGCGCGCTCGCCGCCGGCCTCACCTACCGGCCGCTGGAGACGACCGCCGCCGACACCCTGGCCTGGTTCAGGCAGCAGCCGGCCGACCGGCAGGCCAAGCTCAGGGCCGGCCTCGCGCCGGACCGTGAAGCCGCGCTGCTGGCCAAGTGGAAGACCGGCGCCTGACGGGCGGTGCGGCCCTGCGCCGCTGGCGCGGCGGCCTTAGCGTTACGTGGTTGTTGCAATCGTGACATTCGTGCGCCACAGCGGCCTACGAGCCTTTGTGGCATGCAAGCGACATCCGAGATGGCGACGGTCAGCGCCGAGCCTGTTGAAAAGATCCTGGTCGTCGACGACGACCCCGGCATTCGCGACGTGGTCGCTGAATTCCTGCAGCGCCACGGCTACCACGTGGAGACCGCCGCCGACGGCAAGGAGATGGACCGGGCGCTGGTGCGCGGCGCGGTCGATCTCGTCGTGCTGGACGTGATGCTGCCGGGCGAGGACGGACTCGCCATCTGCCGCAAGCTGGCGCGGCCCGACGGACCGGCGATCATTATGTTGTCGGCCATGGGCGAGGAGACCGACCGGATCGTCGGACTGGAGCTGGGCGCCGACGACTACGTGCCCAAGCCCTGCAATCCGCGCGAGCTGCTGGCGCGGGTGCGCGCGGTGCTGCGCCGGCGGCGCGAGCCGCGCAGCGACGACAGCCTGGATGCGGCCTGCGAGTTCGCCGGCTGGCGGCTCGACCTGGTGCGCCACGAGCTGCGCTCGCCCGAGGGCGCGGTCGTGAACCTCTCGAGCGGCGAGTTCTCCCTGCTGCGCGCCTTCGTCGAGCGCCCGCAGCGCGTGCTCTCCCGAGACCAGTTGCTGGAGTATGCGCGCGGACCGCAGTCGGACGCCTTCGACCGCGCGATCGACGTGCAGATCAGTCGCCTCAGGCGTAAGCTCGACGACAGCGGCCAGGGCCAGGAGCTGATCCGCACCGTGCGGAACGAGGGCTACATCTTCACGCCGAAGGTGTCGCGCACCCCATGAGCGGCGTCTTGCCCGCGGGAGCCCGCGCGCCCACCACGCCGCTCTTCCTGCAGGCGCTCGGCCTCGTCGCCGCGACGCTGGCCGCCGTCTTCCTGGCGACCGGGCTGGTGGTGATCAACCTGCCGCCCCCCTCCCCTGATGTCTACACGGTGTCGGAGGTCGCGCAGGCGATCCGCACCGGCAAGACCTACCCGACGGTCGAGGGCCGCGCCCTGGAGGTGCGTCCGGTCAGCGGTCCGCCGCCGGTCACGATGCCGCTCGGCCGCCGCCATATCAATTTCCGGCAGGGATTGGCGCAGGAGCTGGGGCTGGGCGCGGACGCCGTCATCGTCGTGCAGAACCAGCCGCGGATCGTGTTCTTTGGCGGGCCGCCGCCGAGGCCGATGCGCCGCTCGCAGGGGCCGCCGCCGCGCGCGGCGCCCGACCAGACCGTGCTCTTCGGGACGTTCCAGGCGGCCGTGCGCACGAAGGGCGGCCGCTGGCTGATGGCGGAGCCCCGCCGTCAGCTGCTCGCTCCGTGGGCGCAGCGCGTGCTGCTGGTGCTGGCGGCGGCGCTGCTGGCGGTGACGCCGCTGGCCTGGTGGTTCGCGCACCGGATCGCCGCCCCGATCGCCGCCTTCGCCCGGGCCGCCGAGCGCCTCGGCCGCGACCCCGACGCGCCGCCGCTGACCGTGCGCGGCTCGACCGAGGTGAGCGCCGCCGCCGCCGCGTTCAACCTGATGCAGGAGCGGCTGAAGCGTTACGTCTCCAACCGCACGACGATGATCGCGGCGATCGCCCACGATCTGCGCACGCCACTGACGCGGCTGCGGTTCCGGATCGAGTCCGTGCCCGATGAGCTGAAGCCGAAGCTCGCCGCCGATCTCGACGAGATGGAGGCGATGATCTCGGCCACGCTCGCCTTCGTGCAGGACGCTACGCGGACCGGCGAGCGCACCAAGCTGGAGGTCTCCTCGCTGGTCGAGACGGTGATGGACGAAGCCGCAGAGACGGGGGCGGACGCCGCCGTCGAGCACGCCGAGCGGGCCGTGGTGGACGGCGATCCGATCGCGCTGAAGCGGCTGGTCACCAACCTCGTCGACAACGCGCTGAAGTTCGGCTCCAGCGCCCGCGGGCGGGTGTTCGCCGAGGCCGGCATGGCGGTGGTCGAAGTGGACGACGACGGCCCCGGCGTGCCGGAGGGCGAGATCGAGCGCGCTTTCGAGCCGTTCCAGCGCCTGGAAGGCTCGCGCAGTCGTGAGACCGGCGGCGCCGGCCTGGGGCTGGCCGTGGTGCGGGCGATCGCCCGCGGCCACGGCGGCGAGGTGACGCTGTTGAACCGCGCCGAGGGCGGGCTGCGCGCCCGCGTGACGCTCCCGCTCGCCCTGCGCGCGACGCGGCAGGCCTCTCCGGCCAGCGCCTGAGCCGCGCCTTCAACAAACTCGACTGAAACTATCCTGGCTCAGCCGGGTTGTGTAACTGCGACGCTGGGACTGCTCGTTCTTCCGTCGCAACCCCCGACGCCCCGCGACTCTTCGCGCACGTGGGGCGTTAGCAAGCTTGAGAAGAGCTGTGCCAGATCCGAAGGACCCAGATGTGCCGCCCGAAGTCCCGTCGCCTGAGTACGAGCCCGGCGGGGCTCCGGAGGAGTTTCCCGCCGAGCCGCCGGACACCGGCGATCCCGGTGACGGACGGCCGCGCGACCTTTGAGGGGACAGATCGCGATTGTGAAGGAGAAGAGTAGAGTCATGGATATGAACAAGGATGAAGGTTCGCGTCGCCCCAGCCGTCGCGGCTTTGCGGCGATGGATCCGGAACGGCGGCGTGAGATCGCCCGCCGGGGCGGCGCCAGCGTGCCGAGCGAAAAGCGCAGCTTCGCACAGGATCGTGACCTGGCCGCCAATGCCGGCCGCAAGGGCGGCGCGGCCTCGCGCGGCGGCGGCCGCCGGCCGACCCGCAGCCAAGGCTGAGATGAGGCGCGAGCGCGTCGCCGCAGCGCGGCGGCGCGCCTCGTCGCTGGCGTCGGGCCGGTAGCAGGCCGGCTTGGCCTGGAGGCGCTTCGACGCGTCTGAGCGCGCGCCGCAATGACTCGCCTCAACATTCTGCACCTGGACGCGGCTGAGCCTCAGGCGGGCGAGAGTCCGCCAGCGCTGTCGCGCGCCTAGAGCCTTTTAGGGTCAGATGGAATCATCTGACCAGTTGAAAAAGGCTCTAAATCAAACATGTAGAGCGTGTTCGGGCGGCGCAACCGCACACACTTTTTGCCTAACACGCTCTAGCCGAACAGGAACACCGCGAACGCGGGCGGCGGGCCGATCCAGCGCTCGAGCAGCCGCCAGCCGGCGCGCTTGGCCATGCCGGTGACGTCCTCGACCGTGAACTTGTAGGAGTTCTCGGTGTGCAGGCTTTCGCCGGCGGCGAAGTCGAAGGCACGGCCGGCCACGTGCACGATCTGCGGCGTGCGGGCGACCAGGTGCATCTCGATACGGCTGTCGACCGCGTTCCACACGGCTCTGTGATCGAACGCGGCCACATCGAAGTCGCCGCCCAGCTCGCGGTCGATCCGCGTCAGCAGGTTCTTGTTGAAGGCCGCGGTGACGCCGGCCGCATCGTCGTAGGCGGCGGTCATCACGGACGTCTCCTTCACGAGGTCGGCGCCCAGGATGAAGAGGCCGTCGTCGCCCATTAGCCGGCGCGCCTCGGCCAACAGCCGCACCGCCTCGGCCGGATCGAAGTTGCCGATCGTCGAGCCCGGGAAGAAACCGACCCGCCGCCGTCCCTTGGCGGCCGCTGGCGCCACGCCGCTGCGGGTGAAGTCGCGCGCCAGCGGCTCGACGATCAGCCGCGGATAGTCCCGACGGACGGATGCGGCCGCCGCCTCCAGCGCCGAGACGCTGATGTCGATCGTCGCGTAGGCGGCGAGCTGCGGCGCCGCGTCGAGCAGCAGCCGCGTCTTGGCGCTGGCGCCGCTGCCGTACTCGATCAGGATCGCGCCGTCCGGGATGCGGGCGGCGAGCTCGGGCGCGATGCGCGTGAGCAGGGCCGTCTCGGCGCGGGTCGGATAGTACTCCGGCAGCTCGGTGATTTCTTCGAACAGTTCGGAGCCGCGCGCATCGTAGAACCACTTCGGCGGCATCGACTTCGGCCGCCGCGCCAGGCCTTCGACGACGTCGCGCCGGAAGGCGTCAGCGCCCTCGCCGTCATCGTCCGCGGTCGTCTCGACGACGGCGTCGTCGGCCAGCCGCACGCCGGAGAACATCCAGCGCTGATGCGGGTAGAAGAAGTTGCGATAGCTGGTCCGCGCGTGGCCGGCGGGCGTGATGGAGGCGCCGCCGCGCAGCGTCATCTGGCCCATCATGAACTTGCCGTTGTACTCGCCGACCGCGCCGCGGGCAGGCCTGAAGCCGGGGTAGCCGAGGTAGGCGCTGGCGGTCCATTGCCAGGCCGCGTCGTCCAGCTGCTCGAACGCCTCGGGCCGCGTCGCCGCCGCGTGCTCCCATTCCGCCTCGATGGGCAGGCGCTTGCCGGCCCAGGTCGCGTAGGCGTCCGCCTCGTAGTAGCTGACGTGCAGCGCCGGCGCGTCGAGGTCGAGCAACTGCTGTCCGGTCAGGCCCATCTCGCGCCAGCCGCCGTCGCAGCGCGTCCAGTAGAGCGGCGCCTCCCAGCCCTCCTCGCGAACCCGCGCCCAGCCGTCGGAGAGCCAGAGCTCGGGGCGCGCGTAGCCGCCGTCCTCGATGAAGGCCAGCCACTCGCGGTTGGTGACGAGGCGGCTGGCCAGCCGGTACGGCCGCAGCAGCACGTCGTGCCGCGGGCCCTCGTTGTCGAACGCAAAACCCTCGCCGGCCGCGCCGATCGCCGCACAGCCGCCATGCAGCTCGACCCACTGCAGCGGGGCGCGGGCGCTGGACGGCTCGTGCCCGGGCCCGTAGACGGGCCGGATCGGCGACTGCGCGAAGAGGTGCAGCACGTCCATCAGGATCAGCTCCTGATGCTGCTCCTCGTGCGCGAGGCCGAGCACGGTGAGATCGACCACCTCCGGCGAGGGATCGCCGGCCAGCAGCCGCTCCATCGCCGCATCGACATGGGCGCGATAGGCGATGACGCGGGACAGGCCCGGCCGCGTGATCAGTCCGCGCGCCGGACGCGGATGCCTCGGCCCCACTGCCTCGTAATAGGAGTTGAACAGGTACCCGAACGCGGCGTCGAACGCGCGGTAGCCCGGCAGGTGCGGTACGAGCAGGAAGGTCTCGAAGAACCAGGTGACATGCGCCAGGTGCCACTTGGTGGGGCTGGCGTCGGGCATCGACTGGGCCTGCTGGTCCTCGGCCGAGAGCGGCGCGGCCCTCGCCAGCGAGGCGGCGCGCACGGCCCTGAACCGCTCCGCGAGCTCACGCTGATCGCCTTCGGCGCGCGCGCTCGGCGCGGTCCGCTGTTCGGTCGACGCCATGGAGAACCTCTCCCTTCCGAGCCTTATGTAGGGATCGACCGACAACGCGCACCCCAGACTTTGGTCTGGGTTGGCAAGCGGGGTGAACCCAGGGCCGGCTGCAATGTTCCACCGCGCTGCCCGAATTTGTCAGGAACGGTTCCGGTCAAGCCGCGTTTTCACCGGGATTGAGCGGGGACGGCGCAGCTGGCGCCACGGTCGCGACGCCCTGAGTGCGCGGGGAGAGTGCCTATGGAAATCGACGCCGACTGGCGCGATCAGGTTGTCGCGATGATCCCGGCCCTCAGGGCCTTCGCCTGGTCTATCAGCCGCAGCGGCTCCGACGCCGACGACCTCGTCCAGGACACCCTGATCAAGGCCTGGAGCCACCGCGACAAGTTCGAGACCGGCACCAACCTTCGGGCCTGGCTCTTCACGATCCTCCGAAACACCTACTATACCGCCGTCGTCCGGCGCCGCCGCGAGGTGCGCGACGAGGATGACCAGCACGCCCGCTCGCTGACCTCGGCGCCGACCCAGGAATGGGGTCTGGCGATCCGCGCGCTGCAGGCGGCGCTCGACCAGTTGCCGGCAGAGCACCGCGAGGCGCTGATCCTGGTGGGCGCCGCCGGGCTCTCCTACGAAGAGGCCGCAAGCATCTGCGGCTGCGCGCTCGGCACCATCAAGAGCCGGGTCAACCGCGCCCGCAACCGGCTCCTGAAGATCATGGAGATCGAGAACGCCGGCGACGCCATCTCGGCGGCGTCGCAGGACGTCCAGCCGATCTCCCTCTAGGACCAAGCCCCGCTAAGGAATCAGCAGCACCCGGCCCACCGCCTGCCGGCTTTCGATATAGGCGTGGGCGGCGGCGGCCTCCGAAAGTGGGAAGGTGCGGTCGATGATCACCTTGAACTCGCCTCTGGCCGCCTCGTTGATCAGCCGCTGGATGTTGTTGTAGCCACGCTCGGTACCGATCTCGGCGCCCAGGAAGACGCCCTGCAGGGTGCGGTTTCCTCCCATCAGGCTGGAGACGTCGACGGTCATCGGCTCACGCCCCGCCGCACCCACCATCGAGACGCGGCCGCGATAGCCGAGCGCCAGGATCGAGCCCTGCAGCGTGCTGCCGCCGACCGGGTCGACCACCAGGTTGACGCCCTTCTTGTCGGTGAGCCGCATGACTTCGGTCACGACGTCGTGGGTCCTGTAGTTGATCCCCTCGTCCATCCCGAGCGGCCGCAGCTGTTCGAGCCGGTCGTCGCTCGATGCCGTGGCGAAGACCCGCGCGCCGGCCCGCTTGGCCAGTTGGATCGCCGCGACCCCCACCCCGCTCGCCCCGGCCTGCACCAGCACCGTCTCGCCGGCTTTCAGGTGGCCGAACTCGAAGAGACAGTCGTCGGCGGTGCCGAACGCCACTGGGATCACCGACGCGAGCTTCACGTCGAAGCCGTCCGGGATCGGCCAGGCGGCCCTCGCGGGCACCGCGCGCAGCTCGGCGTGCGATCCGAACGCATTGCTGGTGGCGACCTTCTGGCCGACCTTCAGGCCGGTCACCTCCGAGCCGACCTCGACGATCTCGCCGGCGGCCTGGTAGCCGACGACGTGCGGGTGCGTGATCAGCGCGCCGCGGGCGCGGTTCAGGGTGTCGCCGCCCTCGATACTCACCGCCTCGACGCGGATCACCACGCCCCGAGGATGGCACTCGGGATCGGGGACGTCCTCGTATTTCAGGACGCTCGGATCACCGTTCTCGTAGTAGACCGCTGCCTTCATGGTCGCGCCTCCCGGCCTTTCATACGCTCGTTTGAGTGTCATGCAGGGCGAGGCTTCGCAAGCCGACGAAATCTGAAGGGCCAAGGAGAAAGGTACCTGGGCATGGATCTCGCCAAGCCGCGCATCGACTTCGGCCTGACCACCACCAACCTGGAGCCGATGCTGCGCTTCTGGCAGGACGAGGTCGGGCTGCCGTTCGACCATCTGCTGCCGATCCGCCGCGGCCACAACCAGCACCGCCACGATGCGCTGGGCTCGGTGATCAAGATCAACCACACCGAAGGCGTGCTCGCCGAGGGTCCGCGCACCGGCTACCGCGAGCTCTACGTCGCCCGGCCGGGCCTCGCCGAACCGAAGCCGATGGTCGATCCGGACGGCAACCGGGTGACGCTGGTCCCGCCGGGCTGGCGCGGCATCGGCCAGATCGGCGTGCGCCTGGCGGTACGCGAAGTCGCCGCGCACCGGCGCTTCTACACCGAGGCGCTCGGCCTCGCCGAAGAGCCGTGGGACGGCGGCGCTGCGTTTCGCGGCGGCGAGAGCCTGTTGATCGTCGAGCAGAGCGCCGATGCGCCCTCGCCCGACACGCCGCCCGGCGCCGGCGGCTGGGGCTACATCACCTTCCAGGTTTTCAAGGTCGACCGCGACCATGCCTTCGTGCTGGCGCACGGCGGCGGCGAGGCGATCGCCCCGGTGACGCTCGGAACGACCGCGCGCATCTCGATGGTCAAGGACCCCGACGGCAACCGCATCGAGCTCTCGCAGCGCGCCTCGATCGTCGGCTCGCTGGAGCCGCAGCCCTAGGAGCAGGATCGTTTCAGGCGGATTCGCCTGAAAGCTGAGTCCTGCTCTAGAATCAAAAGCATAGATCGCGATTCAGCGTTCAAGCTGAACCCATCGCGATCCAGCCGGCAGGCCTCAGTAAGGCGGCGCATGCACCGCTCGCTGGGCCTTGGCGGCGTTGGCCCACCATTCGAGGTCGGCGGCGAAGCGCGGGAAGCGGCTCGCGAGATACGCGCCGCTGCGTCCGATCGGCCGCCCGTCCTCGTCGAGCGCCTCCGCCAGCGGCCCGATGTTGAACGTGCTGGAGATCACGACCATGCCCAGCTCCGAGAGCGTGCCGTGCCAGGCGAGGTTCGAGCGGGCGGCGCCCGTCCGCTGCGCCGAGTAGCTGGCGATCGCCGCGGGCCGCCAGAACCACTCTTCCAGGAAGTGGTCGGTGAGGTTCTTCAGGCCGGGCTGGACGCCCCAATTGTACTCTCCAGCCACGAACACGAAGGCGTCGGCGGCGCGGATCTTGGCCGCGAGCGCCTCCATCGCCGGCGGGGCCTCGCCCTTCGGATATTCCTTGTACATGCGGTCGAGCATCGGCAGCGCGACCTCGCGCGCATCGATCAGTTCGGCGGCGTGGCCCCGCGCGGCGAGCCCCTCCAGAACGTAGCGCGCCAGCCGGATGCCGATCCGGTCGCTGCGGTAGGAGCCGTAGAAAACGAGCGTGGCCAGGGGCATCGGCCGGCGTCCTCACCCGGCGTGGCGGCCCGCGCTCACCACTTCCAGCCCGGCGGATGGGCGGTGACGTCGTCGCCGAGGTCGATCATCGTCTCGTCGACGTAGCACCAGCCCCAGCCTTCCCCGGGGTAGTAGTCCTCCATGACCGGGTGCTTGGTCGCGTGGAAGTGCTTGGTCGCGTGCTGGCCGATCGACTGGTCGCAGCAGCCGACGTGGCCGCAGATCCGGCAGATCCGCAGGTGCACCCACTGCTGCCCGAGCTTCAGGCACTCCTCGCAGCCGTCGGCTGACGGCTCGACCGCCTGGAACAGGCCAAGGTGGGAGCAGCTCATGCGACGGTCTCCGGCTGACGCTCGAGTTCCGGGAAGCGCTGGGCGAGATAGGCGTGGATCTCGGCGACGACTGCGGCCCCCTCGCCCACCGCCGCGGCCACGCGCTTGGTCGAACCCGAGCGCACGTCGCCGATCGCGAACACGCCATCCAGGCTGGTCATCAGCCCGCGCGGGTCGATCTCCGTCGGCCGCGCCGCGCGGCCGGTCAGCACGAAGCCCTTGGCGTCGATCCCCACCGGGCAGTCGCTCAGCCAGTCGGTGCAGGGCGCCGCGCCGATGAAGAGAAAGAGATGCCGCATGGCTCGGTCCGGCGCCACCCCGCTCGCCAGGTCGCGCCAGACGATCCGGGCCAGCGAGCCCGTGCCGTCGACCTCGACGCACTCCACCTCGGTGCGGGTCAGGAGCTCGATGTTCGGCTGGGCTTCGATCCGTTCGATCAGGTAACGCGACATCGAGGCGGCGAGGCTCGGGCCGCGCACAAGCATCCAGACCTTGGCCGCCCGGCCGGCGAGGAACACCGCTGCCTGCCCGGCCGAGTTGCCGCCGCCGACCAGCGTCACCTCCTGCCCCGCGCAGAGCCGGCCTTCCACGGGCGAGGCCCAGTAGTGCACGCCGTCGCGCTCGGCCGCAGCAAGCCCCGGGAAGACCGGCCGCCGGTATCGGGCGCCGCTGGCGATAACCACGGTCCTGGCCCGCAGCGTGGTCCCGTCGTCGAGCTCGAGCCGGTGGCCGTCCGGCCAGCGGCAGTCGAACCGCCGCACCGCGCCGGGGATCACGATGTCGGCCCCGAACTTGAGCGCCTGGTTGAAGGCGCGCCCGGCCAGCGCCTGGCCGGAGATGCCGGTCGGGAACCCGAGGTAGTTCTCGATCCGCGACGAGGCGCCGGCCTGGCCGCCGAAGGTGTCGGCCTCCAGCACGACCACCGACAGCCCCTCGGAGGCGGCGTAGACGGCGGTCGCCAGGCCGGCCGGCCCCGCGCCGACCACAGCGACGTCGTAGAGGCGGCCCGCATCGAGGCGCGGCCGCAGCCCGACGCGCTCGCCCAGCTCATGCTCGCTCGGATTGCGCAGCACCGTCCCGTCCGGGGCGATCACCAGCGGAAGCTCGTCCGCCGCGGGCCGCACGCTGGTCAGCAGGGCAGCGGCGTCGGGCGCATCTTCCGGGTCGATCACGCGGTAGGGGATCGCGTTGCGGCCGAGGAAGTTCTGCAGCCTGACCACGTCGGGATGCCCCTGCGGCCCGATCAGCACCGGTCCGCCGGCGCCGGTCTCGATCAGGCCGACCCGCCGCAGGATCAGCGCCCGCATGATCCGCTCGCCGAGCTCGGCCTCGGCGATCATCAGGCGCCGCAGGCTGGCCGGCGAGACCACAAGCGCCTCCATGTCGGACTCGGCCCTTACGTCGACGAACGACGCCCGCCCCGAAAGCTGGCCGACCTCGGCGACGAAGTTGCCCTTGCCGAAGTGCGAGACCGACTCGTCGTGCCCGAGCCCCGCGCGCCTGGAGACCAGCACCTGGCCGGCGAGGATCACCGCCATCCCGAAGCCGGTGTCGCCGGCGTGGATCAAGTGTTCGCCCTGGGCGAGACGGCGCGTTTCGCCGAAGCGGCGCAGGCGGTCGATCTCGCTGTCGGTGAGCAGGAAGTACATCTGCTCCCGCCGGCTTTGCAGGATGGGCGGGGCGTAGTCGGACATGGACCAAGCCGACCACGGCCCACCGGCGATGTCCATATGTGCGAAGGTGTAGTTGGCAGACCGGCTGGAAGGCCGCCCGGTGGGCCGCTCAGACCGCCGCGGCCGTCGCCATCTCGTCCTCGTCCGCCGCCGGATCGAGCAGCGCATTCAGTGCTGCCATCAGGCCCGCGACGGTCACCGGCTTGGCCACATGGCCGTCGGCGCCGGCCGCACGGCCGGCCTCGCGGTGCTCGGTCAGCGCGTTGGCGCTCAGCATCAGGATCGGCGTGCGCACGCCGGTCACCGCCTCCAGCCGGCGGATGCGGCGGGTGGCCTCCAGCCCGTCCATCACCGGCATCTGCATGTCCATCAACACCGCATCGAAGCGCTCGCGCTTGACCGCATCGAACGCCTGCGCGCCGTCGTCGACCACCACCGCCTCGATGCCGAACTGCTCGAGCATCATGCGCACGACCAGCTGGTTGGTGGCGTGGTCGTCGGCGACCAGCACGCGGACCGGCCGGTCCTGGGCGACCGTTTCCTCATCGTCGGCGCTGACCGGCGCCTCGAGCTGAGGCGCGTCGGCGTCGGCGAACGGCGCCTCGAACCAGAAGCGCGAGCCGTCCCCCGGCGCGCTCTCGCAGTCGACTGTGCCGTTCATCAACGAGGCGAGCTGGCGCGAGATGGCGAGGCCCAGACCGCTGCCGCCGAAGCGGCGGGTGATCGAGCCGTCGGCCTGCTGGAAGCGGGCGAAGAGCCGCGCCTTCACCTCCGGCGTGAAGCCGACGCCAGTGTCGACCACCGAGAAGCGCAGGTGGCCCGGCGCCGGCGCCTCGCCGCGGATCGTCACGCCGCCCTTCTCGGTGAACTTCACCGCGTTGCTGGCGAAGTTGGTGAGGATCTGGCGCACCCGCACCGCATCACCGGCGAACCAGCGCTCCAGCGCCGGATCGATCTCGGTGGTCAGCGCCAGACCCTTCTCGTCGGCCCTGAGGCGACAGAGCTCGGCGACCGCGCGCACCAGGTCGGCGGCGTTGAACGGCGCGGTCTCGATGGTCAGCTGACCGGCCTCGACGCGGGCGAGGTCGAGCACGTCGCTCAGCAACCGCTCCAGCGACTGGCCCGAGCTGCGGATGATCTCCGCCATCTTCTGCTCGCGTTCGGGCAGCCCCGAGACCGCCAGCATGTCGGCCACGGCCACGACACCGTTCAGCGGCGTGCGGATCTCGTGGCTCATGTTGGCCAGGAACTCGCTCTTGGAGCGGCTGGCGGCCTCGGCATGCTGGCGTGCGGCCTTCAGGCCGCGCGCCGAGCGCCGCTGCCAGATCAGCGCGGCGATCGCCACGGCCACCAGCAGCACCGCCAGCCCGCCGGCCCAGCGCTGCGAGCGCACCACCTTGGCCTCGAGCGTCGCAGCCTGTTGCGCCGACTCCAGCTGGCGCGCCAGCTCGGCGGTGACCTGGCTGACGCCCGCGCTGGACCGCGCCGCCTGCTGGCGGGCGCTCTGGTGCGAATAGTCGCGCAGCAGCGCGAAGGCCGGCCCAGTCTGCCCCTCGGCGGCCATCACCTCGGCCTGCAGCTCCGGCTCGCGGGCGAAGGCGGTGACCGCGAACTTGCTGGAGGCCTTCAGGCCCTGCAGCTGCGCCAGGTCGGTCTTGGCCGCGTCGATCCGGCCCTGCCGCGCCTCGGCGACGCCACGCATGGCCAGGAGCCGCGGGGCGAGGAACTCGGCGCCGGTCAGCTTGGCGTCGATGCCGTTCAGGCAGTCGGTGACGCTTTTCGGCTGGCCGAAACTCTCCTCAATCGAGGCGCAGAGGTATTTGTCCCAGACATCGAGGTGCGGCAGATCGGAGCGCGCGGCCAGCCGGTGGTGCGCCGCGGCGAGATCGCGGGCGAGGCCCGCCTCGCCCAGCTGCGCGGCCAGCACCGCCATGTTGTAGACGTCGTCGAAGTCGGGGCGCGGGTAGGCCTTGTCGGCCCAGACGAAGTCGGCCTTGTCGAACGCGTCGGCGGCGCCCTCCAGGTCGTTCAGCTGGATGAGCGCGATGCCGATCGTGCCCCAGACGTCGGCTTCGGCCATGCCGGTGTCGGGATCGCCGCGCGGGATCAGCTTCTCGGCCTGGAACATCAGCCGCAGCGCCGCGCCGCTCTCGCGCTCGGTGTTGAGGATCAGCGCCTGGATCGAGAGCGCATGGACACGGGCGTACCAGTCGGGCTCGCTGTCGGCGACGCGACCGATTTCCGCCTCGACCCTGGTGTCGCCGCGGTCGTAGCGGCTCTTCAGCTCGTCGATGCGCGCGATCTCCGCCCAGCGGCGGTCGCCCTGCTGGGCGGCCTTGGCCGCCAGCGCGTTGTTCCAGCGCTCGAAGTTGTCGAACTCCGACTGGTTAAGCATCACGAACGCCACGTGGTGCAGGCGTCGCAGCGCCTCAGGCCCCTGCTGCTGGTTGGCCGCCTGCCCGAAACGGTCAAGCTCGGCGAAGCTGGTGGCGGAGGCTCTGCGCTCGATCGCGGCGACGAGGCGGCGGGCGCTGGTGTCGGTGGGCTGGGCCAGAGTCGGGGGCGCGAGAGCGGCGCCCAGGACGAGGCCGAGCACCAGAGCCAAGGCCGCGCGAAGACGCAACTCGCCACCCCTCCCCTAAACTGGCGGCGGCGTTACCACTCAATCGCTGAGCAAGGGCTTAACGGTGAAGCTTTTTGTAAGGTTCCCGTCACGCGTCGGCCAGCGCCGGCGCCCTGGCCGGCCAGGCGGCCGGGTGGGTCCCGAGCTTGACCACCGGCCGCTTCCAGCGCGCCGGCGTGCGGCTGAGGCGCACGGCCGGGCGCAGGTGCGACATCGGCCCATAGCCGCCGTTGCTCTCGATGATGAAGCTGCGGATCTCGTCGCCCTCCAGCTTCTGGGCGCGGTCCACGCGGTCCTCCCCGGCTATGCCCAGGCTGCGCACCCACATGCCGGTCTGGCAGAGCGAGACGCGCACCAGGTAGCTGCCGCCATAGAGCGCGCGGCGCTGCAGGGCGATCAGGCTGCCGAACGCGGCGAGGAAGCCGGTCGTGTAGTCGGTGACCGCGCCCGGCTGCAGTTGCGGTCCTTCGGCGCCGCCGTGCACGTGCGCCATGCCGGTGACGGTCTGCGC
>Ga0134126_10003447_pt1 | contig 19809 bp, 18 predicted proteins | sample KB31752_FD_96881 | JGI IMG/M metagenome (GOLD analysis project Ga0134126, IMG submission 96881) | Terrestrial soil microbial communities with excess Nitrogen fertilizer from Kellogg Biological Station, Michigan, USA - KB3-175-2 | ecosystem: Environmental > Terrestrial > Soil > Unclassified ...
GTTGCGGATTCCGGCCTTATAGAGCGGACTATTTTCTGAGACTTCATTAACTCTTACCGCGCGACCCAGCAAACGCTCACCAACCGTGTAAAAAACATTGACCATGCATGCCGAGATCAGAGTAATGGCAAGCAAGCGCGCGAGGCGCAACGAAGTTACGTTCTCGACAAACAAGTAAATGATCGTGAATAAACTTGCTGCTCGTAGTTTTCCGATGGAGACCATCGGCTCATAAGATAGGAAGGACGAGATAACAGTGAGAACGAAAAAGCCGAGGATAAGATAATCTATCGGTGTTCGATAAAATTTAGGCCGGGGCTTAAAGGCAAAGCGCGCCAGCCATAGAGCCAGTCCAACGAGCCACGCGCTCTGAGTTGCCGCAATCGAGTTTGGTGCAGCCGCCGCAAACACAAAAAGAAAGGTGACGATGGCCGCATCAAGCACTTTCGCCGCCTGGCTTTTACTCTGAGATTCCGATTTCACCTTGGTTTAGTCATGCCTTAATTGAATAAGCCAACGGGCTAAACTTACCCGGCCGCGATCGCGGCTCTAATATCCATCGCCGCGCATCATTACCAACACAGTGCGCAGGATGATTTTCAGGTCAAACAGCAGCGACCAGTTTTCGATGTAGAATAAGTCCAGCTTCACCATCTCTTCGAACGGCAGGCGATTTCTTCCGGACACTTGCCACAATCCCGTCAGCCCCGGCTTCATGTCGAGTCGCTTGCGGTGCCGCAGTTCGTAGGCCTCAACTTCATATGGGATTGGCGGACGTGGACCAACGATGCTCATGTCGGCACGCAATACATTGAACAGTTGTGGGATTTCGTCGAGGCTCAAACGACGCAGCATGCGTCCCACGCGTGTAATGCGCGGATCGTCGCGAAGTTTATAGGCGGGTTTGTGGGCGTCACCGACATTCGCTTCGGCATGGCCGGCGATAAACTTTCGCTGGTACTCGCGATGGATCTCACTGTCGGCATCCGTACGCATAGTTCGGAACTTATAGACAACAAAAATTCGACCGTCCATGCCCACGCGCTCCTGAACGTAGAAAACCGGACCCTTCGAGTCAAACTTGATTAGCAATGCAATCAAGAGCCAGAAGGGAGAAAACAGCGCTAGTGTAACCGCAGCGATTAGAATGTCTGAGATGCGCTTGGTGCCGCGCGCGAAATCAGAAAGTGGCTCGCGAAACAACCTGATCATTGGCAAGGCGCCAATTTGATCTACCTCGGTCTTGCTGGGTAAACAATTGAAGAGACTGGGCGCAATACGAAACTCGATTCCACGGCGCCGGCCACAACGCATCATCACGTCAAACAGCGCATCTGCGTCAACCTGGGAGTCGGCGATGATTACTTCGTTGGCGCCGGACTCGCGAATAGCCTCGGGCAGTCCCGCAAGGTTGCTCACAACGGGTACGCCCTCGTATTCCCCGGTTGGACCAGATCCACCAATGTCAACAGCTCCGATCACGCGATATCCGAGCGACGGCCGTTCGCGCATCTCCTTGATGCAAAAAGTCGCTTCGGGACCGCGACCCACCACCAGGGTTGGAATCAGGTTGATGCCACGTAGTCTAAAAAATGTCTGCGCGCTGCGCACTATTAGCCTGAGTGAATAGAAACTCGCCAGGGCGATAAGAAAATCGAGTACAAACACACTGCGGGCATAGGAGAAGGCGCGGAAGTTAAACCCACCGCGATATAAGAAAGCAGCGGCAACGATGAGTAACGACCCGATGGCAGTCGACTTGAAGACGCGAATGCCATCCTCAAAGAAAGAAAACTCACCCCGCAGCCGGTAGAGATCGTAGTAACGCAGCGCGAGCACACGTATCAGGATTACCAGAAACAACAGCGCGCCGTAAGGAGCAAAACCTGCGCTCCAGGCAAAATTTCCCTGCGATGTCCGTTGCAGTATCGCCCCGCCTTCACGAAAGTAATAGGCTGCGATAAATGAAACTATCGCTATCAAACTATCTGCTATTAGTAAGGCTGTCTTGACGGTTGGGATGACCCAATGTGGCGCGCGTGAAGGAGCACGCACGATGCTTGCTTCAACTAATGGATTTTTGATTCGCTCAACTCTCACTGATTTCCAAAATGCGCCAATCTCTCTGGGGCTGAAGTGCATAGGATAGCAAAGTTCACCGCTCGAGTATCAGATCCGCGACTTCGGCAGCGACCTGAACCTGGCGGGGCGCATTCGTTGGCCCCTTCTTTTGTAACCGCAGATCGTGAATTTCCCCCGGCGAGCTGATCCTACGCAGGCGCCCTTTCTTCACTAACTGCTCGTCTATCGCAGCCCACTCACCTAAGTAGATCGACGCCGCCGGAATGCCAAGTGCCGCAGCCTCCCGATTCATTGTCCCGCCGGCGCTGACCACTAAATCGCTGTGCGCGATCAAATTACCGCCGTCGAGGGGGAGGGCCGGTATGATCAGATTCGCATTCGCGCGTTCTCTGTAGTTTTCCCTTTGTAGATCGTTGCGCGGCAACAACACTATTTTTACATTCGGGGTGGCTAAGAGTCGTTCGAGCAATTCGTCAAACAGTTCATTTTCAAAACGATGGTAGAGCGCTTCGCTGGCGGGGGGACGCACGGTTACCAACACGTTGCCCTGATCGATTCCCAGTTTGCTGAGCTGTGTTTGAAATTCTGGATCACAGTGAAAATCGGCAAGGTAAACGTCTTCCTTGAGCCCTGCATATCGCTTCACCTTCGTCGCCGAGGCGCCAAAGCGCGCTAGCGCTGCTACAGGAAACGCATCTGGAACAATGATGCGCGAAGCCATGCGGAACGCGAGATGGTTGGCGGGCTGATGTTCATAATCCATCAGCGTGACCGTCCGCAACGACAACGCGCGAGCCGCCAGAATTTGAGAGTAGGAGTTATGGCTAACTGCCAGGTCGAGGTTTCGTCCGCGCGCCCAACGCGCGAGCGCTAGCGCCCTCTGCACCAGATTCCCCGCTTTGCCTGAGAGCTTGCCGCCGCCATGTCCGCCAATAACTTCGTAGGTGAAACCCGCGGCTTCGGCAAGTTTCACCGTTTCCGCAAAGTCTCGAGCGGTAACGACTACTTCATGATTGCGTCGAACAAACTGGTTTGCGAGCGAACGGAAGAACGGCACGTGCGGTGAGTTTGCCAGATCGATCCAGATTCGCATTGAGCTGAGTAGAGGACAACGAAAGCCAGCCTACGGATGGACCGCCATAGCCTGGCGGCAAAACTGTCTTACCGAGTCGGCGATTTGCATCACAGTTTCATCCGCCATCTCCGGATACATCGGCAGTGACATCACTTCACGACAAACGCTTTCGGTTTGCGGCAAATCGCCTTCGTTGTATCCAAGATTGCTGAAGCCGTGCTGCATATGGGCGGGAATCGGATAGTGAATGCCGCTACTTATCCCGTTGGCATGCAGATGTTCGCGCAACTCATCTCGCTGCGCGGTGAATAAGGGGAAGATGTGATAGACAGACTTGCAACTCGCTGGTTCCTCGAGCAAACGCAATCCTGAATCTGCCAGTTGTTCTGAATAGGTTTGCGCGTGCCGCCGGCGAGCATTGGTCCAGTCGTCGAGGTGCTTTAGTTTCACACCTAACACCGCTCCCTGAATTGCTTCCAGGCGGAAATTGTAACCAACGCGCTCATGCAAGTATTTGGCGCTTTGTCCGTGATCGCGAAGCTGCTTTAGGATTTCTACATAATTTTCGTTGCTCGTAACCACGGCGCCGCCCTCGCCATAGGCGCCGAGATTTTTTCCGGGATAGAAACTAAAGCAAGCCATGTCACCCATGCTTCCGGCGCGCCGTCCTTTGTATTCGGCGCCCACAGCCTGGGCCGCATCCTCAATCACAAGCAAATTATGCCGGCGCGCGATCTCGAGGATCGGATCCATGTCCGCGCACGTGCCGTAAAGATGCACGGGCATGATCACTTTAGTTTTTGTAGTGATCGCTGCTTCAATCTTCGCGGGATCGATGTTGCAGGTAAGCGGATCGATATCGACTAAAACCGGAGTTGCTCCGGTGTACAGAATCGCCGCGACCGTCGCTACGAAGGTGTAACTGACGGTAATCACTTCATCACCCGGGCCGACGCCGCCCGCCAGCAGCGCCAGGTGCAAAGCACTGGTCCCGGAATTCACTCCAAACGCGAAACGCGACTGGCAGTAGGCGGCGAAGTCCGTCTCAAAAGCTTCTACCTTTGGACCGAGGACGAACTGGCAACTCTCCAGCACTTCTGCAATTGCGCCGTCAATTTCGCCCTTGATGCTCTTGTATTGCGCTTTAAGATCTACTAAAGGAATCATGGCTATATCAATACAACCTTCGATTATTTTAGAGTCCAACTTTACTCGATCTCGACGAGTTGGCCGCGCGCCAGCAGCGATTTTTCCGCGGCCTCCACGATCTTCACAAGTCTCAATCCAGCCTGGCCGTCCGTTTCTGGTTGTCTGTTGTTTTCGACGCAATCAATGAAGTGCTGCGCTTCTGTTTGTAAGGCTTCGGTCGCATCCAGTCGCGGCGCCCACATGTCACCTGAGCGATAACTGACGAGCATCTCGTAAACAGCTTCGGGGCTCTGCGAAAGCGTTACCCCTTTGTCATAGATCTTCACCTTCTCACTAGGCTCAAGATCGTCATAGAGGATCATCTTCTCGCTACCGCCTATGAGCGTATGACGAACTTTAACCGGTGTGAGCCAATTAACGTGAACATGCGCTATCTGAGGATTCGCAAAAAAGAGCGTGATGTAAGCGACGTTTTCAGGTTGACCAGGAATGTGGCTGATGCCGGTCGCCGAGACCGCGGTCGCCTTTGTCGGCAGCACATAATCCATGATCGAAAGATCGTGAATCGCCAAATCCCAAATTACATTCACGTCGTGTTGAAAGAGTCCCAGATTAATGCGCACAGCATCGTAGTAGTAAATGTCGCCGAGGGCGTTTTGCGTGATGAGTTCACGAATCTTTCGCACTGCGCCGGTGTAGACGAACGTATGATCCACCATCAAGACTCGTTTGCGCGCCTGCGCTTCTTCAATCAACTGAATCGCCTGCTCCGAGTTTGCGGCGAGGGGTTTTTCGATCAGCACATGTTTATTAGCTTTGAGTGCCGCCATCCCAAGCTCAAAATGGGATGACACTGGCGTAGCAACTACAATTGCGTCGATGGTCGGATCCGCAAGCATTTCGTTGCAGTTGTCGACTGTCTTGATTGTCGGGTAACGGGCTTTTAGCGTTCCCAACCTTTCGATGCGCAGGTCGGAGACGGTAACCACCGTCGAGCCCGGCGCCTCCATGAAGTTGCGCACGAGGTTGGGCCCCCAGTATCCGTAACCGATAACTCCGACTTTAATCATAGTTAACAGTGGCCAGTGGTGAGTCTAACGCTCATCAACTGTTCAATCACTTGCCAGCGATCACTGATCACTGGCCACTTGCGTTTTTTCCCGCACGTCGCCGATCGCGCGCGCCGGCACTCCGGCGACAATCGCATAGTCAGCAACGTCCCGCGTCACCACGGCTCCGGCTCCCACCAGCGCCGACTCGCCAATCGTGACTCCCGCCATAATGGTGGCGTTACTTCCAATTGACGCCCGCCGTTTTACACGCGTTGCGATCACAGCCCAGTCGGCTTCCGTTTGCAGACTGCCGTCGTCGTTAACCGCACGTGGATAAGGGTCGTTGGTAAACATCACTCCATGGCCGATAAAAACTTCGTCTTCAATGGTCACGCCCTCGCAGATGAATGTGTGCGACGAAATTTTGCAGCGGGCACCCACGGAAGCATTTTTTTGTATTTCGACAAACGCACCGATCCTTGTCTCTGCTTCGATAGTACAACCGTAAAGGTTCACCAGCTCAGGCTGGAAAATCTTTACGTTCTTACCTAACGAAACATCAGCACTGATCGGCATTTACTTTTTCTCTTCTTCCAGCAAACGGGCTAATGCGTAAAGCATCCAGCCCTGTGTCCAACGCATGTAAGCCGTGTGAACCTTGTAAAATCGCCGTCGTTGATAATAAAAAAATCCACTGTTGTCGCGCAGGTTGCGAATGGCCCAGGAAGCAATCGTTTCGGCTAACGGTAGCGAGCTGCTATCCAATTCGCGAAATTCCAGGAGTGTGATGATTGCCGTCGCCGCCGCGTGCGCATCCGCTGGATAAAGGCTGTCATGGTAGTATTTCGGCCACCCGTCCGCAAGAAAGAAGCGCTCACGCCAGAACGTAAGCCCACGTTGCAAGGCTTCATTGAGTGCAGGATTGGCTCCCACGCAGGACGAGGCAATTCTCCTGAGCGATAACAGCACGTAAGCCGAATGGAAATTGTCTATCCACTGCTGCCCCGCCTCCGCACCATACGCCCATGAGCCATCTTCACCCTGTTTACGAATAACATAACGCGCAGCTCGAAGAGCTAAATCACAGAACTCAGTTTCTCCCGTCAACCCTGCGACGCTAGCCAATGTTTCTCCGGCCAGCAAAGAGGCGTTGAAAATCTGAGTGCTGTCTGACGGCGAATAACTGAAGCAAACTTCGTCTTTAGTATCAATCGTTCGTTTAAGATCGCTGAGAATGAAGTCGCAACTACTCCTCGCCATCTGTAAGTAACTATCGTCACCGAACGCCTGGTGTCCTTCAACGAACGCCCGTGCAGCGAAAGCCGTGGGAACGATCATCGGCGTGCCTTGCGGCGCAAAGAAGTTGCGGCTTTGCCACGCGAAGTTGTAACCCCAGGCGGCCCCTTTGTAGCCCTGAATACGCGCGCGCCATAACGCCTCGAGCAGAGCCCGGGCATCAGTTTCAGCCTCGGTTGTTTTCAAACGTCGATAAGTTGAGAGCGTTGCAAGCGCGAATAGAGCGAGTCCTTTGGAATTCTTCTGTGGCGGAATAAGCACCAGCGGGCGCAAGTTCAAAGGGAAGCGTTTGATAGCCTGGGTCCAGATTAGGCGGGCTGTTCGAGAGCGATTAAGCGGAGTTAACTGGAAGACTCGACTGTTCAACGCGTCGAATGGATCGTAACCGGCGAAGTCGTGAACGCGGCACCATGCGAGGAGATCATCGAATGCCTGCTGAATAACTGAATCATCCATTGGATCGAATTGCACGGCCATAAACAATATTTTGGAGTGCGGTGACCTGTCACCGCTTTCGTCCGTCGCGAGCTGTCGCGACGCTGCTGGCGACAAGTCGCCAGCGACCAAAGCGCCGACAGATCGGCGCACTCCAAAATGTCTTTCCGCCTACTTGCTTACCGAGGTCTCAATTCTCCGTGGTGTTTCAACAAAGCTCTCATGCCACAGTTCAAACATAAGCAAGGTCCAAAGAAGCTTCCGATGGTTTGCCACACCACGCTCGTGTTCATCCTGCAGTTTAGTCACATACTCGGGATTGAAAACACCTGCCCGCCGCACTCGATCAGGCGACAAAAGGTCCCGCGCCAGCGGTCGCAATTTCTCTTTTAGCCACTCGGCCACGGGCACGCCAAAACCCTTTTTGCCTCGGCGAGTTACAAAGGAAGGCAGCGAACCCTCAATGGAGCGCTTCAGAATGTATTTGGTCTTTCGACCTCTCAGTTTGTAGTTTGGCGGCAACGAAGCTGCAAACTCAGCCACTCGTGGATCGAGAAAAGGCGCGCGCACCTCGAGCGACACTGCCATGCTGGCACGATCAACTTTGGTCAGGATGTCTTCCGCGAGGTAGAGCCGCGTATCCAGACTTTGCATCTGCTCGACCACGTCTGCCGAATCACATTCAGCGAGCATCAAACGCGGTTCACGATAAATATCCCCGTCTGCGACGCTCAGCACTTTTGGCGTTAAAAGCATTTCCTGTTCGGCGGGATTAAAGGAGCCAAACCAAATGTGATGACGCGCTACTCGATCGTATTTTGTGCCGCTGATGAATCGCGTTGCTTTGTAGTCAAACGAAAGATTTTTCGTCTTTACCGGAAGTAGTCCTATCAAGGGCTCGAAGGCGGCGCGGAATACATGTGGGACCTTCAAATAATTTTCCGCCCAGCGATGCCCACGATACATCGGGTAACCGGCGAAGAGCTCGTCGCCACCATCGCCGCCCAGGGCCACCGTCACGTGCTTGCGCGTAAACCGGGATAACAAATAAGTAGGTACGAGCGATGGGTCGCTAAATGGTTCATCCATCCAGGAACCAATCTCACCAACGAGGTTTGCGGCGAGATTCGCACTCAGCCGTTCCTCGTGGTGGTCCGTGCCAAGAAACTTCGCCACCGCCCTCGCATAAGACGATTCATCAAACGACGATTCCGCAAACGATATTGAAAACGTCTTGACGGCTTCAGATGAAGCCTCGACCGCGAGCGCTGCGACAGTTGACGAATCAACACCGCCGGATAGCAAGACTCCTAAGGGCACATCCGAAACCAGACGCATCCGGACTGAGTCAGCCAATAATTCTCGTAAGCGTTCTGCAGCTTCATCTTCGGTTGGCACCGGCTGCCTGGTTTTATAGCTCAAGCACCAGTAAGCGCGCGTTTCAATCTTGCCGTTCGCTAGAGTTAAAGTGTGCGCCGCGGGCAGCTTGTTAATGCCCTCGTAGATCGTGAGCGGGGCCGGCACGTAATCGAAAGAAAGATACTGGCGCAGCGCCTGAAGATTTAGTGAGGTCCTGACCGCCGGGTGCGCCAGGAGCACCTTGGGTTCAGAAGCAAAAAGCAAGGTGTTATCAAACACGCCCCAGTAGAGCGGCTTCTCGCCTAAACGATCGCGAGCGAGCAGCAGCCGGCGCTGCTTCGAGTCCCATAAGGCAAACGCAAACATCCCATTGAGATGCTGCACCATGTCGTCGCCATACTCTTCATAGAGATGCGGTAGTACTTCAGTATCTGATTGACTTCTGAACGAGTGCCCGCGCTTTTCGAGGTCTTCTCGTATCTGGCGATAGTTGTAAATTTCGCCGTTGAGGATTGCGGCCACACTCTTATCTTCGTTGTAGACGGGCTGTTCGCCGGTAACCAGATCGATGATCGCGAGCCGACGCATCCCCAGCGCAGCACCATTGACAACCAACAAGCCTTCGGAATCCGGTCCGCGATGAACCATGCGCTCGCACATCGAGTGCAGGAGCTCCTTCGCGCCCTCCGCCGGCGGCGTGCGTGAGTCAAAATTAGCCCAACCGGTTATTCCACACATAAGTAACTGCAGTGAAAAGTGATGAGTGAAAAGTGAAAAGTAAGAACGGTAGCCACCTCTGTCTCTTCACTTTTTACTCTTCACTTTTCACTGTCCTTGAATCCCAGTTTCTCGCGTACCCCGTAGATCGCTTTCGATTGCGACTCGTGATAAGTGCGCACCATCATTTCGGCCAGCAGGCCCATTAGAAAGAGTTGCACGCCCAGAACCAACGTTACCAGGGCGATGATCGGCAAAGGTGTTTGCACAAAGTCGGCATGGTGCGGCCAACTAAGAAACTTCATGAGAAAGGCCAACAGCGTGGAAAGCAGGGTGACCGCAAAGGTCAGTAATCCAGCCCAGCCAAAGAGGTACAGCGGTTTAGTCTGATACGAAGCCATGAACTTTATCGTGATCAGATCGAAAACCACTTTAACAGTGCGCGACAATCCGTATTTGGATTTGCCCATCGTCCGCGCATGATGCTCGACTGGAATTTCGGCCACGCGCGCGCCGGCCCAGGATGCGTAGATGGGTATGAAGCGGTGCATTTCGCCATACAGTTTCACATCCTCGATCGACTCACGCCGGTAGGCTTTCAATGAGCAACCGTAGTCATGTAAAGGCACGCCCCCAATCCAGGAAATCAGACGATTGGCCAGCATCGAAGGAACCTTGCGCGTGATCAGTTTGTCCTGGCGGTTCTTACGCCAACCGGAAACGACGTCATAACCTTCATTCAATTTCTCCAGCAGGCGCGCAATGTCTGCCGGATCGTTTTGCATATCGGCATCCATCGGAATCAACACCTTGCCGGACGCTGCGTCTATGCCCGCAGCCATCGCTGCGGTCTGGCCGTAGTTACGGCGAAGCGCCACCACGCGAACGCGATCGTCCAGCTGGGCCAGTTCGCGCAAAACTTTCAAGCTGCCATCCGTCGAACCGTCATCTACATAGATGATCTCCGACGACCGTCCCAGCACCCGCAAAGCCGCATCTAACTTCGCATGTAGCGGTCGCAAGTTGGGCTCTTCATTGTAAACGGGGAGAAATACAGACACCTCGGGCGGGTCACCGCCTGCCACAGTCGGTTCAGTCGTGAGCAAAGTTTCTTCTTCGTAAGTTTTCATTAGCAAACTTGATTTTCTTGTGAATCGCTGAGTCCCGGAGGGACCGAATGTTTATAGACTGCCTTGGTCTAGAAGGTTCTTCGCTCCAGCGGAGCTAAATTTATTGTTCGACGTATTCACCTACTGGCACATTGCGCTCCGCTGGAGCGCCAAATAGTGGTTAATCGCGGAGTCTATAAACATTTGGCTCCTCCGGAGCCAGAACATCGTAATTACTCAATCCTGCGGGCCACGCAGATGATTGAAACACCGAGCGGAAAATTCATGTAGCGCAACGGGCCACGCTCGGCTGCCAGAAGTTTTCCCAGCATTCCATTCAGAAATCCAATCGTAATATTATTTTCTGATTCCGGTCGCAAACCTGTCGCTCGCATAAAGAGTCTACCGAGAAATATCGGTGTAAAGAAACTAATGTTTACGTAAGTAGCACGCTCAACTTCAAAACCGGCTTTCCTTACCACCTCTTTCAACTGTTTGAGCGTGTAACGGCGCCGGTGATTGCTGATATCGTCCTGCACGCCCCACAAAAACATAAACGCCGGCACAAACAAAAGTGCATGCCCGCCCGGACGCAGCACGCGCCGCATCTCTTTCAGACCGGCCAGATCGTCATCAAGGTGCTCTACTACATCAAGACCAGTGGCCAGATCAAACGAAGTGTCGTCGTATGGCAAAGCTTCCGCCGCGCCCAGTTTCACCTTCTCTAACCCACGCGCCTGGCAGAATGAAAGCGCCTCCGGAGAAACATCTACACCTTCAGCGACGCCAAACTCCGACAACATCTCGAGATTCGCACCGGTGCCGCAACCTACGTCAAGAATGTTGAAGGGTGCTCCTTCCACTTTGCCACTTGTTTTTAAGTCCCGAAAAAGACGAACGAGAAAACTTCTGATGATTTGCCGGCGCCCGAAAAACCACCAATGGCTCTCCTCCACCCGGCGCATGATCGCGTAGGTGTGCTGCTGCATCTCGCGCGGCAGCGGTTCCGCTACTGTGTTCTCGGTAGTTGCCATTTGGACCTATCAGCGGGTCTCATTGTAAAGCATTAGAACCCCGCTCCCATATCATAGAAAGCGAGGTTCCTGGCTTAGCACTCCTCTGTTTGCTTAACGCGAATGCCAGAGAATCAGCGGGGGCAAGCCACCTTCCCAACCCTGAGCCGATCGAGGTTAAACTTCAGATCGGATGCAAAGACCCTTCAACGAGGGATCATTCAAACTACTAACAGAATTTCAAGGGTTGAGAGGGCGGCTTGTACCTGCTAAGTTGACCTACACTCACGTTCAGACATTATTCTCCTGAAACCAGCGAACGAAGGTATGGATGCCTTCCTCAATTTGCGTCTGCGGATTGTAACCAAGCAACCGGCGAGCTTTGGTGATCTCCGCAAACGTCTGCGGCACGTCGCCCGGCTGCAACGGCTGTCGATCAATCTGCGCCGTCTCCCCCAGCTCTTTCTCGAGCAGCGCAATCAGTTCGCGTAATTCTACGGTTCGTGATTCACCCAGGTTAATCACTTCGTAATCAGTTTTGTCGTAATCGATCGCGCTGCGCACGCCGGCGATGATGTCGTCGATAAAGGTGTAATCACGGCGCGTTGTGCCATCTCCAAAAACCGGGATGCGTTTGTTCTCGCTAATCAACCGCGCGAATTTGTGAATCGCGAGATCGGGGCGTTGGCGCGGTCCATAGACGGTAAAGAATCGCAAACAGACTGAGCGTATGCCGTAAAGATGTGTGTAGGTGTGACAGATCAATTCACCCGCAGCCTTGGTCGCCGCATATGGAGAGATGGGCTGACGAATGGGATCGTCTTCAGCAAACGGCACTTTGGCATTGACGCCGTACACCGACGATGACGAACCAAAAACAAATTGCTTGATGCCTTGCTCACGCGCCAGTTCCAGAAGATTCAGTGTGCCGTTGATGTTTGTCTCGGCATAAAGCAGGGGTTGATCGAGCGAGGGTCGCACGCCCGCCCGCGCGGCCAGGTGGACAATGCAATCGAAGTTGTGCGCGGCAAAGATTTTCTGAAGCGCCGCCTGATCGCGAATGTCTGCTTTGAATAACTGGTAATTCGAATTGTTCTCATGTGTGCTCGCGTTCGCAAGCTTGATCGCGGGATCGTAAAAGTCGTTGAGATCGTCGACAACGGAAACTCTCCATTGGCCTTCCGAGAGCAATCGATCGACAAGGTGCGAACCGATGAAACCCGCTCCGCCTGTTACTAAAATGTTTCGCATAATTGGGCTTAGGTCTTTGGACTTTGGTCTTTATACTTTTTTATCACGCGAAATAGAAGTTTCTCGAAGATTCCGGTCAAAGACCAAAGTCCAAGACCTTCATTTCGTTGCATAGATCCAAAGATGCCAGCCCCAGCGCGATGCTAGTCGTGACTCCAATGACCTTGGCAAGACGCTGCCAATCACAGGCAGCCAGCGCTTGTTAAGAAAATAGGTCTTCAAAGTCACTTCTGAAAAATCTTTGAATAGCGCGCGTGCTTCGTTTCGAGAATAAACTCGCGCCAGCGGATTACCCGCACCGTCAGTGTTCTGGCTCAGGAACTCGTCCGGCTTCAAATAAGATTCCCGCTCCGTCTTCAAAAGCCTGGCATGTTCGCGCAGTGACTCCAACGGTTCGCCCGTGATTTTGTTAACCAGTTTGATTCCGGTTTCCCACTTTAACAGTTGGGCCCCGGCGCGTCGCAACAGAGAAATGTTGACGCGATAGTTATAAGAGCCTCGATGGTAAAGCATAACTACAGCGCGTCCGCCCGGACGCAACACGCGATGAATCTCCTGTATCGCTTTTTCCGTTTCCGGGGTGTGATGCAAAACACCGTGCGAGTAAACCAGATCAAAACTCTCGTCCGGGAAAGACAGGTTTTCAGCGTCGGCAGTTTGAAATGATCCTTGAAGGTTGAACAACTCAAAACGCCTGCGAGCAAGTTCAACCGCCGCCTCAGTAAGATCGACGCCGGTGTAGTCAGCACCGGCTTCGGCAAACTGTGCGCCGTCGGTTCCGAGTCCACAGCCAATTTCCAGAACCTTCAAGCCGCGCGCGCCGGCGAAATCGGCAGCCTCGGGAATGTGCCACTCTTTCGTGTAGCGATGGGCTTCGACCAGTTCGTAGAAATGGTGCGTGCCCGGCGCCGCCTCGGCAAACTTCACCCCGCAGGGATTGGCCTGCCAAAAAGCACGCACACGTTCCTTGAGGTTGTTATCTGTGTCTGGCATGAAGAACCGAAGGATAACAGAGCCCGGCGAAGCGCAAAAACGCCGATGAATTTTGATAGTAAAACGGCGTTAGGCTCGAAAAATAAGGACGATCCTCTTGGAGCCAGAACGATTGGGTCCACGCTCGAGTGAGCAGGTCATTCATGTGCCGTTTCAAATGGGAAACGGGTAGAAACGAGTGTTGCGGAAAATCCAGAACGACATAATTACTCCGAAGAGCATCCAGATGTATTTGGGATCCAGGTTGTGACGTTGAAGCGGCCGGCCCGTCACGGCTGCAGCCGTGTAACGCACCAGCGCGTAGAGCAGGAACGGAAGGAACAATACCATCAGTGGATTGAATTTCAGCGCTGACACGATGTCGCCATGCAGCAGCCGATGAAGGCCACGCGTGCTGCCGCAACCCGGACAACTAAGGCCCGTAAGCGTGCGGAAGGGACAAGCAGGAAAGAATCCGGTTTTACCGGGTTCGAAGAAAAAGAGATAGGCTGCGCCGACTGCAATTGATAACCAAATGAGCAGGGCGGTCAGACGCTTATTAACGATCTCATCGAACCTCATGAGACCGCTAAGCTAACACAGCAATGGCTGGTAGGAAATGCAGTAGCAGCGGACCACTCGTGACCATGAAGGAGCTGAGAGAAAAGTTAAACGGCTTCCGGCTAGAACCAGCCCTTCTTGTTTTGTATGTACGTCCTTACGAAATCTTCATCAGACTTCGTGAGATAGATGATTCCTTCCACGATACCGACGATTCCTCCGGCACCGCACGTCAGAAAGGTTAAGACGATCTGGATAATTCCTTCCGTGGTGTAACCAAGTACAAACTTGTGAACACCAAAGCCGCCCACCACAATGCCCAATATTCCTGCCAGGATTTTTTTGTCAGCGCCCATGGCCTGCCAGTCAGTTATTGCTCCGGGCGTTCCCTGGTTTACTGACTGCATTGGCTGATAGCCACCACTAACAGGACTCAAAGGGGCCTGACAGGTGGAACAGAATTGCGCAGTGTCATCGTTTACAGCGCCGCATTTTGTACAGTATCTACTCATTAAGTCATGCTCCGAAAGTGAATCGAAATTGTCAGAAACAAGAAACTCGCTGGGAGTCGAAAGACTTCCAGACTAACCTACATGTTGCCGCCTACTGCCGCCGCGCCGAGCACGAAGATCCATACGAGGATTACACAGACCCAACTCAACAGGCCCAAACCAAACGCGATGTACATAAACATTTTGGCTTTCCTGGAAGCCTCCTGCGCGCCTGGAATATCGCCGCTCGCTACTTTGCTGTTTACCTGGGTCGCGAAGATGATCGACACCACACCCAGGGGCGTACAACAGAATATCGAGATGATCGCGGGTACTAAATAGTTTGGAACGTCCGAAGTCGCACCTGATGCGGACGGAGTACTCCATTGTTGAGCCATTTAGTTATTCCTTGGGATCACTGAGATTTCGAACCTCAGTCGGGTTCAGTTCAACTGATTTTCCACCTTGCAAAGCCGGAACGGCCGAGCTCAGCTGAAATTCTGCGGTGGTGGCGGTGCAATGCCGTCGCCTTTACGCTTTTCGAAAATTGCCGTGCCGATCACCCCACCTAAAGTCGACAGCACTACCAGCACTACAGCGCCGACAATGCTTGCAATAATGACCAGGATCGTGCCCGAAAACGGTATGTTTACGCCGCTCCGGTTAATATTCTCCTGCATCACTGCCAGGCCCCATATAAGCGAGATTGGTAGATAGATAATGACGTAGATTATTCCGCCCACGACGCCGGCCAAAGCGCCAACAATCGCACCATCTCCAAGCTTCACGGGCACGCTTGATCCTTTTATGTAAATGAAGGCTGCAAGTACGCCACCGATAATGCTCCAAATACAACAGCAGGCTCCGATGAACGGAATGAGCGAATGGATGGCGGACAAGAAGCCCACGATTAGGCCGCCGAGAAGTGCTGGCTTTAGTTTGTTATTCATTACGTCTCAACTCAGAGATTCAGGTTGGAGAAAGCCGGAAAAACCAAAAATATTGGATGGATTTAAAATGCCCTGCATAACTAACAAAGAGCGCGCGGATTGTCAACAAAATTGACAGATTTTGATTCGCCAGGCTACGTTGCTGAGTAGCCTTAATTCGTTTGACAAGAGTGGTTGTGCGGTCTGAGGCTGCTCGACAAACTAACGTTTGTCGGACATTATTCTTGTATGTACGAATTCGCAGTGGCTCCGGCAGTTACCAGTATTCGCCGTCGCGGTGTTGAAATTGCCGAAGTCTCGCCGGCCAGCCTTGGATTTGAGTTGGAACTCGAGTCAGGCGACAGGATTATCAAGGTAAATGGGCGTCCGGTGCGCGACTACCTCGACTTTCGCTTTCAAACGGCCGGTGAAACTGAACTCGTTCTTGAGGTCCGCAAAAGTAGCGGCGAAGACTGGGAACTGCAAATTGAACGCGGCGAAGGCGAAGATTTCGGGTTGAGCTTCGAACAGATTGTCCCGCGCCAGTGCGCCAACGAATGCATTTTTTGTTTTTGTAACGGTAATCCCGCCGACGCCCGGCCGTCGCTCTTCATAAAAGACGAAGACGTCCGGCTCTCATTTCTTTACGGTAACTACACCACACTCACCTCGATCAGCGAAGACGAGATGCGACGAATTGTCGAGCAGCGACTCTCTCCTCAATACGTTTCTGTTCATGCGACTGACCTGGACGTACGTGCCTACCTGTTGGGAATCGATAAGGAGCGGGCCGATATTGCGCCGAAGCTCAAACGTCTTCTCGAGGCGGGCATTGATATCCATGCGCAGGTGGTGCTTTGTCCCAACATCAACGACGGTCAGATTCTTCGGCGAACGATTGCCGACCTGGCTGCCGAATACCCGCGCATCAGCAGCGTAGCTATTGTTCCGCTTGGCCTGACCCGTTACAACACTGATGCGCGTCTGACTGCGGTAACTCCCGAATTCTGCCGCGAGGTGATCGCAGAAGTCGCGCTTATTCAAGCTGACTTCCGCAAGAAACTGGGAACAACGTTCGCGTTCCTTGGCGACGAAATATATTTGCGCGCCGGACATGCTGTGCCTGGCCGTTCACACTACGGCGATTATCCACAGATCGAAGATGGGATTGGGATGGTGCGTTCGTTCAACAATCAGTTTGCAGCGCTGGTAAAGAAACTCAAGCGACAGTCACCAACACAGATCCCAGCAGTTCACGGCACCATCCTGACTGGCACGCTCTTCGCTCCCATACTCCAATCGCTCGTCGAAAGTTTGAACGTCAGCTTTGCTACCGAGCTGAGCGTAGTAGGAGTTGAAAACAAATATTTCGGCGGCGATGTTTCAGTCGCTGGTCTGCTAACCGGCAGTGATCTGCTTTCGGCGCGGGATCGGATTAGCGGCAATTTTGTCATCATCCCCAAGAGCACGCTCAAGAGTGATGAAGACATCATGCTGGATGGTATGACACTCCAGGATCTGACTATGAAACTTGGATTGCCGGTGCATCCTTTCGACCTGAAGTCATTCGCTCAATTTCTCTTTCAGCAAAACTAATTTCGGCAATCCATGCCATCAAGAATCGCTCCCGGACAACTTGCAGAAAGTTCATCGCAGGCTGCAACCGCGCCAAAGATTCTCGACGTCGGCTGCGGCCAGAACAAGTACGCCGGGGCCATCGGCATTGATTCAAACCCGCGGGCCAACGCAGACGTTATTCATGATTTGGGCGTTATCCCTTATCCATTTCCCGATAATGAATTCGACCTTATCATTTGCCGCCACGTGATTGAGCATGTTCCGGATGTAATGTCTTTTGTGAGTGAGCTACATCGAATCTCCAAACCTTCGGGTTTGATAAGAATTGTCACGCCACATTATTCGAATCCCGACTGGGCGACCGATCCAACGCACCGAAACCATTTCAATAGCTATTCTTTCACCTGCTTCATGCCCGATCGAACTCCCTTTCCGTTTTATACAACTGTTGAGCTTCGCCCGATTCGTACCTACGTCAGTTTGGCAAACCTCTGGCGCGCACTCGGGCTGGAGTGGTTAACTAATCTTGACCAGCGCTGGCCGGCGCTCCGCTTCACCAGGAAGTTTTGGGAGTTTTACTTATCGAACATCTTTCGAGGCAAGGAACTTCACTTTGAGTTTGAGGTGTGTAAGCCACCCAATCGCTAATAAAATTTGGCAGGCATATTTGCCTCTTCCAATCACCTTTTGAGCCCACTACGCCGTTTATTTAAACTGCCACTTCTGCACCTCCCGGCTATTCAGAAAATCGGATAAAAATCCGAATTCCCATTCAATCAAAAGGCCATAAGGAGCTTGATCTATAAGCATTCTGGGAGTTGCTGGCGACCCCCCAACATGGCATAGGCATTGCTGAATCAATGTCCGCATTAGATCTCTTTCAGAGTAGCCGACGCCGATCATGTAGTTTGACAGCTTTTTCAAAGTGACTTGGTGGCCGGATTTTCCCGCAAGAAGTTTTTAGACATAGTGATCGCAATTCCGGAAAGATGACATGGCCGCCAGGGGCGATCTTACCGCTTGGCTTGGTTAACGGGATGCGTTTTAGAGCAATAGCAATTCTGGCTTTGCCCCTGATTCTCAGCGGACCTGTTTATGCCCAGGGCGGCATCTCGGGTCCCGGTTCAAGAGTACTTTCACCTGACCGGTTGGGATCGATCCGCGGCACGGTGCTTATGCCGGACGGCTCGCCAGTGTCGCAGGCGGTTAAGGTCACTCTTAAGGTTTTACGCGGCGACCAGGCGGTGGTTTACACGGATCAGCAGGGACGTTTCGAATTGATCAATCTCGCGCCAGCCCAATACACAATCGAAGTTGATGCCGATCGCGAGCGTCGCTTTGAAACAATAAGAGAAACGGTTCAGGTGCAGCGCGGAGCTGGTCCGACGATGGTCACGCTCTATCTGAAAGAGAAGCTGGGTGAAGTTCGCGCCGGAGCTGATAAGACCATCTCGGTCGCGATGTTGGATCAAAAGGTACCGGGAGCAGCTAAACGAGAGTTTGATAGGGCCAGCCATTACCTCAGCGAAGGTAATTCGCTGGAGGCAATCGCAGCGCTCAAACGGGCCATCGCGATCTACCCGGATTATTTGGCAGCCCACAACGACCTGGGGGCGCAGTTCCTGGAACGGGAACAACTAGAAGAGGCGGCGGCCGAGTTGCAGACGGCCGTCAAGATCGATCCCAAGGCTTTCAATCCGCAATTGAATCTGGGAATCGTCCTGCTTCGACAGAATAAGTTTTCAGAGTCACTAGCTACTCTGGATAAAGCGTTGTCGATTGAGCCGGCTGCTCCCGCCGCACATCTTTATGCGGGAATGGCTTCAGTGAAACTCAATGACACGACAAGAGGCGAGAAAGAGTTGAACGCAGCGTACGACCTCGGTGGCACTGCTTACGCCGTCGCGCTTCTCCATCTCGGCAATCTCCATCTGAAAAGGGGAGAGCGTGACCTGGCTCTTAAATCCTTTGAGTCTTATTTACGCGAATCGCCTAACGCAGCCGATGCCGATCAGGTTCAAAAGCTGATCGCCAGGTTGCGTTGAGGCACTGAGAAATGGCTGGCAAACGAAATTTCAGTTGTCAGCTTCTGTTATTGAACCAAGCCCATCTTAGGAGGGAAATAAGTAAAATGAGAAGTTTTGAAATGGCGAAAGCCTTTAGATTTACTTCTCGACTGTTGCTTGTGGCGTCGATCCTGGCTTTCTCAGCTATTGCTGCGATGGCCCAGGCTACAACCGGCAGTTTGAGAGGTATAGTTACGGACGCCACTGGCGCCGTCGTTGCAGGCGCAAGTGTTACTGCAAAGAACGAGGCCACCGGCGGTGAGAGTAAAACCACGAGCAGTGGAGATGGAATCTACGAGCTCTCCAACCTGCTTCCTGGCACCTATGCCATTACCGCCGAAGCGCCGAGTTTCAAGCGCTCTGTCGGTACTGGCGTGATCGTCAAAGTTGGTATTGTTAATCCCTACGACGCCAAGCTCGAGGCCGGTAACGTCAGTGAGACAGTTACCGTCACGGCCGGCACCGAAGAGATCGTCAACCGCGACCAATCGCAAATTTCCACGACCATCGAGAGCCGGCGAGTCACTGACCTCCCCTCCAATGGAGCCGGCGGCGGCATTGACACTCTGGCACTACTCGCTCCGGGCGTCATAGCCAATCGTAGCGGTGGTACAAACACAAACGGAACCGGACTGTCAGTCAACGGCAATCGCGGACGTTCTAACAACTTCCAA
>Ga0134126_10003449_pt1 | contig 19806 bp, 18 predicted proteins | sample KB31752_FD_96881 | JGI IMG/M metagenome (GOLD analysis project Ga0134126, IMG submission 96881) | Terrestrial soil microbial communities with excess Nitrogen fertilizer from Kellogg Biological Station, Michigan, USA - KB3-175-2 | ecosystem: Environmental > Terrestrial > Soil > Unclassified ...
CAAGAGCTCTGAATTCTATCTCGCCCTGTGGAATAGTTGTTTATAAACAGTATGTTATAAATTACTTTCGTCCTCACGCCATCTCCACTACCACGCCGTCTTTCAACGTCACTCGCCGGTCCATGCGGGCGGCGAGTTCCATATTGTGAGTGGCGATGATGGTGGCCAAGCCAGAGGCGCGCACCAGCTGGGTCAAAGCCGAAAACACGTGGTCGGCGGTGTGCAGATCGAGGTTTCCGGTCGGCTCGTCGGCCAACAGAATGCGCGGCGCATTGGCGACCGCGCGTGCGATCGCGACGCGTTGCTGCTCGCCGCCAGAGAGTTCCGCCGGCCGGTGGGTCAACCGGTTGCTCAGGCCCAGATACGTCAGCAGTTCGACCGCGCGCTTTTTCGCCTCGTCGCGTGACAGGCCGCGGATCATCTGTGGCAGCAGCACGTTCTCCAGCGCGGTGAATTCCGGCAGCAGATGATGCGACTGGTAGACGAAGCCGATCTCGTTGCGGCGGATGCGGGTGCGCTCGGCGTCGGGCAGGATCGCGGTGGCGCGGCCGTCGATATAGACGTCGCCGTGGTCGGGATGCTCGAGCAGACCGGCGATGTGCAACAGCGTTGACTTGCCGGCGCCGGACGGCGCCACCAGCGCCACCGACTGCCCGGGCCAGATCGCGAGCTCGGCGCCGTTGAGAATATCCAGCGTCGCGTCGCCTTGCCGGTAATGGCGTTCGACCGCGTGCATGAACAGGACGGGAATGTCTTTATCGTCCGGCGTCGGCTCGGCGGCCGCCTCGGCGACGGAATCACTCATAACGCAGCGCCTCCACCGGATCGAGCCGCGCCGCGCGCCAGGACGGATAGAGCGTAGCGAGCAGCGAGAGCGTGAGCGCCATCACCACTACCGCCGTGGTCTCGCCGGTATCCATGTCGGCCGGCAGATGCGACAGGAAATAAAGCTCGGGCGAGAACAGCTCCGTGCTGGTGAGCCATGACAGAAATTGCCGGATGCTCTCGATGTTGAGGCAAATCACGACGCCGAGCAGGAACCCGACGATGGTACCAACCACGCCGATCGACGCGCCAGTGATCAGAAACACGCGCATGATGGAGCCTTGCGTGGCGCCCATGGTGCGCAAGATCGCGATGTCCTGACCTTTGTCTTTGACCAGCATGATCAAGCCGGACACGATATTGAGCGCCGCCACCAAAACGATGAGCGTCAGGATCAGAAACATCACATTACGCTCGACCTGCAACGCGTTAAAGAAGGTGGCGTTGCGCTGGCGCCAGTCGATCATGAAGATCGGCCGTTGCGCCGCCTCCTGCACCGCCTTGCGATAACGATCGACCTTGTCGGGATTGTCGGTATAGACCTCGATGGCGGTGACGTCGCCGGCGCGGTTGAAATAAGCCTGCGCTTCCTTCAATGGCATGAATACGAAGGCGCTGTCGTATTCCGACATGCCGATCTCGAATACGGCGGCGATTTTGTAGACCTTGATGCGCGGCGTGGTGCCCATCGGCGTGACCGCGCCGCGCGGCGCGACCAGCGTGATGTTGTCGCCGGAGCGCAGCGAAAGCTGATCGGCGAGTCGGCGCCCGATCGCGACACCCTGCCCTTCGTCAAAGCCCGCCAATGTGCCCTGCTTGATGTTGTTGACGACCGACGGCAGCCCTTCCAGGTCTTTCAGACGGATGCCGCGGATGAGAACGCCGCCGGCGTTGAACGGCGAGGACGCCAACGCCTGACCTTCGACGATCGGCGCGGCCAGGCGAATACCTTTGACCCCGGCAATACGTGCGGCGACTTCGTCCCAATCGGTCAGCGGCTTTTCCAAAGGTTGGATCAAGAGATGACCGTTGAGGCCGAGGATTTTGTCGAGTAATTCTTTACGGAAGCCGTTCATCACCGCCATCACGATGATAAGCGTGGCGACGCCCAGCATGATGCCGAGGAAGGAAAACCCGGCGATCACCGAGATGAATCCTTCCTTGCGCCGCGCCCGCAAGTAGCGCAGCGACAGCATCCATTCGAACGGGGAAAAGGGCCGCGTCCCGTTGGGCTCGGTCATTGAGTATGGGTTCCCGCGTTCGACTGTTGACATGAATTCTGGCGGATTCGTGCCCACCGTGACAGCCAAAGCCTTTGGCAGCACACAGGATTTTCGGCGACACAGCCCGGAATGATTGGATAAATCAACGTGACAGCAGATCGAGCGCGGCTGCTGGCGTCATTAACTCCTTCACTCCATCGGCTCGTTTCTTGATCTCGACCTTGCCCTCAGCCAGGCCCCGTGGGCCGATCATCACCTGCCAGGGCAGTCCGATCAGATCGGCATTGGCGAACTTGGCGCCGGCGCGCTCATCCAGATCGTTGTATAGCACGTCAACGCCCTTGGCTGTGAGGTCCTTGTAAAGCTGCTCGCAGGCCGCGTCGGTGGCGGCGTCGCCCTGCTTGAGATTGAGAATGGCGACTTTGAACGGCGCCACCGGCTCCGGCCAAATAATGCCGGCATCGTCATGTGAGGCCTCGATGATGGCGGCAACCAGCCGGCTCGGTCCAATCCCGTACGAGCCCATGTGCACCGGCACCTCGCCGCCCTCGCCGGTGGCAACCAGCGCCTTCATCGGCTCGGAATATTTGGTGCCGAAATAAAAAATATGGCCAACCTCGATACCGCGGGCGGAGACTTGCTTGTCGCCGGGGATTTTTCCAAACACCACCGCGTCATGCATGTCCGACGTGGCCGCGTATTGCGCCGTCCATTTGTCGACGATGCCTTGCAGGCCTTTAACGTCGTCGAAATTCACATCGGCGCCCGGCACCGGCAGATCGAGATAATCCTTGTGGCAGAAGACCTCCGACTCGCCGGTTTGCGCCAGGATAATGAACTCGTGCGACAAATTACCGCCGATTGGGCCGGATTCGGCGCGCATCGGAATCGATTTCAGTCCCAGGCGCTGGAAAGTGCGCAGGTAAGCCACGAACATCTTGTTGTAGGAATGCTGCGCCCCGGCCTGATTGGCGTCAAACGAGTAGGCATCCTTCATCAAGAATTCGCGCCCGCGCATCAAGCCGAAACGCGGGCGTACCTCGTCGCGGAATTTCCACTGGATGTGATAGAGATTGAGCGGCAGATCTTTGTACGATCGCACATAGGCGCGAAAAATCTCGGTGACCATCTCTTCATTGGTCGGCCCGTACAGCATCTCGCGCTCGTGGCGGTCCTTGATGCGCAGCATCTCCTTGCCGTAGGCCTCGTAGCGTCCGCTTTCGCGCCACAAATCGGCCGACTGGATGGTCGGCATCAAAAGCTCGATGGCGCCGGAGCGATTTTGTTCTTCGCGAACAATTTGACAGATTTTCTGCAACACCCGGAAGCCGAGCGGCAGGAAGGCATATATGCCGGCCGCCTCCTGTCGCATCATGCCGGCGCGCAGCATCAATCGGTGCGACACGATCTCGGCCTCGCGCGGCGGCTCACGTAACGTCGGCAGGAAATAACGGGACAGGCGCATGGAATTGCTGAAGATTCGCTGTTAATGGGATTTGAGTGAAAGCGGATCGCTCACAAAAAAACAAGGCCTGCGCCGGTATTTCGGGAATTATTCGCCGCTTCGGGCATCTATACTTTGTGGTAGACTGATATTGGCTCTTAAGAAGCATATTTCTCAGATGCGTTTCGGCGCAAGACAGGTGCTGACGTGGGTGGCGATCTACGCGGTCGCCATGCATACGCTATTGACCGGCGTGGCCCCGGCTTTCGCCGCCGCCCAAGACAGCCTCGATCCGTTCCCGGTCATCTGCCTGCACGATGCCGGCGCGCCCCTCCCGGCCAGCCAGCAGCCGTCCGGCCTGGTGCCGGGTCATGCTTGCGAACATTGCAATTTGTGCAGCGCCGCAGCACCGCCGCCGGTACCCGATCTTGTCTTATTGGGCAACCTGTTGCCGACGCGCTTGCTGCAAGTGCTGCGCCCGGTCTCAATGGCGGCCGGCACCGACTTTGAATTTCGTCCCAACCTTGCGCGAGGTCCTCCGCTTTTCGTCTGACATTCGAATCTTTCATGTCTGAACGAAAACGGAATGACCCATGTCCCCTCAATTGCTGCGCGCGGCGCTATGCGCCGGTCCGCTTGCTTTCGCTGCCATACCGGCGGCGAGCGCCCACGAGATCGTCGGCAACCGCATGTTTCCGGCAACGCTTGCTATCGACGACCCCGGCGTCGCCGACGAATTGTCGCTGCCGACCATGGCCCTCTCCAAGACCGGCGATGATCCGTCGGTGAAACAACTCGGCATCTCCGGCGAATATTCCAAACGGATCACCGAAGATTTCGCGGTGTCGTTCTCGCCGACCTGGACGCATATCTATGCGCCTGGCGGTCCCTTGGGCGTCGGCGCCAGCGGCTTCCAGAATATCGAGGCGTCGTTCAAGTACCGCGTGTTCAAGAACGCCGAGCATGAATTCGTGGCGTCGGTCGGCGTCGATATCGAATGGGGCGGCAGCGGCGCGCAGGGCGTCGGCGCCGACCGCTTCACCACCTACATGCCAACGTTCTACTTCGGCAAAGGCTTCGGCGATCTGCCGGCAAGCATGGGGTGGGCACGACCCTTTGCGATCACCGGCCAGGTCGGCTACGCAATCCCGAGTTCGATTGCGACGGTCACCGTCGATCCAACGAGCGGCGATGTCGATACAGAGTTCAACCCGCGCGTCCTGACGTGGGGAGCCTCGCTGCAATACAGCCTGCCCTACCTAAAAGCCTCCGTGGTCGATCTCGGCCTGCCGGACTTCGTCAACCGGCTGATCCCGCTGGTGGAGGTGTCGTTGCAGACGCCGGTCTCCAACTTCGCAAGTTCTGACACCGTAACAACGGGCACCATAAACCCCGGCCTGATCTACGTCGGCGACACCTATCAGCTGGCGCTCGAAGCGATGATTCCGGTCAACCGGGATAGCGGCACCAGCGTCGGCGTGATCGGACAGGTCCATTTTTTCCTCGATGACATCTTCCCGAACTCCATCGGGCGACCGATTTTCGGCAACAACATCGCCACAGGGAGGCCGATACTCGGCAGCAAGCCGTGAACCGCACCTTAAAAATCCTCGCTGTACTGTCGACACTGCCGTTTTCCGTAGCAGCACAGGCGCACGCCATGCTCGACCACGCCAGTCCCAAGGTTGGGAGTTCGTCGCCGACGGCGCCGCGTGAAGTGGTGTTGTGGTTCACCGAAAATCTCGAGCCGGCGTTTAGCCAGATCGAGGTCCGCAGCGAAAGCGGTGCGCTGGTGTCGAGCGGCAAAGCGCGCCTCGGCGCAGGCAATAAGCTCCACATCGCACTCAAGGCGCTGGGCCCGGGGATCTACAAAGTCAGTTGGCGTGTACTATCGATCGACACCCATCGCACTCAAGGCGATTTCAGTTTTCGCGTCGGGCCTTGAACTTGTTTGACCCGCTCATCCCGGCGCGCGGCGTTCACCTGGCCGCAACCGTGCTGGCCACCGGCACCGTTGCGTTCATGGCGTTGGTCGCCGATCTGCCTGCGCTGCGCAGGCAACTGACGTTGCTGGTCTGGGTCGCGCTCGCGGTCGCGATCCTATCAGGGCTCGCCTGGCTGGTCTGGCTTTCGGCCGACATCTACGGCGCGTCGATTATCGACGTATGGCTGCATGGCGGCTTCTGGTCGGTGCTCGCCGATACCCGTTTCGGTCTGGTTTGGACCGCGCGGCTCGGGCTCGCGATCCTCCTCGGCATCCTGATGCTATGGCCGGCCGTGCGCCTGCTGCAATTGGCCGTGGCGGCCTGCCTGCTCGGCCTGATCGCGCTGATCGGTCATGCGGGAGCTACCCCCGGTACCGCCGGCCAGATTCATTTGGTATCCGACATGGTGCATTTGCTGGCAGCCGGCGCTTGGGTCGGCACCTTGCCCGCCCTGGCCATACTGCTGACCCGCGCCAGCCATGAGGGCGGCACGGCGTGGGGCGCCGACGCGATCGCAGCCACACGGCGATTTTCGCTTCTCGGCGTGATCAGCGTCAGCGCGCTGCTGGCGAGCGGTATCATCAATACTTGGAACCTGTTGGGTGCGCCGCGCGATTTGATAGCAACCGATTATGGCCGGCTGCTGTTGCTCAAGGTCGGGCTGTTTGCCGCGATGGTTTTTATCGCCGCCGCCAACCGGTTCCATTTTACGCCGCGCTTGCCGGCCGCCGGTGCGCTGTGGGCGCTTGCGCGCAACAGCATGGCCGAATGCGGCATCGGTTTGTGCGTGTTGCTGATTGTCGGCGCACTCGGCGCCATGTCGCCCAGCGGCCACGCCCATGACGCCAATGCGCAGATTCCGCCCGGCGCCGCCTTCGTACACATCCATAGCGACGAGGCCATGGCGGAGGTCACCATCAAACCGGGCCAGGCCGGACAGGCCGATGCAACGATTCGCGTGTTGCGGGAAGATTTCTCAGAATTCCCCGCAAAAGAAGTACAGCTCAGCCTCGAGCCTCCCAGGACAGGACCGAAAATTGCTCGCGATGCAGCCCATTTGCCCGATGGAACCTGGCAGGTGAACGCCGTAAATTTGTCCCAGAGCGGGAATTGGACCGTGCGTATCACAATCGCACCGCAATCCGGTGCGCCGATTATGTTCGACGCCCCGATTGTGATCGAGCGTTGACGGAATAGTGGTGACAGCGAATCGATGATCGGTTAGCGTCCGGCGTCCGTGAGACTGGAGAGTTCGGCGCTGTAAGCCCAACCCCAAGTTGCGGTCCAAGTCTTGGGAGGAGCCAAGTCCTTGGCGCGGAAACGCCGCCGGCTCGCATATCAGAACAAAAGCGAGGGTGAGGACTTTAAAATACGACGAGCAGGGCCCCGCGCCCTGCTCTTTTTTTCATCACGACCGCGGTCCTGAAATCCGCATCAGGAAATCAACCGGGATCAAATCCAACTTGTAGATCGCCGTGAGGATGCCGAACACGATGCCGGCGAACACCGTGGTCCAGACCAGTTTGATCCAGAGGCGATGCACCGCGGGCGCCCCAGGATCGGTGCCCGGCGCAACCTCGCCGCTTTCCTGCTGGCTGTGCACGCCCCAGGGCAGCACCGCGAACAACACCACCCACCAGATAATGAAATAGATCGCGATGGCGGTGCTTATTTCCACGGTAAATTAGGCCTGTTCGAGTTCGACCAAGGTGCCGCAGAAATCCTTCGGATGCAGAAACAGCACCGGCTTGCCATGTGCGCCGATCTTCGGATTGCCGTCGCCCAGCACGCGCGCGCCCCTCGCCTTCAAGGCGTCGCGCGCGGCGCGAATGTCGGCCACTTCGTAACAGATGTGATGGATGCCGCCGTCAGGATTTTTCTCTAAAAATTTGGCGATCGGCGAGGCTTCGTCAAGCGGTTCAAGTAATTCGATCTTGGTATTAGGCAGCGTGATGAACACGGTAGCGACGCCGTGATCAGGCTCGACGACTCTGGCCGACACGTTCGCGCCCAAGATGTCGCGATAGACGGCCGCCGCCCTGGCGATGTCGCGCACCGCGATCGCGACGTGATTGAGACGACCGATCATTGCTATCCTCTGCTACGCGCTCATCATACCGTCAACACATGCACATGGCACATGGGTTTTTTGCCCCAACGCTCGTTGACCGTAGCGCGCACGGCACGCCGGATGGCTTCGGCCACCGAGTCGGGATCACCACGGCGCTTGCGCGGTAACGATTCGAAAGTCTCCAGGATGGCATCTTCCATCGCCTCCTGCATCGAGCCGCCATCGCGGTCGCGCTCCGGGATGCCGATCATGTCGAGCTCGGGGTCAGCCGCAAGCTGACCCTTGTCGGTAATCGCGAGCGCGACCGACACGCTACCGGCAAAACTAAGACGCTTGCGATCCGCGACCGTGCGGGCGTCGGCTTCTATCAGTAACGAACCATCCTTATAGAGCCGCCCGGACGGCACCTCGTCGATGATACCTGCATGACCCAACGCGATCCGTACCAGATCACCATTACGGCATTGTATGACTTCCTTGACGCCGCAACGGCGCGCCAGCGCGGCATGCTCGGACAGATGCAAGGCCTCGCCGTGCACAGGAATGAGGATCTTGGGCCGGACCCAACCGATCAATTCCTCGAGTTCGGCGCGGCGCGGATGGCCAGAGACGTGCACCAGATGGGTGCGGTCGGTAATAACCTCGATGCCCTGATCGATCAGTCCATTAATGATACGACCGACCGCTTTTTCGTTGCCAGGAATGGTACGGGCGGAAAAGATCACGCGGTCGCCGCGCGACAGTGTAACTTCCGGGTGCTGATCCTCGGCGATGCGGGCCAGTGCGGCGCGCGCCTCGCCCTGGCTGCCGGTGCACAGCGCCACAACTTTGCTCGGTGGAAGGTAGCCGTAGGCGTCGACCGGACGGAAATCCTGCGCGCCATCGAGATAGCCGGTCTCGCGCGCAATCTGCACGATGCGTTCCATGGCGCGGCCGACCACGACCAGTTCGCGCCCCGTGGCGCGGGCCGCATCAGCCACAGTACGCAGCCGCGCCACGTTGGAGGCAAAGGTCGTGACCGCGACGCGGCCGCGCGTGGTCTTGATCAATTCGGTGATGGTCTTGCCGACATCGGCTTCGGACGGTGAGCGGCCATCGCGTACCGCGTTGGTCGAATCCCCCATAAGAGCGAGACAGCCTTCGTCGCCAAGCGCGCGCAGCTTTTTCTCGTCGGTCACATCTCCCAGGATCGGCGTCGGATCGATCTTCCAGTCGCCGGTATGCAGCACGGTTCCACAAGGTGTGCGGATGATCAGCGCATTCGATTCCGGGATCGAATGCGCCATCGAAACCAGTTCGATGTCGAATGGCCCGACTGTGAACCGGCTGCCAAGCGGCACGATGGTCACCGGAATTTCCGGCGCACCCGGTTCACTCGCGCGCTTTGCCGCAAGCAGCGCGGCGGTAAATGGCGTGGCGTAGACCGGGATTTTCAGCCGCGGCCACAGATCGAGCAGCGCGCCGAAATGATCTTCATGGGCGTGGGTGAGCACCAGGCCGGCGAGATTGTTGCGCTCCTGCACCAGATAGCTGATGTCGGGTAGAATTAGATCGATGCCCGGCAATTGCTCTTCGCTGGCGAACGACACGCCGAGATCGACCGCCAGCCAACTGCGCGTACGCCCATCCCCCAGGCCGTAGACCGACAGGTTCATGCCGATCTCGCCGACGCCGCCGAGCGGCGCGAACACCAATTCTTGCTGTGCTTGCGCCATGATCAGCTTCCGCCCAGGGCAAATACTTCGCCCGCCGTCACGGTGATGACGCCGTCCGATTGCCGAAGCAATAGCCGCCCAGCTTCGTCCAGGCCCTGAAAACGTCCGCTCAATTCACGTTCGGGCAGGCGCACGCGGATGTCTTCGCCGAGGCCGGCCGCACGCTTGAGCCAATCGTCGCGGATGGCAGGAAAGCCCTGTCCGCGGTTCCACTGCATCAGCCGCCGCTGCATCGCCTCGCCAAGTGCGGCAAGCGCTGCGTCCGGCGACACCAGTGCGCCGGTCGAGACCAGATCGGTCGCCGGAAAAGCCGTATCGGTCGGATGTACCGCGCAATTCACGCCAAACCCAATCGCAACGGCGAAACTCGGCTCGCTTTCGCTTTCGATTAGAATGCCGGCAAGTTTAGCGCCGTCGAGCAGCAGGTCGTTCGGCCATTTCACCTTCAAAAATGGCCCCACTTGGGATGCACATTCGGCAACCGCGTCATGCAGCGCCAGTGCGGCGACGAATGACAATTGCGCCGCGACGTCAGGTGATGATGGCTCGTTCAGCAAAAGTGTGGTGTAGAGATTGCCCGGCGGCGAGATCCAGACGCTGCCGCGCCGGCCGTGCCCCGCGCTCTGGCTCCGCGCCGTGATCCACAACGGTCCGTACTCGCCGGCGCGCGCGCGCGTCAGCGCCTCGGCATTGGTTGAGCCGAGCGTTTCGTAAGCTATGTGCCGGACCCCCGCCAGGTCCGTGGCTTCGCGGTGCATCTTACTGTGCGCGATCTTAGCCGGTTCCCACTTTCGGGATCGCGCCTCAAAAAAGCGATTTCGCCGCCGTCGTCGCCGCACCCAAGATCGGCGCCGGATAGGCAAAGAACAGGATATTGATCAGGCCGGAGACGCCGAGTACGATCCGCAACAACCCCGGCATGTTCTGGAAGTTTTTTACCGGTTCGTCGAAATACATGATCTTCACAATGCTCAGATAGTAGAAGGCGCCTACCACACTGGTCAGCACGCCGATTACCGCGAGCACATAAAGTCCGGCCTTGATGGCGGCGAGGAACACGAAATACTTTGCGAAGAATCCGGCGAGCGGCGGAATGCCGGCGAGCGAGAATAGCAACATCGCCAGAAAAAACGCCGTAGCGGGATGAGTGCGCGACAGGCCGGCGAGATCAGCAATGGTCTCGACATAGGTACCGTCGCGACGCATGGCCAAAATGCACGCGAAGGTGCCGAGCGTCATCGCCACATAGATCGACATGTAGATCAGCACGCCCTGTACGCCCTCAGGCGTGCCGGCGGCGAGACCGACTAGCGCGAAGCCCATATGGCCGATCGAGGAGTAGGCCATCAGCCGCTTGATGTTGCGCTGGCCGATGGCCGCGAAGGCGCCGAGCGCCATCGAGGCGATCGAGACGAACACGACGATCTGCTGCCATTCGTGCGTGATGCCGGGAAATGCCACCACGGTCGCCCGCACGAAGATGGCAATGCCGGCAACCTTGGGTGCGGCGGCAAAGAACGCCGTGACCGGCGTCGGCGCGCCTTCATAGACATCGGGCGTCCACATGTGGAACGGCACAGCCGAGATTTTGAAGCAGAAACCGACGAACAGGAACACGAGACCGAAGATCAACCCGATGTTGGGGCCCTGCCCGGCCGCCTTGGCGATCCCGAAAAAACCGACGGTCCCAGTGAAGCCATAAATCAACGACGCGCCGTACAGCAGCATGCCGGACGACAGTGCGCCCAGCACGAAATATTTGAGGCCCGCTTCGGTTGATCGCACATTGTCGCGGTTTGAGGCTGCGATCACGTAGAGTGGCAGGCTCATCAGCTCGATGCCGAGATAGAGCGCGATCAGATCGGCGGCCGAAATCAGCATCAACATGCCGAGGGTAGAGAGCAGCACCAGCACGCCGTATTCGAATTTCTGCTGTTTTTCAGCGTTGAGATAGTCGAGCGACAACATCAGCGCTCCGGCCGATCCGGTCAGCGTCAACAGCTTGAGGTAGCGTGCGTAATCGTCGATCACGAAGCTACCACCGAACAACACGAAACGTCCGGCCGGCATCCATGCGATCATGGCGTAGGCCACCAGCACCAACACACCTATGCACCAGCCATTGGCGGAGGGCGCACTCTGCTCGCCACCGAACACGCCGCCCATTAGCACCAGCATGGCACCGCAAGCCAGAATAATTTCCGGCAGCATCGGCATCAGGTCCTGGATATGCGTCACCTGGTTCATTTCGTGGCGCTCACCGGGATTATTTGGACGAGATCGACCTTCATCGTCGCGGATCCCACGGTTTGTTTTTTGGCATCGGCGGCGGCAAGCGCGTGCGTGTAGTTGTCAAGAAGCTGCGCAACCGAGGCTGCCGACATGTCAAGCACCGGCTTGGGCGCAACCCCGAGCAGGATCGTCAGAACGACCAGCGGCGTAAAGATCAGCGTTTCGCGCCAACCTATGTCCTTGATGCCGGCCAGCGCCGGCTTCAAATTGCCGAAAACCATCTTGCGATAAAGCCACAGCGCATAACAGGCCGACAAGATAACGCCGAGAGTGCCGAGCGTCGCCACCGCGGTATTGACCTTGAAGGTGCCGATCAACGACAAAAATTCGCCGATGAACCCGGAGGTACCCGGCAGCCCTACATTGGCGAGCGTGAACACCATGAACACCGCGGCATAAAGCGGCATGCGATTCACCAGCCCGCCGTAGAACGCGATCTCGCGCGTATGCATGCGATCGTAAACGACGCCGACGCAGAGGAACAGCGCGCCCGAGACGATGCCGTGCGAGATCATCTGGAAGATGCCGCCGGCAATGCCTTGCGTGGTCGCAGCGAAAATGCCCATGGTAACAAAGCCCATGTGCGCGACCGACGAATAGGCAATCAGCTTTTTCACGTCCTCCTGCATCAGCGCCACCAGCGACGTGTAGATGATGGCGACCACGGAAAGCGTGAAAATCAAAGGCGCGAAATCATGGCTGGCCGAGGGGAACATCGGCAACGAAAAACGCAGGAAACCGTAGCCGCCCATTTTCAAAAGAATGGCGGCCAGAATCACGGAACCCGCGGTTGGCGCCTCCACATGCGCGTCGGGCAGCCAAGTGTGTACCGGCCACATCGGCAATTTGACGGCAAAAGAGGCAAAAAAGGCAAGCCACGCCCATTTCTGCAAGCCGAGGGGGAAGCCGTGCCGCAGCAGCGCCGGGATATCGGTCGTACCGGCGTCCCAGTACATCGCCATGATGGCGAGCAGCATCAGCACCGAGCCAAGCAGCGTGTAGAGGAAGAACTTGAAACTGGCGTAGACCCGGCGCGGTCCGCCCCAGACGCCGATGATCAAGAACATCGGAATGAGGCCGCCTTCGAAAAACAGATAGAACAGCACGAGATCGAGCGCCGAGAAGGTACCGACCATCAGCGTTTCCAGCACCAGGAAGGCAATCATGTATTCCTTCACGCGCTTCTGGATCGCGGTCCAGCTTGCCAGGATGCAGATCGGCATCAGCGCAGTGGTCAAGATCACGAACGGCAGGGAAATGCCGTCCACGCCCATGTGATAATTGGCGATGCCGAGCCAGGGATGTTTCTCGACGAACTGGAATTCCGGCGAGCTCGGGTCGAAGCGCCAAACCATCACCAGCGAGATCGCAAAGGTAACGAGCGTGGTCCACATCGCGACCCAGCGCGCGGTGCCGCGCGCGAGCCTGTCGTTGCCGCGCACCAGCATGATGAACAGCGCACCCAGCAGCGGCAGGAAAGTGACGACGGAGAGGATGGGCCAATTGAGGTTCATGATCATTTCACCGCCAGCATGAACCAGGTAATGAAGGCCGCGGCGCCGATCAGCATGGCGAAAGCGTAGTGATAGAGGTAGCCGGTCTGCAGACGCACCACGTTGCGCGTCACGTCGAGCACGCGCGCCGAAACGCCGTCCGGCCCGAAGCCGTCGATCAGCCAGCCGTCACCGCCCTTCCATAGCAGGCGACCGAGCCGCTTGGTCGGCTCGACGAAAATCGCGTCGTAGATTTCGTCGAAGTACCACTTGTTGAGCAAGAAGCGGTAGAGCATCTCGTGCGTGCGCGCGAGCTCGGCCGGAATATCCGGACGGCGGATATAAAAGTGCCAGGCGATGACGAAACCGATCGCCATCATCACAGTCGGCAGGATGCCAATCTCAAGCGGCACGTGATGCATATCTTCGAGGACGGTGTTGCCCTTGGCGAAGGTGAGCGCCTCGCGGAAGAAGCCTTCGACGCCATGGCCGGCGAAGATTTCCTTGAACGGCAGGCCGGCCATGATCGAGCCGAAGGCGAGAAACCCCAGTGGGATCAGCATCACCATCGGGCTCTCATGCGCGTCCTTCCAGTGCTTGCGATCATGCGGCTCGCCGTGGAAGGTCTTGAAAATCAAGCGCCACGAATAAAACGACGTCAGCAACGCGGCCACGACCGTGCAAATGAAGGCATAGAACGCCATCGGATTTTTCCCGACATAGGCTGCCTCGATGATGGCGTCCTTCGAAAAATAGCCGGCGGTGAGCGGGAACCCGGTGAGCGCCAGCGTGCCGATAATCATCACGATGTAAGTGTACGGGATGCGCTCTTTCAATCCGCCCATGTGGCGGATGTCCTGCTCATGATGCATGGCATGGATCACCGAGCCGGAGCCGAGAAACAGCAGCGCCTTAAAGAAGGCATGAGTGAACAGATGAAACATGCCGACCGAATAAGCGCCCACCCCCATCGCCACGAACATGTAACCGAGTTGCGAGCAGGTTGAGTAAGCGACGATGCGCTTGATGTCGTTCTGCACGAGACCGATAGTGGCGGCAAAAAAGCAGGTGGTGGCACCGATGAAGGTGACGAAAGTCTGCGCGTCCGGCGCCAGCTCGAACAATGGCGACAACCGTGCCACCATGAACACGCCGGCGGTCACCATGGTTGCGGCGTGGATCAAGGCCGAGACCGGCGTCGGACCTTCCATGGCGTCCGGCAGCCAGGTGTGCAGCAGGAATTGGGCCGACTTGCCCATCGCGCCCATGAACAGCATCAAGCATGTGATTGTGAGCGCGCCCGGATGCCAACCGAAGAACGGAATCGTCTTGCCGACCAGTGACGGCGCCTGCGCAAATACGGTGTCGAACTCGATCGAGCCGGTCAGCATGTAAATCGCGAAAATGCCCAGCGCGAAGCCGAAATCGCCGATGCGGTTGACCACGAAGGCCTTTATTGCGGCCGCGTTCGCCTCCGGCTTGTGATACCAGAAACCGATCAGCAAATAGCTCGCCAGTCCCACTCCTTCCCAGCCGAAGAATAGCTGCACCAGGTTGTCGGCTGTCACCAGCATCAACATGGCGAAAGTGAACATCGATAGATACGCGAAGAAGCGCGGCCGGTACGGGTCTTCCTCCATGTAGCCGATCGAATACATGTGCACGAAGGCCGACACGGTATTGACCACGACCAGCATCACCGCGGTGAGCGTGTCGATGCGAAGCGACCAGTCTACCTTCAAGTCGCCCGACAGCATCCAGGTGAACACCGGCACCCGCATATCGTGATGGGCGAAGCCGACCTGCACGAAGGCGATCCATGACAGGATCATCGAAATCAGCAACAGCGTGGTCGTGATCAGTTCCGCCGTCCGCGATCCAACGGCGGCAGGCTCGTGCGCATGGGTGTCGTGGGTATGAGGGCCATGCGCGTCCGCGTGGCCGTGAGCAAGATGCGCCGCCGTCGCATGGCTGCCCTCCTTGTCGCCAGCGGGCGGCCCCTCTCCCGGGCAGCGCGCCCGCGCGCCGGCCAGGGCGATCAGGCCCGCGAGGATCGCGCCGAGAAGCGGGAGAAAGACGATAGCCTGATACATTACGGCGTCAGCCCTTCATCAGATTGATGTCTTCGACCGCAATCGAGCCGCGATTGCGGTAGAACACGACGAGAATGGCGAGCCCGATCGCGGCTTCCGCCGCGGCAACCGTGAGCACGATCAGCGCAAATATTTGTCCGACGATGTCGCCGAGATGAGTGGAGAACGCAACCAGATTGATGTTGACCGCCAGCAAAATCAGTTCGATCGACATCAAAATGATGATCACGTTCTTGCGGTTGAGGAAGATGCCGAAAATCCCGAGCGTGAACAGGATCGCGGCGACCGAAAGATAATGTCCGAGCCCAATGGTCATGGGTTGCCTCCCAGACCCTGCCCGGGCCGCACCTGGCGGATTTCAATCGACATCGCCGGCGTACGCGCGACCTGATCGCCGATATTCTGCCGACGTACACGCACGCGGTGTTGCAGCGTGAGCGCGATGGCGCCGATCATGGCGACCAGCAGGATCAGCCCGGCGGCTTCGAAGAAATAGACGTAGCGGGTATAGAGCACGAGGCCGATCGCTTCGATATTCGGGATTTTAGCCGGGATCGGCGCGGTGATCGCCTGCGGAACGCCCGGTCCGATCGCCCAGCTGCCGACCACCAGCAACAACTCGGCGAGGAATATGCCGCCTATCAATATGCCGACCGGCAGATATTGCAGCGCGCCCTGCTTGAGCTCGGCGAAATCGACGTCGAGCATCATGACCACGAACAAAAACAGCACCGCCACCGCACCGACATAGACCACGATTAGGATCATCGCCAGGAACTCGGCCCCCATCATCACGAACAGCCCGGCCGCGTTGACGAAGGCCAGAATAAGATAGAGCACCGAATGCACCGGATTGCGCGCCGATATCACCATGACGGCGCTAGCCACACAGATGCCCGCGAACAGATAGAAGAATAGCGCCTGCACGATCATTTCAGCGCCTCTGGGCCCTTCCCCGTCATAGCCGGGCTTGTGCCGGCCATCCACGCCTTGTTTTTATGCCGGCAAAGGCGTGGATGCCCGGCACGAGGACGGGCATACGGCTGACTATGGTGCAACCACTGCTGCGTCATTTCACTTACCTATATGGCGCGTCCAGCGCGAGGTTCTTGGCAATCTCGCGCTCCCAGCGATCGCCATTGGCAAGCAGCCGTTCTTTGTCGTAGTAGAGCTCCTCGCGCGTCTCGGTGGCGAATTCGAAATTCGGTCCCTCGACGATGGCGTCGACCGGACAGGCTTCCTGACAAAGTCCGCAGTAGATGCATTTCACCATGTCGATGTCGTAGCGCGTGGTGCGCCGCGTGCCGTCGTTGCGGCGCGGGCCCGCTTCGATGGTGATGGCCTGCGCCGGACAGATCGCCTCGCACAGCTTACAGGCGATGCAGCGCTCTTCGCCGTTGGGATAGCGGCGCTGCGCGTGCTCGCCGCGGAAACGGGGCGAGATCGGTCCCTTCTCGAACGGATAATTGAGCGTCGATTTCGGCCTGAAAAAATATCTCATGCCGAGCCACATGCCGGAGACAAACTCCAGCAGGAAAAGACCCTTGGCGGCGCGGTCGAGCCTCATCGCATCCTCGCTTGTGCGTTCACTTGCCCACCATGCCGAATTGCAGCACGGCGGCGACGATCGCGACCATGCCCAGCGACAGCGGCAGGAACACCTTCCAACCGAGCCGCATCAATTGGTCGTAGCGGTAGCGTGGCACGATCGCCTTGACCATGGCGAACATGAAAAACATGAACAGCGCCTTGAGCGTGAACCAGATCACGCCCGGCACCCAAGTGAACGGCGGGTAAGGCACCGGCGAAAGCCATCCGCCGAGGAACAAAATGGTGCCCATGGCGCACATGGTGGCAATCGCCACGTATTCGCCGAGCATGAACATCATGTAGGGCGAGGAACCGTATTCCACCATGAAGCCGGCAACGAGTTCGGATTCCGCCTCGACCAGATCGAATGGCGGCCGGTTGGTTTCAGCGAGTGCCGAAACGAAAAACACGATGAACATCGGAAACAGCGGTAGCCAATACCAGCTGAACAACCCGTAGCGGCCGTTCTGTGCTTCCACGATGGCCGAAAGGTTGAGCGAGCCCGCGCACAGCAGCACTGTGATGAACACGAAGCCGATCGAGACTTCGTAGGACACCATCTGGGCGGCCGAACGCACCGCCGCCAGGAAGGCATATTTCGAATTCGATGCCCAGCCCGCCATGATCACGCCGTAGACCATCAGCGACGAGATCGCGAAAATGTAGAGCACGCCCACGTTGATGTCGGCGATCACCCAGCCGAGATTGACCGGTACCACCGCCCAGGCGCTGAGCGCCAGCACGCAGGTGACCAACGGCGCCAGCAGGAACACGCCCTTGTTAGCGCCGGCCGGGATCACCGGCTCCTTGAGGATGAACTTCAAAAGATCGGCGAAGGACTGGAACAAGCCCCAAGGTCCGACCACGTTAGGGCCGCGCCGCATCTGCACCGCCGCCCAGATCTTGCGGTCGGCGAGCAGCACATAGGCAATCGCGACCAGCAAGATGACCAGCAGCATGACAGATTGCGCCACCATTACGATCAACGGCCAGACATAAGCGACGAAAAAATCGGCCATCGCCCTACTCCGCCGCCGTCTTGGCCGTGGCATTCGCCAGCGCCGAACATTCGGCCATAATGGCGGAGGCACGCGCGATCGGATTGGTCAGATAGAATTCATGAACCGCGGTCATGAACGGCGCCTTGTCGGCCTTGCCGCCGAGCCTGGTCAAATTGTCGATGTCGGCGGCAGTGCCGGCCGCGATCTGGTCTATCCGCATCAAATGCGGGTGCGCCGCGAACAGCGCCTGGCGCAATTGCGGCAACGAGTCATAGGGCAGCGTATGCCCGAGCGCCGCCGATAGCGCCCGCAAAATCGCCCAATCCTCGCGCGCATCGCCGGGCGGGAACGCGGCCCGGGCCGTCATCTGCACGCGGCCTTCGGTGTTGACGTAAATCGCGGATTTTTCCGGATAGGCAGCGCCGGGCAGGATCACGTCGGCGCGGTGCGCGCCGCGGTCGCCATGGGTGCCAATATAGATGACGAAGGCGCCGGGTTCTGGCTCAACTTCGTCGACGCCGAGCAGAAACAGTACATCGAGCGCGCCTTGGTTGAGCATCATTCCAGTATCGAGCCCGCCCTCGCCGGGGACGAAACCGAGATCGAGCGCGCCGACAAGCGAAGCTTCGGTGTGTAGGATGTTGAAACCGTTCCAGCCGGCCTTGATCACGCCGAGCGATTGCGCAGCCTTGGCCGCCATGGCGAGCACCGCCGCGCCGTCGGGACGGTTGAACGCTCCCTGACCGATGATGAACATCGGCTTTTCCTTGCCGGCGGGCGCTTGATCGACGAATTGCGCGAGACTTTCCGGCCCAGCGCCCAGGTAATTGTAGGGATAAGTCAGATCGGCCTTTTCGCCGACCAGCCCGAGCAGCACTCCGCCCTTGAGATAGCGCTTGCGGATGCGGGCGTTTAGCACCGCGGCTTCCCGGCGCGGATTGGCGCCGATCAGCATGATCGCGTCGGCCTCCTCGATGCCGGCAATGGTTGAATTGAACAGATAGCTGCCGCGGCCATGTTTGGGATGGAGTGGCGAACCGGGATAGCGTGCATCGATATTCTGCGATCCGAGCGCGGCCATCAGCGTCTTCAAGGCGAACATCTCCTCAACGCCCGCGAGCTGGCCCGCCAGCGCACCGATGCGTCCCGGTTTTGTCGCCTTCACCCCGGCGGCGATGGCCGCGAACGCTTCCTTCCAGGACGCCGGCCGCAGGCGGCCGTTAACCCGCAGATAGGGCTGATCGAGCCGCTGGGTGCGCAAGCCATCCACCACATGGCGGGTCTTGTCGGAAATCCACTCCTCGTTCACCGCGTCATTGGTGCACGGCAGAATACGCATGACCTCGCGTCCGCGCGTGTCGATGCGGATGGCGGAGCCAAGCGCGTCCATCACGTCGATCGACTGCGTCTTGTCGAGCTCCCACGGCCGCGCCGCGAAGGCATAGGGCTTTGAGGTGAGCGCACCCACCGGGCAGAGATCGACCACGTTGCTTTGCAGCTCGGAAGTCATCGCCTGCTCGAGATAAGTCGTGATCTCCATGTCCTCGCCGCGGCCGATGGCGCCGAGTTCCGGCACCCCGGCGATCTCGCTGGCGAAGCGGATGCAGCGCGTGCACTGGATGCAGCGCGTCATGATGGTCTTGACCAGCGGCCCGATATATTTGTCCTCGACCGCGCGTTTGTTTTCCTTGTAACGGCTGGAATCCATGCCATAGGCCATGGCCTGGTCCTGCAAGTCGCATTCGCCGCCCTGGTCGCAGATCGGGCAATCGAGCGGATGGTTGATCAGCAGGAATTCCATCACGCCTTCGCGCGCCTTTTTCACCATCGGCGTCTTGGTATTGAGCGCGTGCGGCGTTCCGTCCTTCTTCGGCGGCAAATCTTTCACACCCATGGCGCAGGACGCCTGCGGCTTCGGATTGCCCGCCACTTCGATCAGGCACATGCGGCAATTGCCGGCGATCGAGAGCCGCTCGTGGAAGCAGAAACGCGGAATTTCCGCGCCCGCGGCTTCGCAGGCCTGGAGCAGCGTGTATTCCGGCGGAACGTCGATCTCTGTGCCGTCGACGATGAG
>Ga0134126_10003450_pt1 | contig 19804 bp, 15 predicted proteins | sample KB31752_FD_96881 | JGI IMG/M metagenome (GOLD analysis project Ga0134126, IMG submission 96881) | Terrestrial soil microbial communities with excess Nitrogen fertilizer from Kellogg Biological Station, Michigan, USA - KB3-175-2 | ecosystem: Environmental > Terrestrial > Soil > Unclassified ...
AAGCGCGACCCGTCGATGCCCATGGGCACGATGATCGTCCGGTCGTGATCGACCCGCGGGCATACGCGCACGAGGTCATCTCGCGTGTCGGGCGACAAGCACGTGATCAGGTCGCACCGGGTTGGGAGCCACCGATCGACGAGCCGCCAGAACGGCCGATCCTCGAGATGAAGGTACGATCCCCAGATGCGGTGTCCGGCGCTCGCTGTTACCGCGCCGACGCCAACGGAGTACGGACTGTTGAACCGGATCCAATCGACGGGCGGCAACCGCTTGAGCAACGGTCGCAGATCGAGCGCCACATCCATGTTCCCGATGTACGGCAGCTTCTTGCGCAGGCGGCGGCGCCACGTATGCGGCGTGAAGTTGGGATGCTCGACGACCGGCTCGCCGTGCTCGACCAGCAAGTGGACATCGACGCCGCGATCGGCGATACGCGTGAGAAACTCGCGATCGGTGATCGTGCCGCCGAGGACGGACTTGGGCGAGAGCCCGGTCTGCACCGCAACGATGCGCATGATGCGTCGATGGCGATCAGGCCGCGCGCGCCCGCGCGATGACCGGCGCGTGCTCGTTGACCCAGGCGACGAGCTGCTCCATGCCTGCCCGGACGCCGGTGCGAGGTGCCCAACCCAGTTCCTCGGTCGCCTTGCGATTGTCACTGTAGAAGACGCGCTGGTCGCCGGGCCGCCAGTCCGCAAACGTCCGCGGGACCGACCGTCCTAACTGGCGCTCGAGCTCGCCCAACACCTCGAGCACGCTCGCGCGATTGGCTGGGCCGCCGCCGGCGTTATAGATCGAGCCGGCCTTGCCACGCTCGAGACACAAGTCGTAGAGGCCGAGGAGGTCGTCGACCCAGAGGAGATCGCGCACCTGCTTGCCGTCGCCATAGATCGCGGTGGGTAGTCCGAGGACAGACGCGATGGTGAACCAGGCCACCCAGCCTTGGTCTTCGACGCCGAATTGGCGCGTCCCGTAGATGCACGACTGGCGAACGACGAACGAGCGCAGCCCATAGATGCGCGAGTAATCGCGGACGTACTGGTCCGCGGCGCCCTTCGAGCAGCCGTACGGCGAGTGGAAATCCAACGGCTCCGCTTCGCTCACGCCGCTGGGCAACGACGCGAAGTCGTAGCGGCCGTCGCGCTCGATCACGTCGTGGTGCTCGAGGCCGCCGTACACCTTGTTCGTGGATGCGTACACGAAACCCGCGTCCGGCGCGTGGCGCCGCACGGCCTCGAGCACGTTGAAGGTGCCTAACGCATTGACCTCGAAGTCGTGGCGCGGATCGGTGACCGAGGTCGTGACCGCAACCTGCGCCGCGAGGTGGAGCACGGCGTCCACGGCGCCGGTCTTGGCGAACGCGCGATCGAGGTCCGCCGGTTGCCGCACGTCGCCGCGGATGCACCGCAGGTCGCCGCCGCGTTGCAGGTGGTCCCAGTTGATGTCACTGCCGCGCCGCGACAGGTCGTCGAACACGGTAACGCGCCACCCGCGCTCCGCGTAGTGGGTCGCCGCATGGCATCCAATGAATCCGGCGCCGCCGGTGATGAGCATTGACTTCGCGTTCGTCACGGTGTGGTCCTCGGTTATTCCCAAGTCGTCGCAGTGCCGGCGGTGGCATGCTCCAGCATCGCAGCCGGTGTGGTATGTCCGGCCGTGCGCAACAGCGCGGCCGTTAGGCGATCGGCGGCGCCTCCATCGGCGCGGCCACATTCGTATTCGACCATCTGTGCGCGCTGCGTCCGATCGCGTCCCGGATCGGTGAGGGCGCTCTCCATGAGCGACCCCAGCTCGCTCCACGATGCCGCGACGCGCAGGCCGCCGCGTTCGACGAGCGGACGATAATGCTCGACGCCGTACTCTTCGTACATGATGCCGCGCGGCGCATCGGGCTCCAGGGAGAAGTCGATGCCGATGACGGGACGATCCAGCAGCGCTGCGTCGAGCGTCATGGTGGACGCGACGTTGACGCACATCTCGGCGTGCGCGATCGCGCTCACGAGACGCGCTTGATCGGCCGGCGTAGAGAGCGTCCAGCCGTCTCCATCGGGAGGCGTTTCCCAGGCGGTCTGTACCACGACGTTGGGGAAGACGTCGGTGACTGGACGCCAGCGCTCGCGCGTCTCGAGCGGATGAATCCGCACGACGAGCCACAGATTGCGCAGTGCCGGGACGCGCTGCACGAGCTCGGCCAGCGCGCGCACGAGTAGAGGCTCATCGGGCGCCAATCCGACGAAGCTGGCAGCGTACAGCACGTATCGCGCATCGTCCGGAAGGCCTAACGCTACGAGCGTCTCGGCGCGCGGGCGGCGATAGGCAGGGTCGCGGTGAAAATCGAATTGCGGCGTGCCGGTGACGGTGACGTGGTCGCGCGGCGTCTCAGGATACAGGCGCAAGAGCTGCGCGCGCATGCCCTCGTGCCAGACGAAGTAGTGGTCGTACGGCGGAATCACGCTCCGACTCGTGAGGTTGTCGAAGCTCAGAATGGATGTCACGACCGGAATCCCCAGGTCGCGCGCGGCGAGATAGTACGGATACTCGAGGGGCGTGACGCAGAACGTCGACCACACCATGGTCGGCGCCATCCGCGCCAACTGCTCGCGCACCGGCGTTAGATCGTGTGCCTCGCGGTAGCGCCGTTCAACGAAGCGGCACAGGCGACTCAAGACCGGTTTCCGTTGGGCAACGGCGCCGAGCATCTCGATCCCCGCTGCGCGGGCGCGCTGCAATGGCGTCCAATCGCGCTCGAACCACCGGCGGTAGATCGGATAGCTGGAGATATCGTAGCGGCGATTGAATCCGCTGCGGATCACGGCGTCGAGCATGGCCTTCCCGCGAATCGGCCGCGCAGGCAGCTCGAGCAGCTCGTGGATTTGGCTCGCGGCGGCGAACCGCGCGGCGGCCGGGTGATCTGCTGACGGCGCGCCGTGGCGCAACACAAGTTGCACGTCGGCGCCGGCCGCGGTGAGCCTGTCCAGCACTCCACCGTAGACGACGTTGCGCACGCTCCAGACGTACGGCAGGAGCGCCGCAATGCGCGGACGATCAGACGAGCGTGTCATCGAGCAGCGTGTCCGGCGTTGGCGGCTGACGGCGTGCTTGACCACTCCGGAAATTCGCGGCCCAGCAGCCCTTCGAGCGCGCGAACGTGCGGCGTGAAGTCGCGCGCCAGCTCCGCGCGGGTCTCAGCCGAGATCCTGAGCCGCTTGCCCGACTGTAGGAACGGCAAGTACGCGGCATTCTTGGCGCGCTGACGGCGCGCCGGATCGGAGACCAGCCGTTCGATCACCCTGGCGCTCGCGTGGTGATACGCGCCGGCGATCGGCCTAACGACGGGCCACCGCGCCCAGCGGCGCGGCACGTTGGTGTCGCCAGCCTCGTTGTGGCGCGTCCCCGCCAAATCGAGGCCGACGTTCGCGTCGACGCCAATAAACCGATACACGGTCTGAAGCGTTTCGCGCGGTGCCGCGCCCATTTGCTCGAGCGTCAACACGAGCAGCCGCTCGCGCGGCACGTGCACCAGGAAATCGCGCATCACGTCGTCGTAGTATCCGCGCGCACGATACGACAGGTGCAGGCGCGCGTACGCGCTGCGCGCCGACCGGTCCGATTCCGCTGCGAGGGCATCGTCGAACGGGAGCGCTTCCCGGCCGTCGCCCTTCGCCAACTCGTCCAAGTAGTGCGACCACGCCCGCTTCACCGGATCGCGGAGGAGCACGATGAACTTCGCATGGGGAAGCAACCGCACCATGCGCTCGTGCGCAGGCCGCCAGAAAAAGAGGTCGGCGCTCTTTTCGCCGATCGCGCGCTGACTGTCGGCTTCCGCGAACAGCGAGGCGTACTGGTCGGCCGAGTGCATGCGCTCCCAGCGTTGCGGGTCCGCGGGGCCGTCGCGCCAGGTTGTCGTCACGAGGATTTCGTCCTCGATGAAGTAGTTCATGTCCTCGCGGGGATGCATGTAGACGTCCGGATGCGCCATCCAATGGCACAGCGCGGTCGTCCCGCTCTTGCGCTCACCCACGATGATAAAACTCGGCAACGGCATGGCGTTCCTCGTGAACCAGTTCAGAGATCGGCTTGCGAACTACCGGCGCGGCGCGCGCACGACGTTGCGCGTGAATAGCGCGGAAGGCGGCATCGCCGCGCCGCTCGTCGTGGCCGCACGCGGATGCACACGGTCGAAGCGCTCGAAGTGCGCCTGTACCATCTCGATGGTGATCGGCTCCACCCATGGGCTTCGCCAGTGGTGGTTCGTGAACTGACGCCAGAATGCGCGCCGCCAGATCCGCAGTGTCACGCGATTCGATATGCCTAACGCGGCCTTGATGCGCGCGCCCGGCCGCCGTTGCGCGGCGTGCCGTCGCTCGGCGCGCAGCACCGCGGCCGACGCGCGCATCACCGCTCGATCCTCTGGGCGCTGCTCCGCTGCCACCAATGCGTGCAGCTGAGCCGCACACCGTTCCGCGGAGCGCCCGTCGATCCGGAAATACACGTCCTCGAGAAACGTGGTGCGTGCCTTGCGTTGCTGCTCGGAGATCGCGGCCTCCGGAGATTCCACCCAGTTGACGAGCGACGCATCGAGCTCGTCGATCGATCGCACGACATGATTCCCTGCCAAGTAGGCCGCCGGCGCCGGCACGCAGTACTTCCCGAACATCACCTCGAACACCGGCTTGCCGAGCATCCACGCTTCGGTGGCAGTGGTCGAGGTGTTGGCCACCAGCGCCGTGCAATGGTGCAGTACGTCGCGAATGCGCGCGTTCGACGCGAGCGCAATGTTAGGCGAGCGCGCGGCGATGGCCGCGTAGGGCGCCGGCGTCTCGGCCGGATGGAGCTTGATGAGGAACCGCCAGTCCGGGTGACGCGCGGCGAGCGCGGTGACCGCGGCGGCCAGATCGTTGAATGCCGTTCCCTCGTCGGCGAGCTGTCCGCGGATCTCCGCCTCCGGTACACCAGACGCGACCGCGCTCGCAACGGTCGTTTCCAGGTCGCGCGTGCGCACGTGATACGTGTTGGTCGCCCACACGATCAACGGTGCGTCGGCATCGGCCGTCGCGAGTTCCGGCGCCAGCGATTCGCGCGGCTCAGCGAGCGCGCGGTACGGCTCGCTGTACGCGTCGAACCGTGGACATCCCACGGTATGAACCGTGGCTTCCGGCAGCGCCCGGCTCGAGAGCAGCATGCGGCGCGCGTGATCGCCCCACACGAGACAGGAGTCGACCAGCCGCTCGGACGCGAGGTCCTTCCCGGCGCGCCGCGCCTCGATCTCGGTGGTGTCTTGTGTGAAGCCGACGGTCGGCAAGAGCGCGATCTTCATGCCTAACGACTTGGCCAATCGCGCAACGTGGGCGCGCGTGTCCACTCGATCGAGTACCACGACATCGGGCGCGACGCTGAGCACCGCATCTTCGAGGCTCGGGACGTTGGTGAACGTGGCCTCGTGACCGTGCCGCCGAGCGAGGTGGTACGCGACGAGGGCGTGTCCCTCCAGGTCGCGCTGATAGTTAGGCACCACGAAGAGAAAGCGGTGCGGCGCGATCGACGGCACCGGCGGGCGGATCACTTGCCGCCTCCGGCCGGCGTGCCGGCAACTTCGCGCAGGATCGGCGGGAGGTCATGCTGCGCGGAGATCCGCGCGCCCCGGACGCCGCCGCGCATCGCGCGCTCGGCGAGCAAATCTGAAAAGCGGCGATAGGCGCTGCGACTCGCGGCGAGCTGACGCGATGCGGCGTCGAGCAGCGACTGGCGCACGGTCGGCGCGGAATCCCATGCCTGTTCCATCGCCCGCTCGAGCTGACCGGGCACGTCGTCGGCGGACAGGTCGATCACAATGCATCCGACGCCGAACTGCGCGGCGAGACCCAGCAACTTTTCCCGGAAGTAGTTGGAGCGTGCCAGGCACACGGTCGAAACGCCCTGCGCGAGAGCGAACACCGCGGCGTGGTAGGCACCGGTAACCACAATGCGGCATCGACCGGCCTGCTCGATGAGTGCCTGTGTGGTGTCGAGCGGACGCTCGATAATCGTGGCGCCATCGGCAGCGGCGAGCATGCGCTGGATCGTGCTGACGTCGTCGGATGCCTTGCCGCGCCCGATCGGCAGCGCCGCGAGCGGCGCGTCGTGGTCGGCCGCGAAGGCCGACACGACGCGGCCGATCATGTCGATGTACCGCTCGTCGACATCCGCCGAGCGCGCGACGCGCAGGTTCACGCCCACGCATTCGCCTAACGACTCGGGCCGTTCCGCGTGTGCGAGATCGATCGCATCGTCGCCGGTGACCATCAGGCGCGACGGGTCGACGCCAAGCGCCCGAGCAATCGACGGACCGGCGCGGCCTTCGCGCAGCGCGAACAGATCGAGCGTCGGCAGCACTCGCGCGGCAACACGCGTGAGATCGCGATCGGTGAGCGGACCGAGGCCGTGGCCGAACATCGCGGTTGGGACGCCATGCCGATGCGCGTGCTCCAGTAAGGCCAGTACCGGCAGGGCCCACTTGCGCGCGTGATCGGTGACGCCGCCGGCGCCGCACACGACCACCGCGTCAGCGGAGCGCAGTGCGGTCATGAACGTGCTGAACGCCTCGAGGTCCGCGCTGCCGCGCCCGAGCCGGGCGCGAACGAGCCGTTCGAGCACGGGTGCGCAGTGTCGCCGCATCGCGCCTTCGACTCCGGCCTCGCGAAAGAGCGACGTGCGCTGCAGCACACGATCCGCGCGACCGAGCAGCATGCCGCGCCCGAACCAGAGTTGCCGGCCGTTGTACGGAACCGCGCGTGCGCCCGGGCAGTGGCGGGCGAGCGCAGCGGGATCACGCGTGATCACATCGATCGACGCGGTCGGAAAATGCTCCCGCAGACGCGTCACGGTCACCTGCAGCATCGCTACATCGCCCAGGTTGCCGAGCTCGTAGTCGCCGCAATCGACGAGAATGTGCCGCGGTTCGGCGAGACGATGCATCGTCACAGCTCGACCGGCTCCAGCCGATCCATAGTGGCGCCGCCCATCTGGTACGTCCACAGACGACGATACACGTCACAGCTGCGCATCAATTCTTCGTGAGTGTCGAGACCCACGAGACGCCCGTGCTCGAGCACCATGATGCGATCGGCATGCCGCAGAGTGGACAGACGATGCGCGATGATGAACGTCGTGCGACCCTGCATGAGGCGGTCGAGTGCACTCTGGAAGCGGCGTTCGCTCACGGCATCCAGGCTGCTCGTGGCTTCGTCGAGGAACAACAAGGGCGCGTTCTTGAGCAGTGCCGCGGCGATGCAGATGCGCTGCTTCTGTCCCGTCGAGACGCCGCGCGCATCGCGGGCGCGGCCGAGCATGGTTTCGTACCCGCGTTCCATGCGCTCGATCTCGTCGTGCACGTTGGCCGCTTTCGCCGCCTCGATCACCTCGGCCATCGACGCGTCGGGTCGCGAGATGCGAATGTTGTTCGCGATCGTGTCGAGGAAGAGGAACGGCTCTTGGAGTACGATCGCACTTTGGTCCATCAAGTCGGCGTGCTTGATGTTGCGCAGGTCGACGCCGTCGAATGTGATCCGGCCGCTGTTGGGGTCGTAGAGCCGCAGCATGAGCGCCACGAGCGTCGTCTTGCCCGCGCCCGATGGTCCGACGATGCCGATGGTCTCGCCGCGATGGAACGTGGCGTTGATCGAGTCGAGCACCAGGTGGCCGTCGTACGCGAAACTCACGTCGTCGAGCACCATGCGATCCGGCGCATGGTGCAGCGCGTGCGCGCCCGGAGCATCGGGCAGCTCGGCCTTGAGCTCGAGGATGGTGCGTGTGCGCTCGAGATTCGGAATCACCTTGCGCACGGAGCCGTACACCGTGAGCAGGTTGAGGACCGGCGCGTACACCGCCATCACGGCGATGAGAAGACTGAGCAGCGACTGCCAGCTCAGTGCACCGGCGGCGACGTCGCGCCCGCCGACGATGAGCACGGCCACGAGCCCAACGCCCGACACGGACTCGAGCAGCAGCCGCGCGAGATTGCTCGCGTCCGCCTGCCTAACGACGTGGTGGAACAGGTCGTGGCCGATCGCATCGGCGCGCTCGAGCACCCGCGACTCGCCACGGTTGACCTTGATCACGCGCACGCCGGACGACACCTGGAGGAAGCTGTCGAACAGCGTGGCCATCGCGCTCCGCTCGAAGCTCGCCGCTTTCGTGATCCGCTGGCCGAGGAAGTACACCGGCAGCATGCCTAACGGCACCGCCACGAGTCCGATGACCGCGAGCTTGGGGCTCAACACCCAGGCGACGACGGCCAACCCCGCGAGGCGCGAGAAGGCGAGCAGGATGATGCTCAGATCGAGCGTGACCGTGCGAATACCCTTGAGGTCGTCGTACGACGACATCACCAGGTCGCCCTGGCTGCTGCGGTCGAAGAAGCGCACGGACAACGTGAGCAGCTTGCGCAACACATCGCGCATCGAGTCGATTTCGACGCGGTGCGCGAGCCGGACCGACACCTGTTCGCCCACGTACGTCATGGCGACTCGGATCGTCCACAGCGCGAGGATCACGCCGGCGCCGCCGAGCAACAATTGCGCGCTCCCGCCGTTCCCCTCGCCGAACATCATGAGGACCTTGCGGAGCGCCCACACGATGAGACCCTGCATCGTGCCCTGCGAGATCGTCGCCCCGAGGAGCAGCGCGGCCATGAACGGGTGCGCGCGCAACGAGCGCACACCCACGCGCAGCGCGCCGAGGAACGTGTACGGCTTCGCGGTGGTCGTCGTCATGCCGGCCGGACCGGTTCACGCATTCGCTGCTCGATCATCGTGCTTACGCCTGAGCGCCCGCATTGGGCGCGGTGGCAGCGGGGCTGTTCCCGTTGACGCGACGCAACCGCTTGATGAGCGGGAGCTCGCTGTCGTACACGCGCTTGTTGCCGTCGCCTAACGACTCTTCCACGGCACGGATGTCGCGCACCAGGCGCTGCACGCCCTGCGGCTCGACGCTCGCGGCCTGATCGCTGCCCCACATCGCGCGGTCGAGCGTGATGTGCCGCTCGACGATGCACGCGCCGAGCACCACCGACGCCACCGTCGGTACCAATCCGACTTCGTGACCCGAGTAGCCCACCGGCACGTCGTACCGCTCCTTTAACGCGGGCACGCAGCGGAGATTGAGCTCGTCCATCTTCGCCGGATACGAGCTGGTCGAGTGCATGAGGATCAGGTCATCCGTGCCCAACACCTCGACCGCGTGGTCGATCTGCTCGACGGTGCTCATGCCGGTGGACAGAATGATCGGGCGGCCGTACTGCCGGTGATGGCGCAGCAAGTTGTCGTCGGTTAGGCAAGCGGACGCGATCTTGTAGCAGGGCGGCGCGAACGCCTCGACGAAGTCCACCGACGCCTCGTCCCAACATGAGGCGAACCACGCCAGCCGCTGCTTCCGCGCGTACGCATCGATCTCCTCGTAGTCGGGGCGCGCAAACTCCACGCGATGCCGGTACTCGAGGTAGGTCATGATGCCCCACGGCGTCTCGCGCATGAGGTTGCGCTGCTCCGGCGGTACGCAGAGCTCCGGCGTGCGTTTCTGGAACTTCGCCGCGTCGCACCCGTAGCGCTTTGCGGTCGCCATGAGTTGGCGCGCGATGTCGACGTCTCCGTTGTGGTTGATGCCGATTTCCGCCACCACGTAGCACGGCTCGCCGTCGCCCACGAGACGATCGCCGATCTTCACTGTCGATGTCATCGCACTCCTCCTCGGGTCGACGCGGGCGCGTCGTGCGACATTGCGTCGCGCGGTGCCCGCGTCGTCAGTATCCAGTCCACCACCTCACGCACGGCGCCGGACCCACCGGGGCGCGTCGTCACCAAACGCGCGGCCGCCCGGACTTCGGGCTCCGCATCGGCGACGGCGATCGGCAGCCCAACCCAGCGCAGACAGGCCAGGTCGTTCACGTCATTTCCCACGTAGGCGACTTCGTTGGGGCCGACGCCAAGCTTGGCGGCAATCGACGTCAACGCCGCGACTTTGTCATCGCAGGCGTCGGTGCAGTCGATGCCGAGCTTGCGGCAGCGCGCGGCGACCACGGGATTGGTTTCGGTGGAAATCACGACCACCGGCACACCAGCCTCGCGCAGTCGCGCGATGCCCCAGCCGTCGCCGCGGTGACACGCCACGGCTTCCTCACCGGACTGGCTCACCAGCACACGGTTGTCCGTTAGGACGCCGTCGAAGTCGAGCGCGAGCAGACGCACGCGACCGAGCTCGGCCGCGCTCGCTGGCGCGCGCCGGCGCGACAGCAGATGCTCCACCAGCTCGAGATCCGACGGCGTGTCCACCTGCACCGACTCCGCCGCGTCCATGAAATGCACGGCAATCCTGCCGCCTAACCGATTGCCGAGGTCGCGCAGAACCCACGGCCGGCAGACGTAGATCGATCCATTCTCGACGACGTCTTCGGGCGCATCCTGGCGGCGCTGGCGATTGCGGTAGTCGTACGTCTCGGAGCGCCACTCGCTGCCTCCGCGCTCGCGCCGCCACACGAAGCCGTGCATCGGACAAGCGGAAAACAGCGAGTCCGCCTCTTCGTCGAGCAGCGTACGAATAGCTATCGAGATGTCGTCGGCGCGACGCAGCGGAGACGTGGCCTGGAGGAACACCACGAGATCGGGATCGTAGCCTTCGGTATCACGCAGATGGTCGAGCGCGTGGATGAGCGCAGACTCGCTCGTCGCCGTATCGCCGCTGATCTCCGCGGGACGAACGATCGACTCGGCGCCGCATTCGTGCGCGACGCGCGCGATCATGGGATCGTCCGTCGATACAACAATGCGATTGATCTCTGGCGTCGCACGGGCGTGCGCGATGCTGTACGACAGCAGCGGATGACCGGCTAGCAGGCGGATGTTCTTCCGGGGTACGCCTTTCGATCCGCCGCGAGCGGGGATAATGGCCAGACAGTTCATCGCGTGCTCACCGAAGATCCAGTGCGAAGACATCCTTCATGCATGAGGCTGCCACGATCAAACAACGGTGCTTCATCTCTTGTGATGCCATCCGCGGTTTTCAGGATAGCGCGGTACGGCGATACGTACCGAGCCGAGACCGTCTCCTACTGCGAGTCGCGTCGGTGTGCGCGCTGTGGCAGGGGCAAGATGCGGGCACGAGAAGGCAGCCAACCACCTGCTGCGACGCGTCAAATCATCTCGTTGCTGCATAACGGCTTACGCAGATAACCATCCATGCCCGCAGCACCATTGCGCCGACGGTCGCCCTGCTGCCTGTTGCGACGAATCAACACCGCTGCAAGGGTTCGTCGATACGCTGTCAGCGCCGTGCCACCAGCATCAAGCCGGTTGCCGGCGCGCGGCGCTCCGGTGCTCGCTCGGCCCTCGGGTCGCTTTTCTCGCCGGCTCGACGCTGGCACCCGGCGCTTCGAGTCGGACAACCCCACGGCGCTGCAGCTCCTCGATCGTTGCCCGTGCCGCTTCGAACGAAATGCCGCATTCCGATGCGATGCGCGCGATCGACCGCGTACCGTCGATGAGGAACAGAATGTCGAAGAGGGCCTTGTTGCCCTCCGGATTCGTGTAGAAGTCGATGTGGACACCGAAGCGCGAGCAGAAGACTTCGCCCTTGTAGTTGTTGACCGGCACGACGTTCGACTCGAGCGCATCGATCATGCGCAACACGAGATCGCGCGACTCGGCGAGGCGTGCGTTAGACGTGATCCTGGGTGTGTCGTTCGAGCTGTGATAGCCGCGGTAGGGCCAGTCCGGCGAATCCGGACGCAGCACGCGCGAGAGCGACAACATCGGGACGCGCACGCCTGGTGCGTTGTACTGCCGCTCGTCGTTGCCGATCACGGTGCGAAATGCGCCCGTCCAACCCTCGGGATCGCCGGCACGAAGCGCAGCCGTGAAGCAATCGTCGACCTCGGTGGTGCCGGTGAACGAGAGCTGCAGCGCATGCGGATGGTCCAGCCCGAGCATCTCGAGGAACAATCCACCCTTGAGATACGGGATCAGATCTTCGTTGCGACTCAGGTACGCGACTGAACCGATGGTCTCCGGAATGATGACGAAGCGATACGTGTAGCGCAGATTGCGACGCGCCAGGAGCGCGCGCATGACATCGATGCCGACGACGACGCCGGTGAGGTCGTCGTTCACCATGCCCGGGTGGCACAGGTGCGCGCACAGCACGATGGTCTCATCGCTCGCGCCATGTGCGATCACTTCGCCGGCTTTGAGTGTGCCGTAGCTGAAGCTGGTGTCGATGACGACGCGATACTCGGCGTCCGTCAGCGAATCGCGCAGCGTCTTGCTGCAGCAGAGACCCCAGTCGCGCTCGTAATACTTGAAGATGAACGGCACGGCGTCGGGCTGCTTCTCGTCCACGTGGAGGTGTCTGAGCAGCTCGTCGCGCGACACGATGCCGCTGTGCGGCAGCGAATACGAGACGACGTGCAGCGGGTGGTCGCTGTACGAAAAGAGGCGGCGTCCGTCGAGCGTCTCGAGATACGCCTCGTGACACGCCCACTTCTCGGGCACGATCCAACTCCAGCACTCGCTGCCGGTGGGATACTCGTGCACCGTCATCGGCACTTGTGTGGCCAGCGCTTGGAGCGCGGCGTCGTAGCCGTCGGAAATGATGTCGCGCGGCACGCGCCAGAGCGCGTCGATCATCTGCGGAATGGTCGCCGAATCCGGCATGTCGATCTCGAAGCGACGGGGCGGCACGCGCTGCGTCTCGAGCGCGATGGGATCGGTTGCCGGTCCGCGCGCGGTGAACCATGGGTCGCGCGCGAGGTTGCGCAGGATCAACTCGCGCAGCGGCTGGCACTCGGCGGTACGAATTGCGTCGCGCCCAACGTCGGCGATGCGACAGATTCCTGCGGCCTTCGCCGCGGTCTCCAAGTGCGTCAGGTGCGGCTCGCTTTGATCGCCGAGGATCCTGACGTTGAACACCCAGCCGGTTTTCCGTTCCTGTCCGTTGTCGCGAATGACGCCGGTGAACAGTTTCTTGAAGCGGAACGGTACGCCGACGGACTCTTCGACGAAGTGTTGGAAGCTGGCTTCGCTGAGACCGACTCCAATGGTGCAGACCTTCCCGCCCGCGGCGTGCAGGCGGTCGAACACGCTGCCGGGGCCGAAGCACGTCGGCGGGATGTCGCGCAGCAGCGCGGCGGCCATGGGGCCGCGGCCGGCGACCGAATGAATCGGGTCGGCCGAGCGGACAGTGTTAGGCAACAGCCGGAAGTACTCGAGAAACGGCGCGTACGTGCTCCACGGCCCGCCCGGCGTCGCCGTTTGCTGCACGTCGAACGACTCCTGGCCGCAGAACGAGAACGTGTAGGTCGGTACGAGGAGCGTGCCGGTGGGTCCCAGCACGGCCTCGAAGGCGCCCAACAGCATGGCGCTCGTGTCCTGGTCCGTTAGGCAGCCATCGGCGCGGCCGAGCATGTCGAGGCCGATGTGGGCGAAGACGACGTCGCCGGCACCGAGGCCCGAGCCGCGGAGCGCGTGAATCAGCTCGTCGCGCGTGTAGTCGAAGGGTTGTGACATAGTCAGGCGCTGCGGGTGCTGGCGATCGGTTGGGCGCGTCCGGCGGTCACGGAGAGAATGCGTCCCGTGGGCGACACCGGTTGGACGGTGATGAATTGCGCGTTCGAGCGCGCGACCTCAGGGTGCTCGTCCATGAAGGCGAGCACGTCGTCCATCGCGAACGTCGATCCGTACACCGGCGTCAGCTCCTCGATCACACGACGGATGAGCGCGTAGTCCTCGGCGTAGTCGAGGGTCCACCGGTGTTCGGCGTACAAATTGGCCGGGTGCTCGAGGTTGTGCAGGCGCCGGCCCGTGTCCCAGAACCATGGGATGACGTGCTCGCGCTGCATCGGTTCACGCGCCTCGCGCCATGCTTCGGCGAGCGTGTCGATCGGAATGACGTCCAGGTCCAAGCCGTCCGGAAACGTGAGCGGCCGCCGATTGGTGACGAGGTCGAACTCACCACGGTGATCGATTGCATACTGCACCATGGCGTCGACGATCGCGGGATCGACGAGCGGGCAATCGGCAGTGATCCGGACGACGAGGTCGAGCCCCAAGCCGCGCGCGGCCTGGTAATATCGGTCGAGCACGTCGCGTTCGCTGCCGCGAAAGACGGGAACGCCTAACTGCGAGCACAGCGCGGCGATTGGATCGTCGCGCGCGTCGTCGGACGTCGCGACGAGAACGGTCTCCAGTGAGCGGGCGCGACCCAGCCGCTCGAGCAGGTGCGCAAGCAGCGGCTTCCCGGCCGCCTGCATGAGCACTTTGCCCGGCAGCCGGGTGGAACCCATGCGTGCCTGGACGACTGCGCCGATCACGCGTCGTCCCCGTCGTCGGTGCAGCACGCCAGGCGCGGCGCGTCGGTGTACAGCCGTCCGCACTTGCTCTGGCAGCACCGATTGAACGGACGGAACACGGGCTTCACGGCTTCGCCTAAGAACGACCGCTCGACCGAGCCGTCGTCGAGCGCGCGACGGACCTTGCGCATTCCGTGCTGCAGCGCCTCGAGCGTGCGCGCGATTTCTTCCGCGCCGTGCGAGTAGGTGATCGTGATCCACGGAATGAGCACGCCCCACGAAATCACTTCTTCATGGAACGACGTGTGCAACGCGGGCCACGGCGTGCCATCGGCGCGCGTACACAGAATGTACGGATTGCAATCGAATCCGATCACGCGAATGTAATCGGCGACGCCTTCCGACGTGGCGAGCTCGCGAATGCCGGAGACGAGCTTGGCACCCTCTGACCAGATGTGGTCGCCGACATTCTTGTTTTGGTACTCGTCGAGCGTCGCGCGGCACGCGGCCAGGCCCACTGTCTCGGAGGTGTGCGTCTGCGACAAGAGGAACACGCGCTGCTTGTCGTGCTTCAGCCCGCCTAACTCGAGGATGTCGCGGCGGCCGGCGAGGCACGAGAACGAATAGCCGTTGCTCATCGCCTTTCCATAACACGCGAGATCGGGATACACGTTCCAGCGATGGTGCGCGCCGCGCAGATCGAACTTGAGACCGCTGATCATCTCGTCGAAGATCAGCACCGAGCCTTCACGCCGCGTGAGCTGGCGAAGATTCTCGAGGAAGTTGTTTCGCGGCTCGTCGTTCTTCACGGGCTCGAGGATCACCGCGGCGATCTGACCCGGGTAGCGGTCATAAAGCGCCTGGAGGCTCGCGATGTCGTTGTAGTTGAATCGAACGGTGAGCTTGGCGACTTCGGGTGGCACGCCGGCATCCATCGTCGTGGTGCCGATGAACCAATCGTGAATGCTGAAGAACGGATGCTCCTGGCACACGGCCACCATTTTTCGATTGGTGTACGCGCGCGCGAGCTTGATGGCGGCCGTGGTGACATCCGAGCCGTTCTTTCCGAACTTCACCATCTCGGCGACGGGCAGGAGATCGACGAGATATTCGGCTAATTCGTACTCGAGAATGCCGGGGCGCGTGTAGTTCACGCCAAGATCGATTTGCCGCTTGACCGCTTCGTTGACCACCGGGTTCGCGTGGCCGAGCACCATGACGCGGTTGCCCATCGCCCAGTCGATGAAGCGGTTGCCGTCGACGTCCCAGCAGTAGGCGCCAAGCGCGCGCGCGATCAGCTTGGGCGAGCGCTGGGGAAACTGGTCTTCGCCCTTGCTGTACGTGTGTGTGGCGGCAGGCACGATCTCGTGGAAGTGCTCGTTGATCGCGTCGCCCTTCTGAAAATCGCGAATGGGACCAGACGGCTCGGGCGCCGTTTGCGGCGCCTCGGTCATAGCGTGTGTCATCGATGATTGGCGAGTTGAAAGTTCGCGCCGTACAGGTCGGCGCGGCGGTCACCCAAAATGTCGATCTGCGAACGGGCCTCGTCGACGCGGCCTAACTCGAGCGTCTCGACGAGGAGGCTTTCACCGTCGCCGGCTTCGGCCAGCACCTTGCCCCACGGATCGACGATGATCGAATGACCCGCGAACGTCGTGGAACCGGACGTGCCGGCACGATTGCAGGCGACGACGAAGAATTGGTTTTCGATGGCGCGCGCGCACACGAGCGTGCGCCAGTGCGCCACACGGACCGCCGGCCACTCGGCCGGCAGCAGGACCACGCGCGCACCCTCGAGCGCGTAGGAGCGGAAGAGCTCGGGGAACCGGAGATCGTAGCAGATGGCCGAGGCGGCAATGCAGCCGGGCAACGAGAACGTCGGCGTCGCGTCGCCGGCCGCGAGGTAGCGGTTCTCGGCCATCAGCGCGAAGAGGTGGATCTTCGCGTATTCGCCGATGACGGCACCATCTGGTCCATGCACGACCGCGGTGTTGCGCACGCGTCCGAGGCCATCGCCTAACAAGAGCGATCCCGCGATGTGGATGCCGTGGCGCTCGGCGAGGCTCGCGAGCGCGGGCAGCACGACGCTCTGGTTCCGCGCGGCGTGCGCGGGCGCGTGCTCGAGATCGTAGCCCGTGGACCAGAGCTCGGGCAGCAGCACCAGTTCGGCGCCCTGCTCGCGCGCGTCGGCGATGAGACGGCGCGCGCGCTCGAGGTTCGCGTCGAGATCGCCTAACCGGACATCCATCTGCGCCGCCGCGACGCGGAGTCGCGCCGCCGTCTGGTGATCGTGCGCCATCACGTCAGTCTCCCATCCGCGCCGCGATGAATCTCCACGGCAGGTGCACGGGACCAGTGAACTGGAGGCGGCGTCCGTCGGCCAAACGCTCCGTGTAGCTCCCCAGTCCGCCCGACGCCGGGCGCGGCAAATCGATGTCGATGTCGAACGGTTCGCTCCGGAATTCGTGACAGCCGTGGCCTTCGCAGAAGGCACGCATGCGATTGAGGCTGTACACGTTCATGTGATACGGCGGCAGCTCGGGCACGATCGTGTGATCGTAGACCAGGCACTCGGTGTCGACGTCCGCCTCGCTAAACAGCGAGCTCATGACCAACCATCCGCGTGTGACGCACAGCGCCTGACAGAGTGCGCGCTCATGGTCGGGGAGCCAGGAGAGCGTCTGCGTCGAGATGACGAGATCGAAGCGTTGGCGCGCCAGCAGCCGGTCCAGCTCGTAGAGATCGCCGGACACGAGCGTGACGTCGAGGTTGGCGTCGGCGAATTTTTCGCGGGCAATCGGGAAGAGCATGTCGCCCGCGAGATCGACGCCGGTCCAATGAAAACCGGGCATGACATGGCTGAGATAGTAGATGTTCGACCCGGCGCCGCACGCGATGTCGAGCGCCTCGCCGCCATGGAGCGGAAGGCTCGCGAGGAAGCGGCCGAGATGTACCGTACTGCGATACGGGCGCTCGAACTGGTCAACGTGGTATCGCAGTTGGCTCTCATCGAGCCACAATCGACGCTGTTCAGCGTCCTGCCGTTTTGCCGTGTTCACGCGCGCCCACCTCCTCGCGAGCAGCGACGATCGCGTCGATGACGCGCGCCTGCTGCTCCGCTTGAAGCCCGACCGAACACGGCAGGCTCAACGCCTGCGAGTGTAGACGCTCGCTCACCGGGCATCCAAGCGCCGGCGTCGTGTCCCGGTAAGGCTTCGACTGGTGGATGGGCTGCCAGAGCGGTCGCGTCTGAATGTGTCGTGCGCCAAGGTGACGCATGAGTGCGCGGGCATCCATCCCGAATTCCACGGCATCGACGAGCACCGTGTACAACCACCACGCGCTCTGCGCCCAGGGTGCCTGGCGCATTACCGTTAGGCCGGGAACGTCCGCGAGCGCGGCGGCGTAGCGTTCTGCGATGCGCCGCTTGGCTGCGAGGTAGTCGTCGAGCTGCTCCATCTGTGCGACGCCCATGGCCGCCTGAATGTTGGTCAGGCGATAGTTGTAGCCGACGGCGCCGTGCTCGAATTCGACGGGATCGTCCTTGGCCTGCGTGGTCAGGTACTTCGCGCGGCGTGCCCAATCGTCGCGATCGGTCACGAGCATTCCGCCGCCGCCAGTGGTGATCAGCTTGTTGCCGTTGAAGCTGAAGCAGGCCACATCGCCCATGTGACCAACCGGCGTGCCGCGATAGCGGGCTCCCAAACTTTCAGTTGCGTCTTCGATGACAATGAGGTCGTAACGACGCGCAAGCTCGAGCAACGGCGCCATGTCGACCGGGTGACCCATGACGTGCACGGGCAGCAGCGCGCGCACGCGGCGATTCGTCGCGCGATCGTAGAGCGCGGATCCACGGGGCTCGCAGTTCGTCTCGAGGAACTGCGCGACGCGCGCCGTATCCATCTGCCAGTAGTCAGGCTCGGCGTCGATGAACACCGGCCACGCGCCGACGTAGCGGATGGCGTTGACTGGCGCGATGAACGTGAGCGTCGAGACGAGCACTTCATCGTCGGCCTCGACGCCGGCGACCATGAGCGCCGTGTGCAGCGCCGACGTGCCGCTCGATGTCGCCACGCCGTAGCGCGCGCCGGACGCGTGAGCGAGCGCGCGCTCGAATCGGTCGACGTACTCGCCGACCGACGATACCCAATTCGTGTCGAGGCACTCTTTGACGTACGCCCATTCGTTCCCGCGGATCTCCGGCACGCAGAGCGGAATCGGAGACACCACGGCCGGCGTGCGCTCCGACGAGGGAGCGTCCTGTGTCACGGTGGTCATCAGTTGCGGTAGCTCGGGTGCGATGCGTCGCCGACAACGCCGTCGCGGACGAGCCGGGCGACTTCGCGGATGCCGTCGTCGAGGGTGCGCGAGACCTCGAAGCCCAACGTCTTGTTGATGCGCGCGAACGAGACGCGATAGTCGCGCGGGTCTTCCGTGCGCTTGACGAATTCGACCACCGCGTTAGGCGCGATCGGCCGGATGCGATCGACGATCTGCTGCTTCTGGTAGTTCTCGGTGGTGGAGCCGACGTTGAAGACCTGGCCGCGCACCTGCTTCTCGGGCGCCTGCAGCACGGCGCCGATCGCACGCGCCGCATCGCGGACGTGCACGTACGGCCGCCAGAACTGCTCACCGAACACGACCAACTTTTCGCGGAGCACCATCTCCATTGTGAATTCGTTCACGGTGAGGTCGAAGCGCATGCGGGGCGACACACCGAATACCGTGGCGAAGCGCAGCGGCGTCATCGCCGTCACGTCGATGCCGTCGGCGAGCATGGCGCGCTCGACGGCGACTTTGGTCTCCGCGTAGAGCGACACCGGACGCAGGTCCGATGATTCGTCCACGTATCCATCGGACTCGGCCATCTTGCCATAGTTGCTGCACGTGGATGCGAAGAGGAAGCGGCCCACGCCGGCGCGGCGCGCCGCGTCGAGGAGCGCGAGCGATGCGACCTGATTCACGTCGCGCGCGGTGTCGGGCTGCCGCGCGCATGCGGGGTCGCCGACGATGGCGGCCAGGTGGACCACGGCTTCCATGCCCGCCACCGCCTGCCTAACGATCGGATCGTCGCGCATGTCGCCGCGCACGAACTCGAACCGCGGGTGTGTCCACACCGGGAGCAGCGCCTGCCCACCGTGGAGCAGGCTATCCAGCACGCGAACCGAGTGTCCGGCCGCAAGCAGTTCGGGAACCAATGTCGATCCGACGTAACCTGCACCACCAGTCACAAGAACCTTCATCACGCCCTCACCTGAAGCACGTCCTGCTGGGCACGCTCGTAGTCTGCCGGCTTGCCGATGTCCAACCAGTATTCCACCACCGGGAAGGCGACCACCTTCCGCCCCTCGGCCAGCAATCGTTGAATGAGATCCGTCATGTCGAAGCGTTCCCCCTCGGGGATGTACGCGACGGCAGCGGGGTCGAGCAGGTACATCCCGGCATTCACCAGGAACTGCTGCACGGGCTTTTCGCGCAGCGCGGAGA
>Ga0134126_10003451_pt1 | contig 19803 bp, 19 predicted proteins | sample KB31752_FD_96881 | JGI IMG/M metagenome (GOLD analysis project Ga0134126, IMG submission 96881) | Terrestrial soil microbial communities with excess Nitrogen fertilizer from Kellogg Biological Station, Michigan, USA - KB3-175-2 | ecosystem: Environmental > Terrestrial > Soil > Unclassified ...
CTTCGCAAGTTCCTCTGGACGACCCTGGTAATAGGGCGAGCAAAACGAAATGGCCGTCGCATCCATCACAGTCTCCGAAACCCCGCTGGTGCTGTACACGCTGCGCCGGGCCGACGATGCCTTGATCCTCGGGCATCGGCTGTCGGAATGGTGCGGCCATGCGCCGATGCTGGAAGAGGACATGGCGCTATCCAACATCGCCCTCGATCTCTTAGGTTTGGCCCGCGAACTCTATTCCTATACGGCGCAGGTCGAGGGCCGCGACAATGACGAGGACAAGCTCGCTTATCTGCGCGACGTCAGGCAATACCGCAATCTGCTGCTGGTCGAGCAGCCGAACGGCGATTTTGCGCGCACCTTGGTGCGACAGTTGTTCTATTCCGCCTTCGCCGATCTCTATTGGCGCGCGATGATGAAATCGGGCGACGCGACGCTCGCGGCGATTGCAGCGAAATCGGAAAAGGAGAGCGCCTATCATTTGCGCCATTCCTCGGAATGGATCATCCGCCTCGGCGACGGCACTGCGGAAAGCCATGCGCGCGCACAGACCGCGATCGACGATCTCTGGGCCTTTACCGGCGAGATGTTTACGGTCGACGAATCCGAACGCGGCTTGATCGAGACGAGCGTCGCGATCGATCCGGCCGGCTTGCGCCCGCAATGGCTCAAGACCGTTTCTGACGTGATCGGCGAGGCGACGCTCGCTGTGCCGACCAACGACTGGATGCAGCAGGGCGGCCGCGGCGGCCGTCACAGCGAGCATCTCGGCCATCTCTTGAGCGAACTGCAACATATGCAGCGAACCTTTCCGGGGCTGACATGGTAGCAACTCTGGATAAGCCGGATCAGCAACGGCGGGCCTGGGACGCCGCGGCGAGCGTGGTCGATCCGGAAATTCCCGTGCTGACCATCGCTGATCTCGGCGTCCTGCGCCACGTTGCGGTTGTCGGTGACCACGTCGAGGTCGCGATCACGCCGACCTATTCCGGCTGCCCTGCCATGAACATCATTGCGCTTGAAATCGAGCTTGCGCTTGAGCGCGAGGGCTTTCGCAATGCCAAGGTCCGCACGGTACTGTCACCGGCCTGGACTACCGACTGGATGAGCGATGAGGGCCGCCGCAAGCTGAAGGAATACGGCATCGCGCCGCCGGCCCCGGCAAGTTCGCGCCGTGCGCTCTTTGGGGTGCAGCAGGTAGGTTGCCCGCATTGCGGTTCGCAGAATACGGAGTTGCTGTCCGAATTCGGCTCGACTTCGTGCAAGGCGCTATGGCGCTGCAAGAGCTGCCGCGAACCCTTCGATCATTTCAAGTGTCATTGATCATGTCGGGGACCCATCCGCGTTTTCATCGTCTGGCCGTCAACGATCTCCGCCGTGAAACCGCGGACGCGATTTCACTGACCTTCGCGATCCCTCAAGAGTTGGTCGGCGACTATAGCTTCGCGCCGGGCCAGTACCTCACGTTGCGAACCATGCTGGACGGCGAGGAGGTGCGCCGCTCCTATTCCATCTGCTCTGGCCCTGACGACGGCGAACTGCGCATCGCCGTGAAGAAGGTCGACGGCGGCGCGTTCTCGGGCTGGGCGGCCGAAGAACTCAAGACAGGCGATCAGATCGACGTGATGACGCCGACCGGCCGTTTCGGCGTGGCGCCTTCGCCGGATGACGCACTCACCTATGTCGGCTTTGCCGCGGGTTCCGGCATCACCCCGATCCTGTCGATCATCAAGGCCGTGCTCGTCCGCGAGCCGAAGAGCCGCTTCTTCCTGTTCTATGGCAACCGCACCACGTCAGGTATGCTGTTCCGCGAGCCGCTGGAGGAACTGAAGGACCGCTTCATCGACCGACTCTCGGTGTTTCACGTCATCTCCGGCGAGGAACAGGATGTCCCGATCCTGCATGGCCGGCTCGACGGTGACAAGGTGAGGGTTTTGCTGCGCGCGATGGTGGGCGCGGAGAACGTCGATCACGTCTTCATCTGCGGCCCGGCCGGAATGAGCGAGGAGGTGGAAGCGACTTGCCGCGCGCTCGGCATCGAGGGTGAACGCATCCACGTCGAACGCTTCGTTTCGGAATTCGGCGGCAAGCCGCGGCCGAAGCTGGCGATCCCGGCGTCGGCCCCGCCAAAAGCATTCGCGTCCTTGATCATCGACGGCAAGCGCCGCGAGGTGCCCGTCGCCGAAGGCGAAGCGATTCTGGATGCGGCGCTGCGCGCCGGCATCGACCTGCCGTTTGCCTGCAAAGGCGGCATGTGCTCGACGTGCCGCGCCAAGCTGGTCGAGGGAAAAGCGGAGATGGACGTCAACTATTCGCTCGAGCCGTGGGAGTTGAAGGGAGGTTTCGTTCTCACCTGCCAAGCCAAACCGGTTTCCGAGCGCGTGGTGGTCGACTACGACCACGTCTAGATACTTTCGGCGTCGTTGACAGGCTCGTCGCGCCGCCTCAGCATGTCAGTTGAACAGAGGCTTGCTCAACAAGCCCAGATGATCCGGGGAGTTTGGAGTGAACGTCAAGGCCACACTATCGCCCGATGATCTCGCACGCGCATGCGCGGACGCGATGTGGAAGGAGGACGATGCGAGCTCCGGGCTCGGCATGGAAATCCTGGAAGTCAGGCCCGGCGAAGCGACGCTCACCATGACCGTTGCGCCGCAGATGGTGAACGGCCAGCGCATAGCCCATGGGGGATTCATCTTCACGCTCGCCGATTCCGCTTTTGCCTTCGCCTGCAACAGCCGCAACGAGCGCGCCGTGGCCGCGCACTGCCAGATCAGCTTCATCCGGCCGGCCAAGCTCGGCGATCGACTGGTCGCGGTGGCGCGCGAAATATCGCGCAGCGGACGATCGGGCATTTACGACGTGCGCGTCACCGCCGGCGATGAGGTGATCGCCGAATTTCGCGGCCACTCCCGCACGGTCGTCGGGACCTGGTTGCCGGAGAGACAGCTCGAACAATGAGCAATGAACATTTCGGGGAAACGCCGAGGAAAACCCAATGGCTTCGACCGGGCTCGAATCGAGAGCGAACAGTTACAGTCCTGATATGGACGAGGCCGAGCGCGCCTCGCGCGACGAGATGCTGGCGCTGCAAACGCGGCGCCTGAAATGGTCCTTGGCGCACGCCTATGAGAACGTGGCCCATTACCGAGACGCGTTCGATGCGGTCGGCGTGCATCCATCCGATTTCAAGGAGTTGTCGGATCTCGCCAGATTTCCTTTCACGTCAAAGGCCGATCTGCGCGACAATTATCCCTTCAACATGTTCGCGGTCCCGCGCGAGAAGCTGGTGCGTGTGCACGCATCCTCGGGCACGACGGGCAAGCCGATCGTGGTCGGCTACACCAAGGCCGATATCGCGACCTGGTCGAGCGTCATGGCGCGTTCGATCCGCGCCGCCGGCGGACGAACCGGCATGATCATTCACAATGCCTATGGCTACGGACTGTTCACCGGCGGCTTGGGCGTGCACTACGGTGCCGAAGAGCTTGGCTGCACCGTGGTGCCGGTCTCCGGCGGCATGACGGAGCGGCAGGTGCAGCTGATCAACGATTTCCGCCCCGACATCATCACGGTGACGCCGAGCTACATACTCGCGATCCTCGATGAGTTCAAACGGCAGGGCCTCGACCCGCGAAAATCGTCGCTCAAAATCGGCATCTTCGGCGCCGAGCCCTGGACCAACGCGATGCGCGCCGAGATCGAGGACGCTTTCAACATGGACGCGACCGATATCTATGGCCTCTCTGAAGTCATCGGTCCCGGCGTCGCACAGGAATGCATCGAGACCAAGGATGGCCTGCACATCTGGGAGGACCACTTCTATCCGGAGGTCATCGACCCCGAGACCGGCAAGGTACTGCCGGACGGCGAGAAGGGTGAACTCGTCTTCACCTCGCTGACCAAGGAAGCTTTTCCGGTGATCCGCTATCGCACGCGCGACCTGACGCGGCTGTTGCCGGGCACCGCGCGACCGGGGATGCGGCGCATGGAGAAGGTGACGGGTCGTTCCGACGACATGATCATCTTGCGCGGGGTCAATCTGTTCCCGACCCAGATCGAGGAGGTGCTGCTCGCGACCGACTGGTGCGGCGGACATTTTATACTCGAGTTGACCCGCGACGGCCGCATGGACGAATTGACCATCGTCGCCGAGGCCCGTCCCGAACGTTGGGACGGCCGCGGGCTCGTCGAGCACGCCGAGCGCATCACCGCGCACATCAAGAACACCATCGGCATCACCGCCAAGGTGAAAGCCGTCGCGCCCGAAACGCTGGAACGCTCGCTCGGCAAGGCCAAGCGGGTTTACGACAAGCGGCCGAAAGAGTAACAGCAGCCGGAGCGAGAGGCTCCGGAACACTGCTGATGCCTGCCCAAAAGCCTGAGGTTCATGCCAAAGCGGTCGAAGCGCGTTGCGTGCGGCTGAATGTGAAAGCGGCTGACGTCGCTTCGCTGGCGCCTGCAATCGAGGGGCGCTCGTTGTCGCGGCGCGACAACGAGGTACTGATTGAGGTCAAGGCGGCAGCGGTCAAACCGTCGGACGTGAAGGCCGCCACCGGGCTGATGGCTTATGCGGTGTTTCCGCGCACGCCGGGGCGAGACTATGCGGGCGTGGTGGTGGATGGTCCCGCGGGAACGGTCGGACGGGAGGTGTTCGGCTCCTCCGGCGATCTCGGCATTCGTCGCGACGGTACCCATGCAACGCTTCTAGTGGTCGAGGCCGAGGCGGTCGTCGAGAAGCCGAAAGCCATTTCCTGGGAAGAGGCGGCAGGAATCGGCGTTCCCTTCGTCACTGCCATGGAAGGCTTTCGCCGCGCGGGCATCCCCAAGGCAGGCGATATCGTGCTGATCTTGGGCGTCAACGGCAAGGTCGGCCAGGCGGCGACGCAGATCGCCACCTGGCAAGGCGCGCGGGTGATCGGGGTGGTGCGCAAGCATGAAGCCTATGAAGGCCATGCCAATGCAGAAATCGAGGTGATCGATGCATCATCGACCGATGTCGCTGCGAGCGTGCGCGAACTGACTGACGGCAAGGGGGCCGCGACCGTCTTCAACACGGTCGGCGATCCCTATTTCGAGGCGGCACACAAATCGCTCGCCATCCGCGGCCGGCAAATCCTGATCGCGGCCATCAATCCCATCGTGCAGTTCAACATCCTGGAGTTCTACCGCGGGCAGCATACCTATGCCGGCGTGGATACGCTCGCCTTGTCGTCGATCGCGACCGGGGAGGTGTTGCGGGAACTCGCGCCGGGCTTCGCCAGCGGACACTTGAAGCCGTTTTCAATCAATCCGGCCGCGGTCCATCCGCTTGAAGATGCCAAGCGCGCCTATCTGACGGTCGCCGATTCCACGCGTGACCGCGTGATTTTGCGGCCGATATAACGCGTCATTCCGCGTTCGCCTCTTCAAGGTGCCGCGGAATGACCTCTTCTCTTTTTTGCAACCGCATATAGGCAGCGAAAACTCTTATGGATTTCACTCAGCTCGTTGTCCTCGCCGGCTTCGCTATCGGCCTGACCTACGGTGCGGTCGGGCTATTGAGCGGCTTTTGCCTGATGAGCAGCCTGCGCGGCTGGTGGGCCAAGGGGGATAGCCGCCTGGTGCGCACCTATGCGCTCGCGATTGCGGTAGCGATCGCGAGCACACAAACGCTCGCGGTTTACGGCTTGGTCGATCTAGGCAAGTCGATCTATCTGCAGCCGACATTCTCCGGCCCGTTGATGTTCTTCGGCGGCCTGTTGTTCGGCTACGGCATGGTGATGTCGAACGGCTGCGGCTCGCGCGCCTTGGTGCTGCTGGGCAAAGGCAATTTGCGCTCCTCTGTGGTGGTGGTCGTGCTCGGCATCGTGGCAGAAATGACGCTGAAGGGCCTGATTGCGCCGCTGCGCATTGCGGCGTCGCAGGCGTCGCAGGGGACGGTTACGGTCACGTCGTTGCCTGCTTGGCTGTCGAGCGTCGGTCTGCTTGGCGCGCCGGCACGGATTGTAGCCGCCGCGGCGGTTGCTGCGGCACTTGGGATCTTTGCCTTCACGCATCGGTCGTTCCGCCGCGCACCGGGCCAGATCGCTGCGGGGGTTGTCATCGGGCTGTTGGTCATGGCGGGCTGGTTTGCGACCGGCTACGTCGGCGCCGACGAGTTCAATCCGGTGCCCGTGACCTCGCTCACCTTTATCGCGCCGGTCGCCGACACGCTGCAATACGCCATGCTATCGACCGGGCTGACCTTGAATTTCGGCATTGCGACCGTCGGTGGCATCTTCGTCGGGAGTCTCGTCACCGCGCTTCTCACCGGCCGGTTTCAGTTGGAAGGTTTCAGTTCGCCGCGGCATATGCTGCGATCGGCGGGCGGTGCGGCACTGATGGGCGCAGGCGGCGTGATGGCGCTTGGCTGCTCGATCGGGCAGGGGTTGACCGGTCTGTCGACGCTGGCGCTTGCCTCCTTCGTCGCCGTAGCCGGCATCCTGGGAGGCAGCGCGCTGGGCCTGCGCGGCGCGCTGCGTGTGCGGCCGCTCGCGCCTGCGATGGAGCCACAGTCGAGTCCGGCGGCGTAAGGCCTCACCGCCGGCACCATCGCTAATCGCCGGGCGTCGTCACGATGCGGATCTCGGATGTGAGAGTGCGGTGCACTGGGCACTTGTCCGCGATCTCGATCAACCGCTTGCGCTGGTCGGCGTCGAGCACGCCCTCCATGGCAATGACCCGATCGATCCGGTCGAGCAGGCCCACCTTGGTCTCGCACTCGGCGCAGTCCTCCGCGTGGATCTTGCTGTGCGTTAGCGTTACGGTGACGCGATCGAGCGGTAGGCCCTTGCGATCCGCGTAAAGCCGCATCGTCATCGAGGTGCAGGCGCCAAGTGCAGCCAGTAGGAAATCATAAGGACCAGGCCCGGTGTCCTCGCCGCCGGCGGCAAGCGGCTCGTCGGCAAGTGATTGATGTGGTCCGACTGCGATCGTCTGCTGGAACTTGTTCTCACGCGTCTCGCGCACCACGACCTGGCGCGGCGCTTCGCCGAGCGGCAGGGTCGCTGCGGGACCGGCGGGTTCGAGATAGCGGCTGGCCCAGGCGGCGATGACATCGGCGACATAAATGGAGTCGCGCCTGTCGCTCAGGAGGTGATCGGCATGATCGAGAGAGACAAAGCTCTTGGGATGTTTGGCGGCGAGAAAGATGCGGGTGGCATTGTCGATGCCGACGATATCGTCGGCCGGCGCATGCATGATCAAAAGCGCTTTTCGCAGATGAGCGATATGCCGCATCAGCTTCTGCTCGGCGATGTCGTCGAGAAATTGGCGCGTGATGGGGAAGGCGCGGCCCGCCAGCGAGACTTCCGCGCGGCCATTTTTCCGGATGTCCTCGATACGATCCTTGAACAGGCCAGTGACGTGGTTCGGATCGGACGGCGCGGCGATGGTGACCACGCCCACGGCTTCCGGAATTTTCTCCGCCGCAGCGAGGATCGCGGCGCCGCCCAGGCTGTGGCCGATCAGGATTGTCGGCGCCTTGCGCATTTCGCGCAAGTGATCGGCGGCGTGCACGAGATCGGCGACATTGGAGGAGAAGTTTGAATTGGCGAATTCGCCTTCGCTGGAGCCGAGGCCTGTGAAGTCGAAGCGCAGCACCGCGATGCCGTTGGTGGCGAGCCCCGCCGCGATGCGTTTCGCGGCAAGCACATCCTTGCCGCAGGTGAAGCAATGCGCGAACAGCGCATAGGCCGTCGGGGCGCGATCGGGTAGGTCGAGCGTCGCTGCGAGCTGGTGCCCACCTTCACCCGCAAACTGGAAGCGTTCAGTCGGCATGGTCTTGCCTCCGTGATGCTGATCCACCTCGCGCGCACACCTGACTGCGCGTCAGTCGCCGGAATAACGCTGCTCGGCCCACGGGTCACCGCGGTTATGGTAGCCGCGGACCTCCCAATAGCCGGGCGCGTCGTGCGCGAGAAACTCGATCGCCTGCAGCCATTTCGCGCTCTTCCAGAAATAAAGATGTGGCACCACCAGCCGCACCGGGCCGCCATGCTCGGCCGAGAGCGGCTGACCCGACCAGCTATGGACGAGTAGGGCGTCTTCGGCCGCGAAATCCTCCAGCGCCAGATTGGTGGTGTAACCGTCGTAGGAGTGCAGCACGACAAAGCTCGCATCATCGCGCGGCTGACAAGCCAGCAGCAGGTCGCGTGTCGCCAGGCCCTCCCATTGGGTGTCGTAGCGCGACCAGGTCGTGACGCAATGAATGTCGCAAGTCACTTGCTTCTGCGCTTGCGCCATGAACTGCACAAAATCCCAGAAGACCGGTTGCTCGACCGCGCCATAAACGTCGAGCCTCCAGCGCTCGCGCGGGATCTCAGGCGTCAGCCCGAGGTCGAGGATCGGCCAATCCCGCGTTAGATGTTGACCCGGCGGCAGGCGCTGCTCCTCCGGGCGTGTGATCTTGCCGGTAAGGAAGCGGCCTTCACGCGCCCAGCGCTCTTTGGTGCGGGTCAGCTTGCTTACGGGCGGCTCGCTCTCCTCGGCCATCTCTTGCGGCCTCCGAACGCCGTTAGGTGAGGTTCGGAGCCTCAGGTAGCCTTTTCGAACCGGATCGGCAACTGCCTGGGCCCGCGCACGGTGCCCTCCGACCACGTCACTTTGCCGGCGGGATCGAGCCGGAAGTCGGGAATGCGCTTCAGCCATTCCTGGAGCGCAACCGTCATCTCCATTCGCGCCAGATTGGAGCCGACACACCGATGGATGCCCAAGCCGAAGGCGGCGTGCGGGTTGCTCTTGCGGTCGAGCACGATCTTGTCGGCGTCGGGGAAGGCAGCAGGATCGCGATTGGCTGCCGGGAACGACAGCAGCACCATGTTGCCGGGCTTGACCGGGCAGCCGGCAATCGTGGTCTCCTTCATTACCTCGCGCGCCATGGTCACCGGCGAATAGACGCGCAGCAGTTCCTCGATCGCCGTTGGCATCAGCTGCGGCTCCTTCACCAGCCGCTCGCGGTCAGCAGGCGTCCTCGCCAGATGCCAAAGGGAGGCGCCGATGGCGCTCCAGGTGGTATCGATGCCAGCAATCAGGAGCAGCCGCAACGAGCCCAGCACATGGGCATCGTCGAGCGGCTGACCGTCCTTGCCCCTGGCGTTGATCAGGCTCGAAATCAGGTCGTCGGTCGGGCGCTGCCGGCGCGCCGCGATATGTTCGGCGAAATACGCCGTCATCTCCTGCACCGCGCCGACCAGTGCGGCATCGTCCTTGATGCCGAGCTCGAGGATCTCGTGGATCCATTTGATGAACAGATGACTGTCCTCTTCCGGGATGCCAAGCATATGGGCAATGGTGCGCACGGGGATGTGCTTGGTATAGCGCGCGGCCGCATCGCATTTGCCCTCCGCGATGAATTCGTCGATCAGCTCGTTGCAGATCGCGCGTACCCTCGGCTCCAGCTTTTTCATGGCGTCGGGCGTGAAGGGCGGCAGCAGCAGCTGCTTCGCGGGCTTGTGTTCCGGCGGGTCGGACGTGATCGGCGGCGCCGAACTGGTGATCGGAGGCCTGACATCGCGCACGATGACGCGGCGGGAGGAGAAGTGTTCGGTATCATGGGCGATCTGTTTCACCGCCTCGAATGTCGTCGGCATGTAGCAGCCGAGGAAGCGCTCCGTATGCACCACCGGGCTCGCCGCACGCAGTTCATCCCAGATTGGAAACGGATTTTCGGTCCAGCGTGGATCGGTGTGATCGAAGTCATGAACCCAGTCGGTGACCGGCGGATGTTCGGGCATTGCGCTTGCGGAATCGGACATCAGAGCAATCCTTCTTCGTTCGCGTAAGCTCAGTGTGTAGGGCCTTGCGGGCGCAGCTCACTCCTCGATGACATCGATTGCGATTTCCGGGCAGTTCGCCTTGGCGAGCCAGGCCTTGTCCTCGAGACCCGCCGGCACCACGCCGTCGCCGTGCTCGTGGGCGTTGCCGTATTCGTCGAGATCGAACAGCTCGGGCGCCAGCGATTTGCAGCGGGCGTGTCCCTGACATTTGTCGGGGTCGACGTGGACTCTCAGCTTTCCAGACATTCGAGCGTTTCCTCGGTGAAAGCGCGCAGCCGGCGCGAGAACCTTGTGTTTTGTCGGCCGCGGCCTGTTGCGCCGTACCACCAAGTTATAGCATATTACATTCGGCTTTGCTCCATCCTGTCAAGCCAAATCGTCGGGAGATCACCGTAACGCGATGCCGCAGCCGCTCGCCCGCAAGCCGCTCAATACCTATCACCACGGCGATCTTCGCGACGCTTTGATCAAGGCCGCGCTCAAGGAAGCGGAGAAAAGCGGCCCCGAAGCGATCAGCATCAAGGCGCTCGCAAAGCAGCTCGGGGTGTCGCAGCCGGCGCCTTACCGCCATTTTGCCGATCGCGAGGCGCTGCTCGTGGCCGCGACCGCCGAAGCCTTTCGGCAACTGAATGCAGAGCTCCGTGAGGTCATCGGCAAGCCCTCGAAGCACTCCAAGCTATCGCGCATTGCGCGGGCGACGTTGGAGTTTGGGTTGCGCCGCAACGGCATCTACCGCCTGATGTTCGCGTCGCGCGTGATGGCCTGCTCCGCCAAGGATAGCGAGCTTCACGTCGCGGCGAGGGAAACCTTCGCGATGCTCCTCGAAGCTTTGGAGGCACCGCCGATCAGCCTGTTGCGCGAGCGGTACGCGCTCAAGATCTGGGCTTCACTGCATGGCGTTGTCATGCTCGCCGAGCAGGGGCTGTGGACCGGCCAAGCGGCCGGCGCCACGCGCGAAGAACTGGTCGAAGAGATCGTTGAGGAAACCAAGCTCGCGCTGGCGGCTGCGATCGAGGCGGCAAGTCGCAAGCGCTGAGAAGAGCTTATCTCGGCCCCCGCGGATCGATCGGCGTCGTGCCGCGCAGGCTCAAAATACTCTCCAGCACCTTGGCCCCGGCGAGAATCTGGGCCTCGCCGCGCGGCGGACCGACGATCTGCAGGCCGACCGGCAGACCCAGATCGGTGAAACCGCAGGGCAGCGACAGCGCCGGGCAGCAGGCGAGCGTGATCGCGTAGACGATGCCGAGCCACTGCACGTAATTGTCGAACTTCTTTCCCGCGCACTCCGCCACATAGCGGTTTTGCACGGGGAAGGGCGCAACGATCGTGGTCGGCGCCAGCAGGAGATCGTAGGTCGTGAAAAACTCTACCGCGCGCGCGGCCATGGCGACGCGTTGGGCTTCGGCGCGCTCGATCTGCTCCACGGTCAGCTTCAAGCCTTCCTCGATATTCCAGATCACTTCAGGCTTGAGCAGTTCGCGGTGCTGTCGCAACAGCGCGGCCTTACTGACGGCAAAGTCGAAGGCGCGCAGCACGTGGAAACATTCGTGCGCCTCTCGCAGGTCGGGATGCGCTTCCTCGACGATCACGCCGGCCTCCGCGAGGCGCTCTGCCGCCTTGCGCGTGATATCAGCAACTTCCGGATCAACCGGGGTGATGCCAAGATCGGCGGAATAGGCCACGCGCTTCGGCTTGTTGCCAGAACGCGTCGCCGAAAGAAATGATGTTGGGAGTGCAGGCAGCGATAGCGGATCGGCCGGATGTTCGCCGCTCATAGCGTCTAAGAATAGAGCCAGGTCCTCGACGTTGCGCGCCATCGGCCCTTGTACGCCGAGCGTGCGATCGAGCTTGGACTTAGGCGTATGCGCGACGCGGCCAATGCTCGGGCGCATGCCGACCACGCCGCAGAAGCTTGCCGGATTGCGCAGCGAGCCGCCCATATCCGAGCCGTGCGCGAGCCAGGCCATGCCGGTGGCGAGCGCGACTGCGGCGCCGCCGGAGGAGCCCGCGGCCGAGCATGAGGTGTCGAAGGGATTGAGCGTCGCGCCGAACACCTCGTTGAACGTATTGGCACCGGCGCCGAACTCCGGTGTGTTCGACTTCGCGTAGACCACGCCGCCATTATCCTCGAGATGTTCGACCATGACGTCGGAACGCGCCGGGATGTTGTCCTTGAAGATCGGCGAGCCCTGCGTATTGCGTACGCCGGCGACGTCGCTCAGGTCCTTGATCGGCACCGGAAGGCCCGCGAGCAGGCCGCGCTCGGTGGCTTTCTTCTTCATCAGCGCCTTGGCGTGATCACGGGCGCGGTCGAAACAGAGGATGGGCAGCGCGTTGACCTTGCCGTCGACCGCGGCAATCCGCCGCTCCAGGACGTCGAGGAGGTCGAGCGGCGTTATTTTACCAGCGCTCAATTTGTCGACAATGCCGCACGCACTTTCACTGATCAATTCCTGGTCGCTCACCGGACTCTCCGTTCGCTCCGCTCTCCATCGGCGGATCGTCCGTTGCTGTTAGAACAATTTGCGAGGGAGTGGCAATGTGCAGCGCGGAATCCCGTCAAGGCCTGCTGCGGCCAAGGCTTCGCTGCTCTTTCTCACCTTCCCAACCTTCTCCGTTTCTGCGCTGCAATCGCACCATAGGTCATATCTATTGACCGGCTTTAGTTCACTTATCGAACGCGGAACTGCAGCGCTATGGTGTCGGCTCAAACACGATAATCCGGTGGATGAGACCGATCCGTCGTCTGGATTCGCCTTCTCCAACTGGAATCAGTGAGAGGAGGAATCGCAGATGAGCACGCACGCATTCCGGCGCGTGACACGACGCCGGTTCTTGAAGGAAACGGGGCTAACCCTTCTGGCCGCCGGCTCGGCACCGGTGCTTTCCGCACCGTTCGTATCCCGCGCCATGGCCGACACCAAGACGCTGTCGATCGTACAATGGAGCCATTTCGTTCCGGCCTATGACAAATGGTTCGACCAGTTCGCCAAGGATTGGGGGACGAAGAACAACCTTGAGGTCACGGTCGACCACATCCCGGTGGCGGACGTAGCCGCGCGCGCGGCCGCCGAGGCGTCGGCCGGGTCGGGCCACGATTTGTTTGGCTGGAACGGCGCCGGGGGCGCCCATCTCTACCGCAAATTCCTGATCGACATGACGAGCCTGGTTGAGGCTGTCGAGAAGAAGTACGGCAAGGTCACCACCATCGGCAGGCAGATCAGCTACAACCAGGACGACAAGACCTGGTCCGCATTTCCCGACTACTACATCAATTTCCCGGCCATGTACCGCAAGAGCATGTGGGACGAGATCGGGGTGACACCCGATACCTGGGACAACATCCGGACCGGCGGAGCCAAGCTGAAAGCAAAAGGGCACCCGGTCGGCATCTCGCTCGCCCACAGCAACGACCCGGAGACGACGTGGCGCGGCGTGTTGTGGAGTTACGGCGCCGCCGTCCAGGACGAGACCGGCAAGCGCGTCACGCTGGACAGCAAGGAATCGGTCGAGGCGGTCAAGTTCGTGACGGCGCTCTACAAGGAAGCCATGACCTCGCAGGTCCTGTCGTGGACCGATGCCAGCAACAACCAATATATCGATTCGGGCGTCGCCTCCCTGATCATCAATCCGATCTCGGCCTATCGCACCGCGCAGCAGCTCAACAAGAAGGTGGCCGACGACATTTTCGTGCTGAAGGCGCCCAAAGGCCCGGTACGCCGGCTCATGGACGGCGGTCCGAATTTCTACGGCGTCTGGAAGTTCGCCAAGAACAAGGAGGCTGCGACCGCGTTCCTCAAGCACTACGCCGACAACTGGGTCGAGGCCTTCAAGGCGAGTTCGGGATATAACATGCCGATCTTCGCCAACATCGTGCCCAAGCCGATGCCGCTCTTGTCGAACGATCCGACATCGACGCCGCACGACAAGCTGGCCGTGCTGCAGACCTCCGACGAGTGGACCGCCGCGACCGGCTATCCGGGGCCGTCCTGGCCTGCCACCGACGAAATCTACAACAACTTCATCATCGGCGACATGATGGCGAAGGCGGCGACCGGGGCGCTGACAGCTGAAGAATCTGTCAAATGGGCTGCACAGCAGTGTGAAAGCATCTTCAAAAAGTGGCAGGCTTGAGTGACTGCCCGACGGGATCGCGTTCTCGCGGTCCCGCCAATCGGCCAAGGGGGCAGGCACGAACAAACCCACCAAGGGATCGGCGCACGATACATTTGAAATAGGACGTTCCATGGCTGCAGTTTTAACCAGGGATATCATCAAGAAATTCGCCGAAGTGCCTGCCGTCAACGGCATTACGCTCACGGTGCCTGACGGCGAGTTCATGGTTCTGCTCGGGCCATCGGGCTGCGGCAAGACCACCTTCCTTCGCATCATCTGTGGGCTTGAGCACCAGACGAGCGGCGACCTCATCATCGGCGGCAACGTCGTCAATGATCTGCCGCCGCGCGCCCGCGGCGCGGCGATGATGTTTCAAAGCTACGGCCTCTATCCGCACTACACGGTGCGCAATAACATCGCCTTTCCGCTCAAAACGCAGCGCGTTCCCAGCGCCGAGATCGCAAAGAAGGTCGAATGGGCATCGGAACTGCTCGGGATCGCCCCGCTGCTCGACCGGCGGCCGCGCCAACTCTCCGGCGGCGAGCGCCAGCGCGTCGCGCTCGCCCGGGCCCTCGTGCGCGAACCCACTGTGCTCCTGCTCGACGAGCCGCTTTCCAATCTGGACGCCAAATTGCGCGCCGCGGCGCGCCAGGACATCAAGCAGTTCCAGCAAAGGGTCGGGGTCACCACGATCTATGTGACGCACGATCAGGTCGAGGCGATGGGCATGGGTGATCGCATCGCGGTCATCGACCATGGCAGGGTGCGACAGGTTGGGACGCCAACGGAAATCTATGACGATCCCGCTGACCGTTTCGTCGCGACTTTTGTCGGCACTCCGCCGATGAACATATTGGCGCGCAATGGCAGCTACCTCGGATTCCGGCCCGAGAACTTCCTGCCTAGGGAAATGGTCGATGACGGCAACGGTGGCGTTGCCCAATTCAAGTTCCGCATCGATCGCTGCGAGTATCTCGGCTCTGAACGGATCGCCTATGGCGTTGTCGAAGGCTTTGAGGCCGCAACTCAGCTGATCACGGCCAAATTGCCGCCGGCGCATGTTGCCGAGGAAAGTATCAGGCCCGGCGAGTGGCACTCCTTCGGGGTGCGCAAGAACGCGATGCGCTATTTCGACCATGATGGCAAACGGTCCAGCCGCCACTGAAAGACGGATTTCGCCGATGGTTTCAATCGCTGAACCAATTACCAAACCGGTTTCGCGCTTTCGCTTTATCATGGACCGGCGCGAGGTGCTCGGCTCGATTTTCGTCGCGCCGGCGATCCTCTATGTGCTGTTGCTCGTCGGCCTGCCATTTCTGCTCGCGGTGTACTATTCGATCAGCGCCTACACGATCTACAATCCCACATGGCGTTTCATCGGTCTGGCGAATTTCGAGCAGATCGTAAGCGACCCGGTCTTTCTCGAGACGCTCGGCAACACCTTCCTCTTCACGTTCGGATCGCAATTTCTTGGCCTCGTCCTCGGCAAATTCGGCGCGCTCCTGCTGCTGCGGCCGTTCCCCGGGCGCAGGATCGTCAGGGCGCTGATCATATTGCCCTGGGCGGTCCCGATCGCGCTCGCCAGCGTTGCCTGGGAGTGGATGTTCGATTCCCTGTACAGCGTGATCAACTGGAGCCTGATCGCACTCGGCATCATAACGCGCGCAGATGCGCCGAATTGGCTCGGCAATCCGCATCTGGCGATGCTGTGCGTGATCGTCGTCAATGCATGGCGTTTCTTCCCGTTTGCGATCGTCATCTTCCTCGCCGGAATCACCTCGGTGCCGCAGGACGTCATCGATGCCGCGACCGTCGACGGCGCCGGCTTTTGGCGGCGCAACTATCAGATCATTCTGCCGATGATCCTGCCGATCGTCGCCATCGGTCTGATCTTCGGCATCGTGTTCACGTTCACCGACCTCTCGGTCGTTTATCTTCTGACCAATGGCGGTCCGGTCAACGCAACCTCGGTGCTGGGCTTCCGCGGTTTCCAGGTCGGCATCGTCTCCGGTGACGTGTCGCACGGCGCCGCCATCTCGCTCTTCATGCTGCCGGTGCTGTTCATTGTGGTGATCGGCATGCTGCGCTTCATCCGGCGGCGGGAGATTTGACATGCAGCGCGTCATCGCAAAGACCTTCGGGGAGATTTCGTTCTACGGCGCGGTCGCGCTGTTCGTCGTCATGACAGCGTTTCCGTTCTACTGGATGCTGATCACCTCGCTGAAGAGCAATCCCGACCTCTACAACGTGACCAACATTCCATTCTGGTTCAACGAGGCACCTACGCTCGAGCATTATCGCTATCTGTTCGAGCAGACGATGTTCGCGCGCTGGCTGTTGAACTCGTTGATCATCGGCGTCTCCGTCGTCGCCATCACCATCGTCGCGGCGGTGCCTGCCGGCTACAGCCTGGCGCGGATGACCGGCCGCACCGGCGAAGCGCTGGGCATCGGCATCTTTCTCACCTATCTGGTGCCGCCGACGCTGCTGTTCCTGCCGCTGTCGCGGATCGTCGCCAATCTTGGCCTGCAGAACTCGATGTGGTCGCTGGTGCTGGTCTATCCGACCTTCACGATCCCGTTCTGCACCTGGCTGCTGATGGGCTTCTTCAAGGCCATGCCGGTGGAGATTGAAGAGGCGGCCATCGTCGACGGCTGCAGCCTGTTCGGCGCCTTCTTCCGAATGGTGATTCCGCTGTCGGGTCCTGCGATCCTGACCGCCGTGATCTTCACCTTCACATTGACTTTGCAGGAATTCGTCTACGCGCTGACCTTCATTTCTTCGACCGCCCAGAAGCCCATTACCCTTGGGGTCGCGACCGACCTCGTTCGGGGCGATATCTTCTTCTGGGGCGAGATCATGGCCGGCGCCTTGATCGCCAGCATTCCGGTGGCGATCGCCTATAATCTGTTCCTCGACCGGTTCATCTCCGGAATCACCGGCGGCGCCGTCAAATAGCTCAAAGCGGCCACTCAACTTCTGCCGTCATTTCCGAACCGCCCGGAACGACGGGAAAATCGGCCTACCACCCCGCGGCTATCCCGCCATCGACAGTGAAGATCACGCCCGACGTGTAGCCGGACCGATCGGAAGCGAGGAAGGCCATGAGGTCGCCGATCTCGCGGGCGTGGGCCGGGCGGCCGAGCGGAAGGCCTTTCTGGAATTCGGTGTAGCGGTTTTCGTCGCCGAACTGATGCTTTGCACGGGTCTTGAGCAGGGTGACGTGGCGGTCGGTGCCGACCGGCCCCGGATTGATGCCGACCACGCGGATATTGTCGGCCAGGCTCTTGCTGCCGAGCGCGCGGGTGAAGGCCATCAGCGCAGCATTGCCGGCACTGCCACAGATATAGTTGGCGTCGAACTTCTCGCCCGCCGCGCCGATGTCGTTGACGATGACGCCGCCGCCGCCGCGCGCCTTCATCTGCGCGTAGATCGCGCGCGTCAGATTGACATAGCCAAACACCTTCAGGTCCCAGGCGTGGCGCCAGGTCGCCTCATCGATCTTGTCCAGGGAGCCGCCGGGAATGTCGCCCGCATTGTTGACGAGGATATCGATGTCGGAAGCCTCCTTCGCCAGCCGTGCGATGTCCTCAGCCTTGCGCAGGTCCACCACATGGGCGGTGGCGTCGATCTGATGCGCCGAACGCAAACGCTCGGCGAGAGCCTTTAGCTGATCGCCGCTGCGTGCCGCCAGTCGCAGGTGACAGCCTTCTTCCGCAAAGGCTTCGGCAGCGGCCGCTCCGATGCCTTTTGAAGCGCCGGTGATCAGGACGCGTTTGCCGCGAAGATGAAGATCCATTGGGGTTGCTCGCTGAATGGGAGGGGCTTGCAACCAGAGCTGTTAGGCGAGGGCGGATCAAACGGTCAACATTGCACTGCAGCGTTGCGTCGCGGCGAAGTTTGGTCCATTGCAGTCGCGTCGACGCAGGGCCTCACCGGCTCCAGCCCAAATACCCAAGGAAACTCCCAATGAGCAGCAAAAAAAAACAATATCGGATCGCGGTCATCCCCGGTGACGGCATCGGCAAGGAGGTGATCCCAGAGGGCCTGCGGGTGCTGGAGGCTGCGGCCAAGAAGCACGGCGTTGCCGTGCAGTTCGATCATTTCGATTTTGCCTCCTATGACTATTACGCCAAGCACGGCCAGATGATGCCGGACGACTGGAAGGAGAAGATCGGCAAGCATGATGCGATCTATTTCGGCGCCGTCGGCTGGCCGGCCAAGATTCCCGATCACGTTTCCCTGTGGGGCTCGCTGATCAAATTTCGGCGTGAGTTCGACCAATACGTGAACCTGCGCCCGGTGCGACTGATGCCGGGCGTGCCGTCGCCGCTCGCGGGCCGCAAGCCCGGCGACATCGATTTTTGGGTGGTGCGCGAGAATACTGAAGGCGAATATTCCTCGATCGGCGGTCGGATGTTCCCGGACACCGATCGTGAGTTCGTAGTCCAGGAAACCGTGATGACGCGCGTCGGCGTCGATCGCATTCTGAAGTTCGGCTTCGAGCTCGCGCAGTCGCGGCCGAAGAAGCACTTGACCGCGGCGACGAAATCCAACGGCATTTCGATCACCATGCCCTATTGGGACGAGCGCGTGGAGGCGATGGCGAAGAAGTATCCGTCGGTGAAATGGGACAAGTATCACATCGACATCCTGACCGCGAATTTCGTGCTGCATCCGGACTGGTTCGACGTTGTGGTCGGCACCAACCTGTTCGGCGATATCCTTTCTGATCTCGGCCCCGCCTGCACCGGTACCATCGGCATTGCGCCGTCGGGCAACATCAATCCGGAAGGCGACTTCCCCTCCGTGTTCGAACCGGTGCACGGCTCCGCGCCCGATATCGCCGGCCAGGGTATCGCCAACCCGATCGGCATGATTTGGTCGGGCGCGATGATGCTGGAGCACCTCGGCGAGAAAGCCGCCGGCGAGGCCATCGTCACCGCGATCGAACGCACGCTCGGCGAACGCGCCCTGCGCACCCGCGACCTCGGCGGCAATGCCGATACAACCGCCTGCGGCAAGGCAGTGGCGGAGATGGTGGAGTAGGCAAGCCGCCGCCAGCTATCTTGCGTCATGGCCGGGCTTGTCCCGGCCATCCACGTCCATCTGCGCGCGAAGGCATGGAAGCCCGGGCATGACGGAGGAAAGAGCGCCGTTCTCGCTAGTCTAGCCCCGCGCCACGCGCCGGCAATGCTCCCACGCCGCGGCGATCAGGTTCTCGCTCGCTTCGGGCGTGCGGAAAGCGGAATGCGCCGATAGCGTGACATTCGATAGTCTGGTCAGCGGGTGATCCGGCGGCAGGGGCTCGATATTGAAAACGTCGAGTCCGGCATGCCGGATATGGCCCGATTTCAGCGCTTCGATCATCGCGGCCTCATCGACGATCGCGCCGCGCGCGGTGTTGATCAGGATGACGCCGGGCCGCATCGCGGCGATACGCTCGCGCGAGAGGAAGCCGCGCGTCTCGTCATTCAGCAAGAGATGCAGCGAGACCACCTGGCTTTCGGCCAGCAGCTTGTCCAGTGTGACGAACTCGACGCCCGGATGTCTCTTCGGTGTGCGGTTCCAGGCGATCACGCGCATGCCTGATCCGGTCGCAATGCGCGCGACTTCCGCGGCAATGCCGCCGAAGCCGATCAGCCCCAGCGTCTTGCCGGTGAGCTGCATGCCGTCTTCGCGCAGCCAGTTGCCTGCGCGCATCTCCCGATCCATCATCGCGATGACGCGGCTGGAGGCCCACATCAGCGCGATGGCGCATTCGGCGACCGCGGTATCGCCATAGCCCTTGATCAGGTGCACGGTGATGCCGAGATCAGCGAGCTCTTCCGGATTCATGTAGCTGCGCGCACCGGTGCCGAGAAACACGACGTGCTTCAGCCCGGCACAGGTC
>Ga0134126_10003453_pt1 | contig 19800 bp, 16 predicted proteins | sample KB31752_FD_96881 | JGI IMG/M metagenome (GOLD analysis project Ga0134126, IMG submission 96881) | Terrestrial soil microbial communities with excess Nitrogen fertilizer from Kellogg Biological Station, Michigan, USA - KB3-175-2 | ecosystem: Environmental > Terrestrial > Soil > Unclassified ...
CCTGAACAATCAACGGAAAATAAATCGGCATCGGGTGAAACCCGTAATCGAGTAGCCGCTTGGCGATATCGAGCGGGTGCACACCTTTGCGCGTTTGGCGTTTATCGGTGAAAACAACCTCATGCATCGGCGGCGCGTTGAAGGGCTTTTCGTAGTCGCTGGTGAGACCGTGGGCAATGTAACGCGCATTGAGCACGGCGGCCTCAGTTGCTTCGCGCAGCCCGTCGTTACCGTGCGTCTGAATGTAAGCCAGCGCTCGCAACATCATTCCGTAGTTACCTAGAAAGGCTTTGACGCGGCCGATTGACTGCGGATACTTGAAATCGAGTTTGAACTCTTCAGCGTCTTTCACAATGCGCGGCACCGGCAGAAACGGTTCCAGCTCTTTCGTGCAACAGCAGGGGCCACAGCCCGGTCCACCACCGCCGTGCGGAGTTGAAAAGGTCTTGTGCAGGTTGAGGTGGATAACGTCGACGCCCATATCGCCGGGGCGCGCTATCCCAACCAGCGCGTTCATGTTTGCGCCATCCATGTAAACCAGTCCGCCGGCGTCATGCACGATACGGCAGATCTCCTGGATGTTTCTTTCAAAGAGTCCCAGCGTATTTGGGTTGGTAAGCATGAGCCCGGCAACGTCGCCGCCCGCGCAAAGCTCGCGCAGGTGATCGAGATCAGTCAGTCCCTCAGGCGTGGAACGTATCGTCTTAACAGAAAAGCCGGAGAGATGTGCCGAAGCGGGATTAGTGCCGTGCGCCGAATCGGGAATCAACATGGTGCGGCGCCTGGCGGAACCGCCCTCCCCGTCACGCGCATCAATGAAGGCACGGATAATCATTACGCCGGTCATCTCACCGTGCGCGCCGGCCGCGGGTTGCAGCGAAATACCAGGGAGGCCTGTTATCTCTGCCAGATCTTCTTGTAACTCATAGATTACCTGCAGCGCGCCCTGGGCGTCTTCGTCTTCGGATAGCGGGTGAAGTCCCGCGAAACCAGGAATGCGAGCGACCTTTTCATTCAAGCGCGAATTGTACTTCATTGTGCAGGAGCCGAGCGGATACATGCCCTGATCGATCGAGTAGTTCCAGGTTGACATGCGAACGAAGTGACGAATGACATCCACTTCACTTACCTCTGGAACGCCCTCAAGATCGTCGTCTCTAAGAAACTTCTGCGGGACAATCTCGCTGATCGGTTGCTCGTCTACGTCGAGCGCGGGCAGGCGATAACCGACGCGGCCCGGTTGCGAGCGCTCAAAGATCAAAGCTTCGTTGGCATTAATGTGAGTTGTGACTTTGGTTATGTCAGAGTTCATAGATCGGATGTTTACTGGTTGCGCAAACTGTCAGTCCGCAAATTAAAAGTTTGGATTACGTTTTACCTGGTGAAGCGAGTCCATCAATCAGGGCGTCGATTTGAGCCCGTGAATTAATCTCAGTTACGCAAACCAGAAATTCATTCGGCCTATCCGGATAGTAACGAGACAAAGGGAGGCCTCCAGTGATGCTGCTCTCCGCAGCCAGTCGCGCCAGCAACTGTTTCGCATCGACAGGTCCGCGTACCACAAACTCGTTGAAGCGCGGCCCGGTGTAGGGAATTGAGAACCCTTCAAGCTCGCCAATTCGCTTCGCGGTATAGGCAGCCTTCTGCGCACACTGCGCGGCAGCTTCCTGCAAACCGCGGCGCCCCATCGTTTCCAGGTACACCGTCGTAGCTAAGGCAATCAGTCCTTCGTTAGTGCAGATGTTTGAGGTCGCCTTCTCGCGGCGGATATGTTGTTCGCGCGTGGCCAGAGTTAGCACAAAACCGCGGCGCCCTTCTTTGTCATAAGCTTCCCCAACCAGCCGGCCTGGAATCTGTCGCGCATATTTCTCACGGGTTGCAAACAGCCCGACGTAGGGTCCGCCAAATGAAAGCGGCACGCCGAAAGACTGACCTTCAGCAACCACAATGTCTGCGCCACATGCACCCGGCGATTTGAGCAAGCCGAGCGACATAGCTTCTGTAACGGTAACGATTAACAAAGCACCCACTGCATGGGCCTTCTCCGCCAGCGCAGCGACGTCCTCAATGCAGCCAAAAAAGTTTGGAGACTGCACCACGAGTGCGGCCGTCTTATCGTCGAGTAAATCCAGAGCTCCTGATGTTTGTCCTGTCTCGGAATCGATCGGAGCATGGAGTAGTTCTATCCCGGCGTGTTGCACATAAGTGGTTATGACTTCGAGATACTCGGGATGGATAGCGCCGCAAGCGATCACCTTCGATCTCTTAGTAACTCGTTCCGCCATCAACACCGCTTCGGCGAGGGCAGTGGATCCGTCATACATCGACGCATTTGCCACTTCCATTCCGGTCAGTTGGCAAACCAGCGTCTGAAACTCAAATATCGCCTGAAGGGTGCCCTGCGATATCTCCGGCTGATACGGCGTGTACGCAGTAAAAAACTCAGATCGAGAAATAATGTGATCTACGATCGTGGGGATGTAATGCTGATAAGCTCCGGCTCCGAGGAAACTGATGCGCCGGGCTGCGGGATTGCGAGTCGCAAGTTGCTCAAAACCAGCCAGCAGCTCAATCTCGGACAACGCTGGGGTGGTGTTGAGATTGCGTGTTAAGCGTAAATCCCTGGGAATAGAATCGAACAGTTCTTCCGCCGAGTTGAGGCCGACCTGATGAAGCATCTCGGTCCGCTCTTCCGGCGAGTTGGGAATGTAGCGCAATTTTACTCTTTCTCAGCTTTCGTAAAATCTTCATACTCAGCGGCAGTCAACATACTGTCGACCTCCCCGGGATTCGACATCTGCACCCGAATCATCCAGCCGTCGCCGTACGGATCCTGATTGACCTTCTCAGGCGTATCGGCGAGCGTTTCGTTGGTGCCAACAACTTCGCCGGATACCGGTGAAAATACTTCGGAGACCGCCTTTACCGATTCGACGGATCCAAATGATTCGTTAGCAGCAAAATCATCGCCGGCCTTGGGCAGTTCGACGTAGACGACGTCACCAAGCGAATCCTGAGCGTAGTCGGTGATTCCGACGATAGCGACGGTTCCGTCAACGCGAACCCACTCGTGGTCTTTGCTGTAGTGTAAATCGTCTGGAATGTTAGCCATGTTGCCTCCGCAGTTTTCGTTTAGCTATTTCTGTCGTTTGTAGAAAGGTGTCTTCACAATCTGAGCGCCGACTAGTTTCCCGCGAACGTCGATCTGAATTTCCTGTCCCTCACTGGCCGACTCCGAGGGAACGTAGGCCATGCCGATGTTTTTCTTCAGGTAAGGCGCCGGACTTCCGGAAGTGACTCGACCGACGCGTTCGGCATTTATCACTACCTCCTGTTCATCGCGAGCAATGCCTCGTTCAGTCACTTCAAAACCCACCAGGCGCCGGCGCACACCGATTTCTTTTTGCCGGGCCAAAGCGTCGCGACCGATGAAGTCGCTTTTGTTCAATTTGCAAATCCAACCGAGGTTCGCTTCCAGCAGCGTCGTGTTTTCATCGATCTCGTGACCATAGAGTGCCAGCCCGGCTTCGAGGCGAAGTGTATTGCGAGCTGCGAGACCGCAGGGAAGCACTCCGGTATCACTTCCGTAGTTGCCGGCGTCAAGCAGCTTGTTCCAAATCTGTTCGGCCTTATCGGCGGCGGCATAAACTTCAAATCCGTCTTCGCCCGTATAACCGGTGCGCGAGACAATCGCCGGCACGCCGTCAACCTGGCCCTCAGTGAAGTGGTAGTACTTAATGTCTGCGAGCGCAAGGCCGGTGAGTTTCTGAAGAATACCGACAGCGTCCGGGCCCTGTAGCGCCAACTGACAATACTCGGAGCTCACGTTTTTGAGTTCAGCTGCTCCGTCTTTTCGATGCGCGGTGATCCAGTCCCAGTCCTTTTCAGTTGTGCCGGCGTTCACCACCAGTAGCAAATGATTTTCGGAGAAACGATAGACGAGCAGATCGTCGACGACTGTGCCTTTTGGAGTTGTTAGCGCCGAATATTGAGCCTGACCGTCGATCAGTTTCGCAACGTCATTCGAAACCAAATAGTTGACGATTGCGATCGCGTCCTCGCCCTGCACATCGATCTCGCCCATGTGCGAAACATCGAAGAGGCCGGCATGCCTGCGCGTACGAAGGTGCTCTTCAATTGTGCCGGCTGGGTATTGCACAGGCATGTCCCAGCCGCCAAAGTCGACCATGCGACCGCCCATGTTGCGATGGACGGAATTCAATGGCGTTTGTTTAAGTTCTGGAGCGACGGCAGTCACGCGTGTTCAGACTGAGTTTAAAGTCCGATTCGATCAAAGTTACAGCTAAATTAGGGTTAAGCCGCAAACTAACACGCGAAGTGCGGGGCGTCAAGCGAGTCGATCTAGAGGTACGAAGGCAGCCTGGGATTCTTCCTTAGTCTCATTGGCATTCATTGGGTGAGATGAGGTCAGTACCACCACGCCGTAGCGGGTGGGTTCCTTGCTGCCGTTTGTAAATTGCCGATTTCGAAGACCCGCCCGCTACCGTGGTACTGACCTCTTTATCAAAAACTTCTTTCGCGGACATCCACTTTCTGGACAGTGAAGACCACTCGCATTGTGTCAGGACGACGATCCAGCGACGCCGGAACGAAGGCCGCACTCTGTCGCAAAGCAACTTCGAAGTCGGCAAGCATCTGCCGATCACGCGGTGCTTGTACCACGTCGGCGAGTGATGCCGATCCATTGCTGAAGACATCCGCCACCACGATCATGTCATCACCGTCCTGATGTGTGTGTGGCTGCGCATACGAGCTGGTCAGCGCCGCTAGTGCGCCGCCAGGATTGAGGGTAGGTGATTGCTCCGCAAACGGAGCGCGGCGGTTGGAAAAATCTTCTGAGCTGACAGGTTGGTTCAGGTCAAACCCCGGACTCGTGTGAAACACAAGCACGGTGCTTAGTTGACGCGAGGCTTGTTGCAAGGCCATAAAATGGGGACTTAGACCGACGAACATTGCGCCGAAGAGAACCACTGACGCAAAAGAGCCGACGCCATACGGCATCAAGCGAGGCTCAAGCCACAATGACAACCTTTCTGCCCACGAGCGCTTAGGCGACTGGCGTCGAGCCGCCGCTTCTATTAACAATGCATTATTGATCGAGGCCGCCAAATCGATTGGCGCCACCGGTCGGCTAAGCTGTCGCAAGCTACGGCTGACTGAGCGAAACTCCGCCGCCTGCGCGCGACAAACCGGACAAGAGTCGAGGTGCTCGTCAACGACGACGCGCAGTGACGGCGTCAAAACATCATCGATAAACTGTGAAAGCAGTTGAGTGGTTTCTTCGCAAGTCATACTTAAATCCTAATACGAGGTCAGGTGCCAGAGGTCAGTCCAAAAGTTCTGCACTGACTCTGACATCTGCATCCGCTTTGTAGAATGGCCGGCCGACCCCGGCTGCTCCGTTTGTTTAAAAAAGAAGCAACTCCGGCTAGTGCCAGGCCGCAAAGGGAGTTCGTTGATTTTAAGCGACGCTTCAACGGGTGTTGCTGGCCACGTTTCAAATTCGCTTTTCATCTTCAAGCTTCCTCTCCGTCTGGTCCCGCCGTATTCTCACTTCGACCCATTTGGCACCGAGTTTTATGTGAGCCGGGGCGGGTCGACCATCCGCCTGCGAAACTATTTACAAAGACCCTTCCAACTTCTGCCGCAACTCCTGACGGCCGCGCGCGAGGCGCGATTTCACCGTTCCAACATTGATTCCCAAAGTGGTAGCAATCTCTTCATAACTGAAGCCTTCTATATCTCGAAGGATTAGAGTCTCGCGGTAAGCGCGTCCTACTCTTTGCAGTGCCGCTCGCAAAGCTACCTCGCGTTCGTGTGCCAGTGTTTGCTGTTCCGGGTTCTCAGAAGTCTCAGCCAGCACTCCTCCAACTGTCTGGCCCGATTGACCCAAAGTTGCATCGAGCGAAACTGTCGTATCGCGGCTTCTGCGGCGCCACCAGCGCCAACGGTTCCTGGCCTGGTTAATGGCGATGCGATAAATCCAGGTTCTTAAGTCCGCTTCGCCGCGAAATCCACTGATGCTCTGGAAAGCTCGCAGGAACGTCTCCTGAGTCAGGTCACGAGCTTCCTCGCTGTTTTCTGTCAGCCGGAACAGTAACCCGTAGATTTCGCCTGAGCGTTCAGCGACCAATTCCTCGAAAGCCGCCGCTTCACCTCGCTTCAATCTTTCAATGAACTCAGCTTCAGCACGTGGCCTTACCTCGCACAACTCCACCTCGCCGACTGATGCAGCTTGCTCTAACTCCATTTGCCGGAGCGCTATGGGCCCCCCGTAGCTCACTTGTTTCCCCCTGGGGACGGAATCGGAGTAGCTGACGACCCCTGCCCATTCCAAACTCCAAGCTGGGCAGCCGCAACCTTAGACACCCGCCGTCTTACGTTTGTTCCCGATAGTTTCCTAAACATTTTGGCCAGTCATCCACGGATGCCGGATTCATTTTCAAGCTGCAATACTATATAAACACCCTGCTTGACAAGATTTCCGAGCCACCTTTACAGTGAGTGTTTCGGCAATCATACACCTTAAAGAACGCCGTCCCCTATACGGACTTGCGAGAAAGAACGAAGTGGCTAAATACAAAAAGAAGCGTGCCCGGGAACTGCAGCATGACAAATTCCGCGATGCCGCGGGAAGAATTTTTGACCGCGTGGGCGATAAGCTCGAAGGCCAGGGTAAAACCCTCCTCTACGGTTTTGCCGGAGTTATTTTGCTGGCCGTGCTCCTCGGCGTTTACTTCAAGTGGAGCAATCGGAAGGCCGATGAAGCTCGCCGTGCCCTCGGGCGGGCGATTGCGATTGCAGGCGCTCCGGTTGCGACAGGATCGCCAATACCGGGCGCCCCAACTCCGGAGTTTTCAAGCGAGCAGGAACGCTCCCAAAGGGCCATTGCAGTGTTTCAACAAGTCGCCAACAAGTATGGTGATCCTTACCGGACGGAAGCCCGCTACTTCATGGCTGCGCTCTTGCTGACAAGCGATCGTAGTAAGGGGATGAGCGAACTTACAGAAGTTAGCAAGAGCAGCATCGCGGAGCCTGCCGCCCTGGCTAAGTTTTCCCTCGCCCAGGCACTTGAAGCAGATGGAAAGTATGACGAAGCCGCAAAGTTGTACTCCGAACTAGCTGCACTAAAGAGCGAAGTGGTTACCAGCGACACCGCTAACCTTCGGTTGGCTGGCGTTTACGAGAAACAAGGAAAGAAGAAGGAAGCGGTGGACTTGCTCTTTAATATCGTGGAGGCGTCACGTAAGGCTAAAGACGCTGACGGTACGCCCCTGCAAGCTTCTGCGGCAGCGCGCGATGCGAGCGAAAAACTGCAAAAACTCGACGCTGATCGTTATGCGAAGTTGACGCCGGAAGCGCCCGGCGATTCGCCGTTCTGATCGGAGCTGTTGGCACTCGAGTGATTGGCTGGGACCGCGGGCGTCCCGCCCGCAAATGAGCGCGAAGCGCGAAAAAATTCGGAACTCTCTCTGAAAGACGAGGCATCTTCAGCGCGTTTGCGGGCGGGCCGCCCGCGGTCCCAGCCAATCACTTGAGTGCCACGCCTGGACCACTAGTCGGTCGATGGACAATCTTACTCATTCACTAGTAGGACTGACAGCGGCCAAAGCGGGCCTCGAAAAGCTCTCACCCGGAGCAACCGCACTCTGTGTCCTGGCGGCAAATTCTCCTGACGTCGACATCGTCGTCCTCCTGTTCCAGGGACGTTGGGGATATCTTCACCACCACCGTGGCATCACCCATTCACTCGTAGGCGCGACCGTGCTGGCGCTTGCACTGCCACTCGTCTTCTACCTTGCTGATCGATTAATTGCTCAAATCAGAAAGCGCGAGCGTCAGGTAAGGCTCAAGGGATTACTGGTTGTCTCCATACTAACGACCGCCACACATCCAGTGCTCGACTGGTCGAACAACTACGGTATTCGGTTTCTTCTTCCGTGGAACGCGCGCTGGTCGTATGGTGATTTTACTTTCGTCGTCGATCCCCTCATCTGGATGATTCTTGGCGCAGTCGCGTTTTTAATGACGGCGAAAACAAGGGCGCACGTCGTCTTTTGGTTAGTGATTGCGCTTATTCCCAGTTTTCTTATTTTCGGTCGTTTGGCAAGCTCGGGCGGATCTCTTAATGCACTGCTGCTTCCGCTGCTCTGGATAGCAGTGCTGATTGTTTCTGTTACCCTTTACCGCCAGGGATTTGGCGAGCGCACCGGATCCAGGGTTGCAGTCGCCGCGTTGGTGGTGGTTCTGCTTTACGGTGCCGGACTCTTCGTCGCTCATGAGGTAGCGCTCAGCAAGGCCAAGGCTCAGGCGGCAGCAATCGCGAACAGCCATTCCGAAAACATTATCGACCTGGCGGCCATGGCAACCGCGGCTGATCCAACCGGTTGGGTTTGTGTAATGAAAACAGACCGGGCGACTTACAGGTTCAACCTTTCGCTGCTCCGAGAACTGCCTCCTTCCTCCGCTGCCCTCCGTTATGAAAACCTCGAGGGAGCAGAGGCTAAAACGGTCGAGGAAGCAGAGCGCGATTACCGGGCACGGGCCTTTCTGGGCTTCGCGCGATATCCGGTGATGCGCGTTGTAGGCGAAGATTGCGTAACTCAGACTCTCGTCCAGTTTGCCGACTTACGTTACACTGAACCAGGCAGCGGACGAGGCACATTTTCTTTAGACGTCCCGGTTGACTGCCCGTTACCGAGCAAGTGAGATAGATGAACGACGCCGATCAAATAGAAACTCTGAAGGCACTCAGTGAAGTCGCGCGTGAAAGGCAGCGGCCGCGCAAGGCGCCGCGTCTGGCCAGAGTGCGCGTGTCACCCGGTTCCTATCTGGCTGCCGCCAGCGTGCTGACGTTTTGTTCGGCCCTGCTGCTGCGGTCGGAGAGAGACCTGCTGGCGTTGGGAGCTGTCGCTGTAGCGTGGCTGGTTATCCCAATTTTGGCTTTGACGGATCGGATTGAGTTTGATGGAGAGTTCCTGGTGCGACGCGGTCCGATACCTTTTCTCATGCGATACATTACCGGGCGCAGGAAAGAGCTCAGCATTACAGACTTCGAGAAGGTCGACACACAGGCAGTACGCACCTTACGACGCAGCGGCCGGGTGCGATACCGTTATAGAACTCAGATTGTTGGTAAGAACATCGAATTCACTTTTGCCTCCGGCGGTCAGAGTTATCGTGGGATGGTTCGCAAATTGTTCCCTCTAATCCATCCAGACAAGCTTGATCTGCGCACGATCGAATTGCGTGACTACCTTTGCGAGCCTAAGCCGCTCAATACGGAGGTGCATTCACTCAAGCTCGCTTCGGCGGATGTCCTCGAAGGTGCGACGCTTGATTTCAAGCTTGGTAGCCGAAAACAGAAGCCGGCGATCAAAACTGACGAAACGGAAAATACGACCGCAACGATCGACGACGAGCGGGCTATGCTGTTAGGGCAGGTGGGAAACAAACTGAGAATTGCCGGGCGTTTGAATGAGGCGCGCGAAGCCTTTCGCAGGGCCTTAATCGTCATTCCTAAAGACGGTCGCCTGATTTTTCAATTTGCGCGGTTACTGCGATCCCAGGCGAGCAGTTTGAGCGATGCCAAGCTTTTGTCGAGAGCGCGCGCAGCCTTGCGCCTGTCCGCCATGCGAGCGGGAAAAGAACCTGAATTATTAGCATTGGTCGGCGAAAGCTTTCTTGAATGGGGCGAGACCATGCGGGCGCAGAATACTTTTCACAGAGCCATCGAACTCGAGCCGCAGAATTTCCGGGCGCACATTGGTCTCGCGAATCTCGCGTTGCGCGACGGAAAGTTGGCCCATGTAATCCATCAATATCGTGATGCGGCCGGATCGGCTTCAGACAAGGCGCTTTCGCGACATGCGGTGAGGGAGGCTGATTACTACGCCCTCCTGAACGATGACGACGACTACCTCGTCTCGGAGTTACGCCGGATAAGCCTGCTGCAACACTCGCTCAAGGTGCGTCGCCTCGCTGCGCGGGTCACTAACGCCAGCATTCTCGTCGCGTTACTTGTTCCGTACGTCGACGAAGCTATCGCCGGCCCTTGCTGGTATCTCGCAACCTCTTCCCTCATCGCCTGGATCTCCAGCCTGCTGGCAATCAAACTTCTTGCCAAGAGACGAAAACCACGCCTCGCGACTTAGGAAATCAGTCGTTACGACGCAATCAGCCGCGGATTTACGCAGATAACGCGGATCAGATCGAGACCCAGACAACGGCCTGGTAACTTTTTTTTTCCGATTCGCGTGTATCCGCGTCAATCCGCGGCTGATTTCTACAGTTTCAGCAACTAGGTATTCTTGGAACCCTTCCGACCCGGCGACCTGGGAGCACCAGTAGCCGGCGCATTCGGTTGAATCGTCCGCGCTTGCTGCTCCGCTTGAGAAGCGACCGCGAAAGTTTTGTTCGGAGCGGGACTCAACAGCGCATCCCAACGATAGCGCGACGCCTCAGGCGCTTCACTCAGACGTTTGAAAACAAGCTCAGTGACCGCATTGCTAATCCAATTGTGATAGAACTCGCCTACCGAAGCTAGCTCCGCGTCTGGTGCCGGGTTCATAAAATCTATCGCGTAAGGAATTCCATCCTTGATCGCGAATTCCACCGTGTTGAGATCGTAACCGAGCGCGGTGCACAAGGTGCGAACGTCACGCCTGACGCGATCTGCCAACTCAGGCGCCAGGTAATCCGGATTGTGAATGTACTGTTCGCCAGACAGGTATGCCTTTCTCGGATCGTAGGCCATGATCATTACCTGTTCCTGGCCCACGCAGTAGCAGCGTACGAACTGATCGAAATCGATGCCTTCCTGAAGGGTCATGCAGAGCGTGCCCGTCTGATCGTATTCCTTCCACAGTTCCTCGAGTGAATTAACCTTCGACACGTTCTTCCAGCCGCCGCCGTCGAAGGGTTTAAGAAAGGAAGGGAACCCGACGTAGTCAACAATCCCTTGCCAGTCCAGTGGGAATTCGAGATTGCGCAAGCTTTCGCTGCTGATGCCTGAGATGTAATCCTTCTGCGGCAGCAGGACGGTCTTCGGGACAGCGACACCAAGTTTCGGTGCCAGTGAATAGTTAAAGAACTTGTCGTCGGCCGACCACCAGAACGGATTGTTTATGATTATCGTTCCTTCAAGCGCCATACGTTTCAACGTGGCGCGGTAGAAGGGAACTTCATGAGAGATTCGATCGATAATCAGGTCATAACGTGGCGGAGCGTCGTGCCTGATGCCACCCAGCTTGATGTAATCAGCAGTCACCTCGCCCTGACCGCGTTCATTGATGTTTCTGATAAGGGCCTCGGGAAACGTCTTTTCCCGTCCAACTAAAATGCCAACCTTCTTCATAACTCACCTATCCTCTCAGTAATTATGCTCTTCTTTGCTTTTCTGCCTAAAATCATCGGCCTGCTATAGAGCAGAATATCGCTTCTTTGAAAACCAAGGAGACTACGATTTAACGGGAATGGATGTCAATTCCGCGAAGTGAAATGAGGTCGGTATCACCACGCGGTGGTTGGTGGGTGGAGGTGTCGGAGCTTTCTACCAAGTCAAAGACGTAGAGTCGATGGAACGCGATCGCAACTCACCGGGGTATTGACATCATCGCCCGACAGGCATCTGAACGCCCCCAAACACGCATCAATCAAGCTGTTGCACCCGGGCTTTCAGGACCGCTGTGCTACAATTCGCACGCTCGGATAGACAGCTTTCCCCGTTTCGCAATAGCAATTATTCACTCGTTTCCACAGGAGAAATACTTCTTGCGCCGTTCATTAACTACCTCCACAGTTATTTTCGCATTTCTTATTGGCTGCGGGTTTACGGCGTTTGCTCAAAAGCCCAAACCTTCTCCTTCCCCCACGGTCGATACCCCCACAAAGGTCGAAGCGCTAGACCCTAAGAGCGGAAAACCAGTGACGGCTGAACAAGTCGCCGAATCTACCCTCTACCTTTACGGAGGTCGCCAACTACTGGCAAAGATACGCCGTAACGGCATCGAGCACGGACGGATTTGTAAACCCACTTGCGACGTTGGAAAAGCCGAGGAAGCCTCATATGAACGTCGTTTCGTCCGCGGCGATAGCATGGACAAAGACAAAGTTCGGCTTGATCAGAAGATGCCGACCCTTGAGTACTCCCTAATCTATGGCGACGGACAAATATGGGGAATCATCAACGGCTCGACCTTCACGCCCAAGCAAGACACGGCTAATACCTTTCTGGCGCAACATCGCCACAGCCTTGATACCTTGTTGAGGTATAAAGAAAACGGTTCGACACTCAGCCTGGTAGGCAAGGACAAACAGAAAGGCCTGGATCTGTACATCCTGGACGTGATTGACAAAGATAAGCAGACTACGCGCTATTACATCAGCGCCAAGACCCTTCATGTTCTCTGGCTCGAATACGAGGAACCCGCTCCCGGGGGTTCGACCCCCTTGAAGTATTCCCGGAAATTCATGGATTACCGCTATGCCCAGGGGACGCTTGTTTTTTATCGCACCGTATTGCTCGAAGAGGGTAAGCAAGTCCAGGAGACGCGGATTCTGAATGTCACTTACGGCGTGAAGCTCGACGACGCGCTGTTCAAGAGTCCTGAGGCTTAGTTCTTTGCAGGAAGCGCGCTTTCGTTTTCTCATTATCACCGCGGCTTTAGCCCGGTGGCTCCAGCACAATACGAAGCGGTAAACCGTTTAAACGGTTTCACTTCCTCCCCATCAACCTCAGCATCGGGCTAAAGCCGCGGTGTTAATGAAATTCCCCCCAAACTCGCGGCTCGCCCTACTCTTTCGGAACCTCTCCCCAACTTGAGCGTGTATAAACTGCGAGCGGTCACGGTCAGGGGTATAATGAGGTTCAAGTGACCGCTCAGTTGCCGGATTGATAAGTCGCCAAGCTGCGGAGTAAACAGTCAAAATAAGGAACTCGTCAGCGGTGTGAGAGCCTACCTGCCCTGATGGACACACTAACTACGATCGACGTTAATTTCTCCGCGGCGTTGCGGCATGAGGTGGTCGCGGACCCAACCTCTGACCATGCGCTACTCGAAGCCACGCGAACTGGCGACGAAGATGCGTTTGCGGAGTTGGTAGGACGCTATCGCAACCCGATTACGAATTATATCTATCGGATGACCAGTGATTACGATGGGGCAGTGGACCTGGCGCAGGAAACATTTGTGAGAGTTTACCGGGCAGCGGATCGTTACCAGACCACTTATGCGTTTTCGACTTATATTTATCGCATTGCGACAAATCTGGCGATCAGTGAGCTGCGAAAGCGAAAGCGGCGCAAGTTAGTCTCTCTAACCGGGTTCTTTCAAGCGAGGGATGGTGGCGAGCCGCAGGAGTTTAATCCGCCCGACCTGAAGCCGCTACCTGACACAGAACTGGTCGACGCGGAACGTCGCAACGCCGTTCAGCGGGCAATCTGCACATTACCGGAGAAGTACCGGGCGCCGCTGATACTCCGGGACGTGGAAGGGAAGAGTTATGAGGATATTTCGCGCATCCTGGGAACGAGTGAGGGGACAATCAAGTCCCGCATTAGCCGAGCGCGAGGGTTTTTGCGGGAGAAGATGACAGCTTATCTCTGAGGAACACCATGAGCAATATGAACTGCCGAAACATCAGGCGCGAAATCGAGGAAGCAGGCTCGGCCGGCTTTCTGAGTGCAGCGGCACTCTCACACCTCGAAGACTGCACTGCATGTCAGACGCTTTCCCGACAGCAAACTAATTTGCAGACGCTTCTCTCCGGTCTGGGCACTGTGGAAGCGCCGGGGGATTTTGATTTTCGTTTACGGGCTCGCCTCGCCAGTGAAAAGCGTATGGGCGCGGTCTCCATGCCGTTTGGGAATTTGTCGTTCGGGCTTCGCTCTACTGCCGTCACCGCGATCTTGCTGCTGCTTGGCGCGGCAGTCTTATTTGTAGCTCTAAAGTCCAATCCCAACACTCAGCTTGCCGGAGGCAATCAAGTCGCACCGAAGCCCGCTGCGCCAGCGCCGGCTGTGGTGAATCCGGTTAACGGCCCTGGTGCCAACGAGATCGTGAAAGGCTCAACCGGCACTGAGCCAAGACTAATAAAGGAAAACCAGCTGGCAGGTCGGCGTACGTCGAAAGAGCCTGGCATGCGAAGCGAAGTTGCGAGTAATCGCAGTGGTAAACGTGTTGGCACCCGCGATGAAAGCTTGAAGGGGGCGCAAGGTTTTACGCGTGACCAGCTTGCGGGAACCTATCCAACCGCGGCTTTTCCAATCAACGCCTCGTATCAGTCATTGAAGCTTTCGGTTGACGACTCGCGCGGTACGCCGCGAACTATCTCCCTGCCTTCGGTTAGTTTCGGGTCGCAAAGGACTCTATCGCAAACTGCGTCTCCCTTATTGGCATCAGCAAGAGACACCTGGTAATTGGTTTTAACCAGAAGAGCGAGGAAGACTTTAACAAGCAATGAGAACTACGTTGGTAAACAATCTATTGAAACTAACACTCCTCGTGGCATTCGTAGTCAGCGCATCCTGCATTGCGACCTCGGCGCAAACCGCGGCACCCTCGCCAGAGCGGCACCGGACTCCGCCTGCTACGACTGCCGCTCGCGTGATTGTGGAGAACAAGCCAGCGGCGCCACAGGTGGTTACGATTCTGCATCGTCTTAATGGTCTTAAAGTTATTAGTTTGCTGATCAGAAATGAACAAGCCAAGGTACTTGCCAACCTCGGCGAAGGATTCAATCTCGACAGCGAGGTTCATACAAATGTAATTGCCGGACTAGCCTTGGACGACGGACACACAATTGCCGCGTGGCTGCCGGAAGCGGAAGCTGAAATGCCGCCGCCTGCTTTCTATTTTCCGCGAGTGCCTTCGCCGCCCAAGCCTCCAGCGACAACTGCTCAGCAGGGAAAGGGGCAGCCCGTCGCACCGGTAGCGCCTACTCCACGAGTGTCGACGATCAATATTCCGGGCATGGCCCCGTTCAATTTCCAGGGAAACTTTTTTGAGCCGGCCGATGTCAAGATCATTACGCGCGACGGGAAGCGCATCGTGGGGCATTACATCGGCTTGGACGGTCTCACCGGATTGTCGTTGATCTCGCTATCCGACGGCTCGAATGGAACTTTGCCTGCGAACGACGATTCTAAAGAGGCAACTGTAATGGTAGGCCAAAAGTTTCGCGTGATTGGGCCGCAACCGGCACCACAGCCTGCACCGGGCAGCGAAACTGCTGGAAGAACGCCGATGTACATTCGCATCGGTGAAACGGAAGCAATTGTTCTCGAGGTGGTTCGCTCCCCATCCGGTAAAGTCGCTCGCCTGAAGGCCAGGTCAGCTAAATTCACGCCGGCTAATATCGGCGGCATCGCCATCAATGACCATAATGAAACGCTGGGAATAGTGAGTGCAGTCGAAGGCGCCGAAGCGACGATAGTGCCTTTGGGCCTGGTTCGTATGGCCGCTAAACGTGTAACTGAACGAATGGCCAGCGTGCCTCGGCCGTGGTTAGGTATTCAGGGTGTGCCAATCGGGGTTAAGTCGCTCGAACGAATTTTACGAGATGGCTGGCAGATCGATCGAGCTCGCGCTTTGACCGAGAAGGGCCAGGGCATTTTGCTGACCGGCGTGCTTCCGGGAAGTCCCGCGGCGCGGGCCAAACTTAAGCAAGGCGATGTAATTCTGACCGTTAATAATGACTTCATTAGAAACGCCGAGGAATTTACTTTTCTGTTGGATGAAGCAAACCCGGAAACTCCAGTTCACTTCACAATCGCTCGTCCCGAAAAGGAAGTTTCTGAAGCGATGGAGATTAAGCTCAGCGAATCGCCAGATCCGTTCTCATACCGGCGAAGAATCCGTGCGGAAATTCGAGAACAGTTCGGCCTGGGTTCATTACTTGGTGAGGGCATCGAGGCGATCGCTTTAAAGCCGAGAGTCGCTGAGCAACTTGGTGCAAACGGCGGGCTCCTGGTTCTTTCTGTTCGTCCGGGGACCGATGCTTTCAAGGCGGGCCTGCGTCCCCGTGACGTGATCGAATCCATTGATGGAAAGCCGGTTTACTCAGGTGGGAACATGGGGATGTTTTCAGTGACACCGGGCGTCCGTTCAAATTGCATCGTCGTCCGGAATAAGGAAAGGATCAGCTTGACCTTCCAGTATCAGCCCGACGAGGATGACAAGGACGACAAGCCTCATAAGCCTTAATGCTTTTGCGAACGGTCGGTCTTTAGAGGGGTGGTAGCCAACCGGTTGCCACCCCTCAAACTTTGAATCGTGCACCTTAGGTTCCAAATCGGGGTGGGTCGACTAATACAGAACCGGGAGCAGTAGCGACCGGGTTCAAGCTGAGATACAGACTACGGCTCTTCGCAAAAAGTCGTCCTCGCCTGGTTGTCACGTGCCTACACAGAGTTTCGATCCAGGACGAATCACGCGCGCCAATCTCATTAGCACCGTGGCTTCAGCCCGGTGACCACGAGGCATTTCAGTTTTCTTTAACCGTTTTAACGGTTTACAGGCGACACCGAGCGACCGTTGAAACGGCAATTACATAGTTGACTCCTCAGCATTTTCTCGTTTGGACTTGGATAGCCTTCAGTGTTTAGCTGCACAAAATCAGAACTGGTTGCGCAGCGACCAGCCAAAGAATCAACCCTACAGTCTGGCTGTCGTCGTTCCGTTCAAAACGAAACACTTTCTCTGCTTGAGTGTTTGACTGGTCGATGCGCTCACAGTTCTGATTTTGTGTGTCCGAGCTTAAGCTCCTTCTTCTCAACATCGCACTGGGTAAAGTCAACTATATGAATACCGTTGAAACGGTTAGTTTTCTTAAGCATACGCCGTGGTCACCGGGCTGAAGCCACGGTGTTAATGAAACCGCTTCGCGTCGATCTTCGGCGGGACTCTTTGTGCAAGGCTATGGACTACCGCGAAATAGAAATTTCAACCATCCTTCTCTTGATGCAGGAGTCCATATTCCAACTTGAACCCGGTCGCTACTGCTCTCGGTTCTGTATTTGGCCTTCGTCGAGTGGCATACCCAGGTGAGCCAGTACCTTTGCTCCCACGTGGCCGCCTGCCGAGCTGCTGTGCTACTCTAACTCACTCCTGTAGTACCGCTTGTCCGGCAAGCTTTGAGTTGCCGAACTCGCTTATCTCGACCAAAGATCCACTGTCCTACGCTTATGCTCAATGACGCAGTTTCGCGTTATCACGATTTGCTTCACGACGCTTCGCTCGCGGATTCGTCCCGCGCCATGCTCGATGAAGGCCTCGAGAAATCAAAGCTAATATTTGGCGGCCGCAGACTTTCGCCTTACCTGCGCCCTCATTTTGTCAGCGAAGCAGACTTCACTCGCATCGTGAACATCTGTGAAACTGTTTGGTCCGCAATACAGAAGGTCAAGGATGCCTCGCTTGTCGATCCTTCGATCGTTGACGACCTGGGCGTAACGGAAATCGAGCGTGAGCTAATCAGCATCGACCCTGGTTACCGGGCCGTCTCGCCTACAGCGCGGCTCGATTCATTTCTTACGGAAGCCGCTTACAGTTTTGTCGAACTCAACGGCGAGAGTCCGGCCGGCATTGCCTATGTGGATGCAGCATACGAAATTTTTTCAAGGCTGCCGGTGATGCAAAGATTTGGCGAGACTTATAACGTGCGCCCGCTTTACGGTAGCCGTTCTATGCTCGATGTCCTGCTTCACTCTTATGAAGAATATCTGGGCCGCAAGCCTGATACAGTTCCGCAGATCGCCATAGTCGACCTCGGGGAAAGGCCGACCCAAAGTGAGTTTGAGTTATTCAAGGAGTTCTTTGAGAGAGAAGGGTACCCGACCGTTATCTGTACCCCACAGCAGCTGGAGTTTAATAACAACACTCTGCGCGCCGGCGAATTTCAGATTGATATCGTCTACAAGCGTCTGCTGGTTAACGAATATCTTCCGATTATCAGCGAGTGTCCGGCATTGCTGGACGCCTACCGGGCCGGCGCCGTCTGCATGGTAAACAGCTTCCAATCCAAACTCATTCACAAGAAAGCTTTGTTTGCAGTCCTGACTGATCAGCGACGGGCGGGGCTGTTTAGTGGCGAAGAGCAGGAGGCAATCCGCAAGCATGTGCCATGGACGCGGCTGGTGCGGGAAGAAAAGAGCGACTACTTCGGGAAGGAAGTCGATCTAATTGAGTTCATTAAGTCCAACAGAAACAAGTTGGTGTTAAAGCCAAATGACGACTACGGCGGCCACGGCATCACGATTGGCTGGAACAGTGATGAAGCAGGCTGGCACTCGGCGCTCGACGACGCGCTCGCGAATGGCGACTATCTGGCGCAGGAGCGCGTGCCTACGGCCCGCGAGGTCTTTCCGGCGCTGACCGATGACGGCAAAGTAGAGTTTACGGAGCAGCTGGTCGATCTCGACCCGCTGTTGTTCAATGGCAAGGTTCGTTCAGCGTTTACACGCCTTTCTTCAACCGAACTCGCCAACGTCAGCTCAGGTGGCGGCATGGTGCCCACCTTCATCATCAGTGAAAAAGGATAGTCGCGGCGATCGCGTGTACAATGCGCCTTGAGCTAAGGAGATTCGCCCGTGGTTGATGAGTTGGATGAAAGCCTCGATGGTCCCGACGAGCGGCGGCGTTATGATCGCTCGCGACTGATTGTTGACGTATTTTTCGACGGCCAGGATGTGACTGGCATTGCCAGCACGAAGGACATAAGCGTCGGCGGCTTTTACATGAACACGCAAACGACTCTGCCTGAGGGTGCAACGCTGCTTGTTCGTATCCCGCTCGAAGCCGGGAAGCAACTGATCGCCAACGCCGAGGTCGTCTATAGCAATCCGGCGCGAGGCGTTGGGCTGCGCTTCGTGAATCTATCGGAAGAGAACCGCATCTTGATCGAGCGTGAACTAGGCGGTGGCTGAGCCGACTTCAGAGGTAGGACTGATAACCTGGAAAGACCTTCCCAGCGATGTAAGGGAAGCGTTGACCGGCAAACTATCAGGGCTCTGGGGCGCGGCCAGCGACGAAACGGCCTTTGACAATTTTCCCGTTGATAAACAGCAGACGCTGTTAATTCTGGTTTCCCGTTTGGAGGCAAAAGGCCTCTGGCAGTTGATCAATAGAATAGATAATGTTTATGGTGAGGGCGGTGTTGGAATTGGTTTCTCCGCGTGGCCTTTTATCATCTCGACCCTAAGGAGCCGAAGAGATTTCACGCGGTTAATGGCTAACCACAAAGGAACGACGGGCGGTTTTTACGAGCGGGGCCGATCCAGCGCAGTGCTGCATTTCATTTACGAGAATGGGCCGCCGCAAAAGTGGTACGTTCACTTCGACCTTTATAGCCCGGTGCATTCGCCGGTAAGCGCACTCAAGCACTTGCGCCACGAGTTTTTTGGAAAACTCACGCCGGACTGGCGAATCATTCAGGAGCGTTTGCAAGCCGAGCGTTGATAATCGATGAAGAGGAGCTTGTTTGTATGTTCGATCAATTCACGTTAGGGATCGAGGAAGAATTTCAAATTGTTGACCCTAAGACTCGTGAGTTGCGCTCGCACGTGTCCGAGTTTCTCGAGGAAGGAAAGATGATTCTCGGCGAGCAGATTAAGCCCGAGATGATTCAGTCGATGATCGAGGTCGGCACCGGTATTTGCAAAAACATCGATGAGGCGCGGGTTGATATCACCCGCCTGCGCAGCATTATTTCCGGGCTCGCAGGGAAAACCGGCTTGGCAATAGTGGCCGCCTCAACGCACCCCTTTTCACACTGGGAAGA